>Ga0157371_10002945_pt1 | contig 15853 bp, 20 predicted proteins | sample C45metaG_FD_113462 | JGI IMG/M metagenome (GOLD analysis project Ga0157371, IMG submission 113462) | Corn rhizosphere microbial communities from Kellogg Biological Station, Michigan, USA - C4-5 metaG | ecosystem: Host-associated > Plants > Roots > Rhizosphere > Soil | place: USA: Michigan...
AACGCTGTTTTCAGCCTTTCTTTGAATACCAATATCAGCAATAGCTGTTCCTGCATAAATACCATAAGGTGTACACCTGGTAGCGGAGCGGATCAGGTACTTCATTAAGGTACCGATCAATTTATTCTCTTTAAAACCTTTAAGCTTACCTTCTTTAAATTTCAGAACAGCGGTATATAATTGAGGTGAGCTCCAATACAACCTTCCATAAAAACAGGATCATTAAGCCGCAAACCCACCAGTTCTTCTAAATTTTTCGTTTGTTTGTTGTGATCAAAAAGGCTTTGGTATGAATAAAGAGGCGTACGAACAAAAATTTTCCCAATATCTTTAAATAATTCCTCCATTGAAATACAGTTTGTGTTGGACTGATGAACGGGATTTGATTTAAAAGATTGTCAGCAATACGTTTGCCACAAGATAAAATAATTACTGCTTAAAAATGACAATTAATTTTTTAATTTTCTCTCTGCAAAAACGGAAAAGTCCGGAGGATAAACTTCAGCAATTATTCTTTTTATATCAAACCCGTTAAAGCTTGTTGTAAAGGCTTAAAAAATTACTGCATAAAAGGTATAAACCCTCTATTAAGTATCTTCTTCCTGATTTATATTAGCGAACTAATATCCATTATTTTAAACAAAAAATCACTATTATGCCACTAGAACTACTTACGATCAAAGATCTGAATGAATTTAAAGCGGAATTGCTAAAGGAATTAAAACAGCTTCTGACAAAGAATGATACTGGCCAGCCTAAAAAACTATTAAAGAGCCGGGAAGTGCGGAGCATGTTAAGAATATCTCCCGGCACCCTGCAGAATCTACGGCGTAATGAAACCCTGTGCTACAGAAAAGTAGGAGGAATTATTTATTATTATTACGAGGATATTGAAAGGTTAATGAGGAAGTCTTAATTTAAAAACGTGAAATGTGCTGATGTGCTGTTGGAGCAAGCATTGAAATTTCACAGGTTATCAAGATTATTTTTGGCTATGAAGAAGGCTAATTCGGCGGCGTTTTTGCAACCGGTTTTTTGAAGTAATCTTGTCCTGTAATTTTCAACAGTCTTAGGACTAAGGAATAATTCCTTTGATATTTTCTGAGTTGAAAAGCCTTTACAAATAAGATTTATAAGCTGTTTTTCTCTGTTTGAAAATCTTATTTTTTTAACGGAAGCAGTCATTTTGCGGGAAGCGCCACTGCAAAAGTAGTCTCTGTTTTTGCTTACCGCTCTTATCCCTTCGACAATTTCATTTTTACCGCCTTTCAACAAATATCCATTAGCACCGGCATCCACCATATTGGATATCATGTAAGGGCTATCCATCATAGAGAGAGCAATGACTGATATGGAAGGAAACTTTTCAGTTATGATCCTTGTCGCTTCTATACCTGTCATTACAGGCATCTGAATATCAGTCAGGATCACGTCCGGTAAATATCTTTCTGCCATTTGCACTAATTGTTCGCCATTAGATGCCTCAGCAACTATAGTAATGTCTTCAAATTTATGAAGCATGGTACTGATTCCATCCCTTATAAGTTCATGATCATCAGCGATAATAACGGTAATTTTTCGTGGTTCCATTGTATTATTTTTTTTTCGTTTTTCCTATTAATTGTCAGATACCTGGTTTAATACATCATTCCGGCTATTTTTTACGGGATGCCTTCAATTGGTAAGGAATGCGGATATGGCAACGGGTTCCGCTTCCAATAACAGAAATTAAATGAAATTCTCCTTCCAGCAAATCAGCCCGGTTTTGCAAATTTTCAAGTCCAAAGCCTTTTTTTCTTTTGAGAATGTTAGTGTAGTCGAACCCTTCGCCATCATCAGCGGTGAGTATGAGAAGGGTATCATTTTCAGTAAATATCTCAATTTTTAAGGTGGAGGCGTTTGCATGTTTTATTGTATTATGGATAATTTCCTGCAAGAGACGAAAAATATGGATAGAGCGTGAAGCGGGAAACGCAGGAATACCGGAACTTTCAAAAATAATTTCCAGAACCGAATCGTTTACCAGATTCGCATATTCACTGATCGCGGAAATGATGCCATTTTCAGCCAAAGCCGGCGGCAGGAGTGCGTTTGAAATCCAACGGATTTTAGCAACCATATCGTGAACAAGGCGAATACAGTGATCTAGCTGGCTCTGATCGGCAGCAGAGGTGCTATCTATACTTTCCAGTTTGAATTTCATTGCAGTTAATACGGCGCCCAGCTCATCATGCAAGTCTGCAGCCAATCTCTTTCTCTCATTTTCAAGTGTATCCATTTCGATCTGAACCTTTTGAAGATTCCTCTTTCTCCATTTGCGCTGTTGCAGGATAACAGAGAACAGAAAGCACAGGATAATAATGCCAATTATTACTGTAACAATCAGTATGGATCTATATAATATATCTTCTTTGGAATACATAAGATGGCATAAGCAAAAAGGAGGTTGGTAAATAGGTTGATCCACGCTAAAATAGTAAATAAACTTTTATAAAAACCAGGTCCGGCGGCAAGGCCGTATAATAAAAATGCCTCAATAAATATTTTAAAGGTGAAATAGAAAATAAGACCTGTACCAATAAAGAATACGGGACTTTTTAAAAGCGTGCCTTTATGATGATAAATCAATTTATTGTTCATGTGGATACTCATTAAAACAATTAAAAATGAAGCAGTGATTCTGAAGGAGCTATGGATCGAATTTAATTCTGATAAAAAAGAGGTATCCAAAAGCCAAACCGCCAGCAACACCAGGATATAAACGCTGAACCCGGATTTGGAAAAAGAGAAAAAGTCCCAGTTTTTAAACTGCCATCCTATCAATAAAGCTTCAATGAACACGTAAATGTTATTATTTGCCGCTGTATTAATATCCAATAATGTGAGTATTGCACTAGCCATTTCATTAAGGCTCGCGATCCAGATACAAACGATAAAGGGGTAAAGCATTTTATCTATCTTTCTGATTTTGAAGACAGCGATGACTGACGGTATAAGAATACTAAAACTGAGGATTAATATCTGCAGATGATTCATTTAGTTTTTTAAGAGAAATTACACGAATTTTGCTAATTACACGACTTCCATTATTTTTTTGACCGAGGGAAAGAAAAGGCCTTGCCGGATTGACGGATGCAGCAAGGCCGGTATTTTTAGCTATTTAAAGAAGATTTTTCCGGACATATGGGTGGGCAACGCTGGCCTTCTTCAATAATCACCGGATCATCCGTTTCAGATAAAGTACTTTGATCAGCCGAAACCGGAAGTAAATCTTCATTGGATTCATTAACGGCCACGATTACTGCATGGAGCCTCTGATCGCTATCCATCCCATAGTAAATTCTAATGCCGGCGCAACCAGCGGTAGACAGAAGGCGGTCGAAAGCCTGGCGATTAAATGTTTCACTTAATGGAAGAATATCCTGCCCCTGGTATTGTTGAGCTAAGATTAACTCCCGGTTTTCCCTATATATGGCAGTCATCAAGTTGGCCTGATCCAGAGGGATTACATGTGAGTTTACTGGTAGTGGAGTGTTTGAATTCATAATAATGCTTTTAGTTTAAAGATGAGCTGGCAAGATGGCGAAGATTTCGGAATCTGAATAGGGGGAAAACACCTTTTTTTTAATTTGAAGGGGGAACAAATGGGAAAGGAGAAAATTAACCAATGTTCTAATGTGCTGATTGCACGGGAGGATATAAAAAAAAGGCTGCCACAGGTTTTTATTTTTTCTGCGACAGCCATAGAAGAAAAATTTTTATTTGCGCCACTTTCGAAGACAATAGTTACAGGCAAGGGAGACAGATAAACTTACGACAGCTCCGGTTGCCGCCAGGATGATTGTTCTAATCATGTCGCCTGTGGTGATATTGGCTACGAGAATTGTCATAATACCACCGAGGGTACCATAGGTGGTGTGGCCGGTAAATTGGTGATCTGTCATGGTATTATTTTTTCTCCATTTTTACTGCTGACTGACTGATGGTGCTCATCACACCTCCTGCCACTGCGAGATAGCCTGCGATCTTTACCAGGAGAAGTGGAAGGGCTACCGGCGCTGCAAGAATTGAAGTGCTTACTGCCGCCAGCGCCAGTCCTACATTGCGGATCTTTTTAAAAAAAGCAGGAGTAGGTTTTTGCATTCTGTTGATTATTTTTTTCATATCTGAGTCTTTTAATTGTTTTTTAAATTTTATACAAATTGAGCGTCAAGCTTTTCACTTAACAGTTTAAATCCTGAAAAATTTTATGCTTCATTACTAATTGTTTTTATTGTTAGAAAGATATCGTTCCTGTTTTGTAAAACAGGGAACAACTGTGAAGTAATCTTTTTAAAGGCTAACCTGGAAAAGCTGCCTTTGCCGATTCCAGTTAATACAGAAACCGGAGCGATACAGCCCTTTAATTCAGTAATAGCATTATTAGCAGGATGTATCAATATTAATTGCCGGCCGGGCACATCCTTTACTTGCAAATGCCATTTGAAATGAGGGCTGTATCTTTTAACCAGAGAATATTCTCCTTCAGGAATACAGGAAATCCGGGATTGATTGTTTTTCCATGGCAGCTCAATCGTTGAGCAGATGATAGCTCCATCGAGGAGCAGGATCCCATTTGTAGCTTCAGGAAAATAGGTTCTGATAAGCTCCAGTTTCATATATTAGGTTTTAAAGGGTGAAAAAATTATTGTCCGGAAACTTTAATCAAAGACAATGCATTGAAAGCGCCATTCTTTAAAGGATACATGCTGCCGTTTACCTCCTGCAAGAATTCGATGCCCAACAAGAGAAACAATGGAAGGGCGCTGTTAGCGGTAATTACATTTGATAACGTGATTTCATTTGTAGCCACATTATCCCAAGGTAATCCGACAGTGTTTTGAGTAGCCACTGTATAGCGATTCCCTTCAAAATCAATTTCAGCACCTGCGGAATTTATCTGGAAGTGGGTAGTGCCAGCAGGAACAGCCAACATATTTAATGGAATAAACGGAGGAATGGTGACGGATAAATCGCCGGTAACACGATCAATTTCTGCGGTAAAGGGAGCAAATAAAGTGGTAGCCAATTTGCCGTTGATATTGAATTCAAAATCCTGCAGTAATTCTATTTCTCCATCAATTGGTTTTCGTAAACCACGTGGATTGGTCGTATCAGTCTTAATTACCTCCATCATTTTACCGGTAAGGCGGCTTACCATCCGGCCGTCGGAAGCGTTTTTAGAGAAAGCGCGCACTGCATTTCTTAATAACTTACCTGCCTTGCCTGCCTTCCCAAATTCAGCACCGTTTTCGCGGGTGCGCTGGAAAGCCGGATCGCTTGCGATCCGCTTTGCATCAATGCCTCCCTTTTCGCGTAAAAGATAGCCATCTTTGGATTTATAAAATGTGAGATTTCCGATGGTTCCTTTTACCGGGAGAATTCCTTTTTGTTCTGCCATAATTTAATTTTTTAAATGTGAAAAAGTAATAAGGGTGTTTCGAGGCACATCCCTGTAAAAGCCTTTCATCATGTTTGCGCAATTGCGGGACAAGATTAACTTTGCAAAAGCATTCCAGGAAATCCGGAATGTCATTGGTGCCCTTAAAGGCACAAAAGGACCTAAAAGGCCCTTACATTTTATGCACAGTTTGGCTAAAAAGATGCCGAAGCGCATCGTTATCTATGCAAAGGATGTGGAAAATATTACAGGCAGAAAGACTCGTGCAGCAAGGAAGCTGCTGCACCGGATCCGTGAGCAAAACAAAAAGCAAAAGGATGCTTTTGTAACAGTAAAAGAGTTTTGCATTTACACAGGAATCTCAGAAGATGAGGTACGGGAATTTTTGCTTGATTAATACACTCCTTAAATAATTTAAAAAAGATTATTTTGGGAAATGAAGTTTGAAATTGATAAGATTTGACCAGAATTGCCAGACTGAGATGATTGGCTTTGGGCTTATTTGATACAGTTCTGAGAAACGACAATGATACTGTCTTTTTCATCGCAACTATGTTTCAGCATCATAAAATAAAATATTATAAAAGGGATAAAAACAACCATTTTACCCACATTCCCGAAAAAAAAACCGCCTCAAAATTTCTTGAGGCGGCATTAAATTAATCATTTATGGTATCAGCTCTAATTACTGATTAGGGTTTTGTAAAGTCACCGGTTGTAACCGATAAGCATTTACATAACGACCATTTTGCTGAGCAGGTGTCCACTTCGGTCCTTTTCTGATTGCATTTACAGCAACCTCGGCCAATTTTGTTCCTTTCATTGTGGTTGCCTGCACATCACTTACCTGTCCTGTTTTGTCCACAATAAATCTTACCACGCACGTTCCATAATCAGCATCTGTAAATTCATCCAACTGGTTTTGAATGGCCCTGGTTACATAAGCCTGCCATGCTTTTGGTCCCCCGGGAAACTGTGCCTCTATTTCTACCTTTGTAAAGACCTTATCAGGATCTTCTTTCTTTTCCGGCGGCGCAGCTACCACATTTGTTCCCACTTCGTCGGTGGGAGGAGCGACAATACCAATATCCTTTGTTCCTTCCACTGTTTTTACATCCACTTTCGCCTTTTCAATTTCCTTAATTTCTGGTGGCGGCTTGATTACTTCTTCATCCTTTACCACTTTAGGTGGTGTAAACTGGATCGTAGCAACCGGTGGTGGTGGTGGGATTTTTGGTGGTGGAGGAGGCGGTGGTGGCGGCTCTTCCGGTTTGATCTGTTGTAAAGTAGTTTCTGTAGTCTTTAACGGAGTTAAAGACTTGTCTTCATTTAGTTTATTGGCAATTGCTGAGCCAATAAGTACAAGCAAAATCAGCGCTATCGTTCCTATGAGAGCAGTAGTAATACGCTTGTTATACGTTTTACGCAAATCATAGGCGCCATATTCTTTATTTCTTCCCTCGAAAAGAATATCCAGCAGGTCTGATTTTAATATTTGTCTCGCTTCCATTATTAATTTTTTTAGATTTTTCCTCTGTCGTGAAATTATTTAACGCCACCTGCCTGCTCTGTTTGCTGAATGAGTTTATATTCATCAGGCGTAGGGTCAACCATCGCATATTTGCCTATATCATTAATATCCATTTCATCAAGAATGTCAACGGCATTTTTGTATGTTGCATCTTTATCAGGTTTAATAATGATAAACAGATCGGCTGCAGGAGTGGTTTTCTTTTTTTGCAAAATAATATCTCTCACACCTTTATAATTTGTTGTCTGCATCTTGGTCGGGTCATTGCCGTAATAATAGTAGATGATATTTCCTTTTCCCAGCATCAAAGTAAGCGAACCTGATTCTTTTACCTTCATATCCAGGTTTTTATCCTTCGTATCTTTTGGCATATTCAGGGGCATTGCTGTCGGCTGAGACACTGTCGTTGTGAAAATGAAGAAAGTGATCAGCAAGAAGCCAAGATCTACCATTGGAGTAAGGTCAACACGGGTGGAATGCTTTTTACTTTTTTTGACACCCGGCCCCTTTTTACTACTCTCCTTTACTTCCATCTCTGCCATAATAATAAATTTTTTATTTTAATAATCTTATTTACAACTCTTATTCGGCACCACCATGTTGCTCTCTCAGATTCTTCTTATATAGTTCACTTCCTTCGGGTATTGCCTTTGAATTCGTCACCAGATTGTATTTATATTGATCATTTGCTTTGAAAGCATCAACTACGGCTTTAAAAGTTGGATATTTGGTTCTGTCGTCACCCTTAATCAGGAAGTTCAACTTTTCTCCCATCCTTGCATTTATTGCTGCAGATATCCAGGAACTTAATTCATTGTTGGTACTGTCTACCGGTATGCCGGGCAATGAAGGAATTTCAGATTTAACCTGATCAGGAGTAAGTGCAAGGAATTGCTTCAATTGGCTAAGTGGAACCCCTACGAAATCAGAATTTACGAAACTCTGTTTCTCCTGTGGTGTAAAGCTCATATTTCTCTCCTTTGCCAATTCATCAAGCACATCAGCTTTAATCGCCGGATCCATAGTCAAAAATACTTTGTTGTCTTTGCTGATCGTTACATTCAGGAAATTCTTTTCCGGTGCTACTTTGTTTGAAACCGAAGCCGGAGGATTTACTTCCACGGCTTCCTGTGGCTTAAACTGAGCAGCAAGGATAAAGAAGGTTAACAAAAGAAAGGCAACGTCACACATTGGCGTCATGTCTACACTGGTACTACCACGTTTTATTTTTGCTCTTGCCATTGGTTGTTTGTTTTAATAATAATTAGATTCAGGATTGAAAAAATTCCACAAAATTATTTGTATAAAGAAGCAAAACTTTGTGTTAAAGTGAAACCTGATTCATCAATGCCATAAGTGATCGCATCAATTTTAGTTGTAAAAATATTGTAAGTGATGATTGCAAATGCAGACGTACCGATTCCCAAAGCTGTATTATACAACGCTTCTGCAATACCAATTGATAAAGTACGTGCTGCATCTCCACCACCAGATTCACCTAAAGCGCCAAATGCACGGATCATACCAACCACAGTTCCCAACAAACCGATCAGGGTTGATACGGATGCAAGTGTGGAAAGGAATACCAGGTTTTTTTCAAGCATCGGCAATTCAAGCGCAGTCGCTTCTTCAATTTCTTTTTGAATGGCAAGTACTTTCTGATCGGTATCTAATTCGTTATCAGTGATCATTTGTTTGTATTTGCGTAAGCCTGCTTTCATTACATTTCCTACAGAACCTTTTTGCCTGTCACATTCTGCAATAGCTGCATCCACTTTTTTATCAGCAAGATAAAATTGTACTTTCCTGATGAATTCAGCGTTGGAAGATTTGCCGGCAGCTTTGGAAACAGTCAGAGCTCTTTCGATTACAAACGTAAATACGATGAGGAAACAACCAATAAGAATTGGCACAATAATTCCACCTTCATACATTCTTGGCAAATCGCCCTTTGGACCTAACTGATTAGGCCAGAAACCGCCATTTGGATCGGGCTGGGTAAAATTGCTATCTGCGCCAATAACAAAGCGCCAGATAATATAACCGGCTATAACACAAATAATAGGAGCTAGTAATGAAATAATGTTATTCGACTTTTTAGCCTGAACTGAGGTTGTAGCATTTACCGGAGCGGTTGCAGGAGTCTTTAAATCTGCCATGTTGGTTTAGTTTTTAAATGTTTAAGTTTAATTGATTATTTAGTAGAATTTGATAATGCAAGTGTAACGAAAAAAAAAATTAAAATTCCTATTTGTTTTAAAAATATTTTAAAGCGGTGCACAAGTTAGTAAAATATTTGAAAGTTAATGAACTGGTAAAAAAAAATAAAAAAATAAAAAAAAGGAAAGCTTTATTTGAATGAAAAAAAGCTTTTAAGCAGCTGACTTGAAAAGATAAAATATTTTTTTAAAAGTACTGTTTTTAATCATTCATATCTCAGTGCTACAATAGGGTCCATTTTTGCAGCTTTCATCGCGGGATATAAGCCAGCGAAAAGCCCAACAGCCGAACAAACTACAATGCCGATAACCACCCAACCCCAGGGAATTACAAAGCCGGTATGAAGAAAAATACCTACTACATTTCCGACAAGTACTCCCAGAAAAATTCCTAAAACAGCGCCTATCAAACTGATAAAAATGGATTCAAAAAGAAACTGCTGCCGAATACTTTTGCTTTTTCCTCCAATTGCTTTTATCAAGCCAATTTCACGCGTCCGTTCATTTACTGCTACCAGCATAATATTCATCAGCCCGATGGCTGCGCCAAATAAAGTGATCAATCCGATAAAGGCAGCAGCCGTGGTAATAGCGCCGAGACTGCTTTTAAAAACTTCAGCAATACTGTCGCTTTTATCGATATAAAAATTATTTTCTTCATCAATTGCCAGGTTTCGAATTGGCCTGAATGTTCCTTTGGCTTCCGAAATCGCCGCATCCATTTGTGTGATATCGTTTACCATTATTCCAATAGTATAACTCGTTCCATCTGTGGGAAAAAGACGGCGGATGTTGTTGTAAGTGGTAAGTACAATATTGTCTGCATTAAAAAACGCGCTGGAACCTTTGTCTGCCAGAACGCCAATAACCCGATATTTTATACCAGCGGCCGTAATGGTTTTCTCAAGTGCGCGAAGCGTATTATCTCCATATAATTTTTTGGCAACACTGTTACCAAGAATGCAAACGCTTCGTCCGCTCTGAACATCCATCTGATTAAAATTTCTTCCTCCGGCCAACGTGTATCCATTTAAAATTAAATAGTTTTCATCGCCGCCGGTCATAGAAATATTTGGATTCGTTTTTACCTGGTCGTTCCTTACGATAATACTTTGCGGACCACTTATCGCAATACTTACGCGCGCCGGGAAATTATAGCGCTCCTTAAAAAGTTTCGCCTCCTGGTAGGTAATAATTTTCCTTTGGTTGGACTTTTTCTCTTTCAGGGCGCCGCGGCTAGTCTTTTTCACTTCCCTTCCTCGATTTCCTATTCTAATATTTCTGTCGCGGTATTGAATGCTGAACGAATTAGCGCCCATGGTAGCAAAACTTTCAGAAAGGCTTTGATTCATAGAAGCAATCGCAGTAATAATACCAATGAGCGCCATAATACCAAAGCCAATGATAGCGACGGTAATCCCCGTACGTAGCTTATTACTTTTTACGGTGCGAAAAGCGAGTGAGACCGAATCTTTTAATTGCATTTATATCCTCTGAATAAATTTGGAAAAAAAAATAAAACAAGGTGAAGTTACAATATCAAAACAATTTTGAATTACCATTCCTGTATATTATTAACCATTATCGCCGCGGTAAACAAAAATTAGAATCTTTGTTCGTTTACTATTAGCTTAAATTTTTATTAGAATCAGGAAATCGATTTATTTATTGTTTTACTGATCGCATAAAAAAACCGGATGGCCTACATAAATTTTTTCAAAAAAAATTACAAGGCCATCCGGCGTAAGAAAAATACATTTATTTACCTCCTTCCCATGTATTATTTTTCCTGTCCACATCAGGAAGTTCTCCATTTGGATCCAGTACTACTGAGGTAATTGGGGAAGTGGAGTTATACCTGAAAGTCCAGTCTGTATCACGTCTCCAGATATCCACAGGGAATTTTACCACTTGTGATTTACCATTTTGTTCAGTTACTTTTACAGTTACCGGTAACGCCAACTGATCTAAGTTTTCTATCGTGATCAGTGCTCCGTTTGATGCATCCTCATTTACATATTTTACACTTTTCACACTTTGATCCAGCTTCCATGTTTCATAAAACCATTCTTTCCAAAACCAATTCAGATCTTCGCCAGCGGCGTCGTTCATGGTGCTGAAAAAATCGTTCGGCTGCGGATGTTTAAATGCCCATCTTTTGATGTACGTTTTGAAAGCATAATCAAATCTATCCGGACCGATAACTGAATTGCGCAAAATATTTAATCCTACAGCCGTTTTTGAATAATATTGGCCATAATCACGAAGGCTAATAGATTCCGGAGGCGTCATTAAAGGGTCTTTGCTTCTTAACATGGTTCTTGCCATTCCTAAAATACTGCGATTTGTTGTGTCCCCATATTCACCATGATTAAAAGAATTGGAAGCATAGCCATTGATAAACGTATTCAATCCTTCATCCATCCACATGTAGCGCCTTTCGTTGGTTCCCACAATCATCGGAAACCAGTTGTGCCCGATTTCGTGTGTTACGTCATGCCATAAACTGGCTTTTCCGATCTTATAGCTACAAAAAACAATTCCCGGATATTCCATTCCCAGAGCAACGCCGGCTACTACTACCGCTGAGTTCCAGGGATATTCAAAATAATCTTTCGAATAAAATTCAATGCTTTGTTTTAAATATTGTGTGGCGCGTCCATAAGCATTATATCCTTTACTTTCTACCGGATAAACTGCCATGGAGATTCCTTTTCTTCCTGAAGGAAAATTAATTCTTGCCGCATCCCAGATAAAAGCTTTGGAAGCAGTCCACGAAACGTCACGGGAATTCTGCATCTTAAAATGCCATGTCAGCATTCCTGTTTGAGTCGGCCTTACAGATTTATCCCCGATCTCGTTTTCCTTAATTATAAAAACAGTGCTGTCACTTTTACGGGCTTCATTCAATCTTTTTATTTCTGTTGAAGTAAGCACCTGTTCGGGATTTTGCAAATCGCCGGAGCCGGCAACGATCATATCAGCCGGAACAGTAACATAATAATCAAAATTTCCATACTCACAATAAAATTCACCCAAACCCATGTAAGGTAACGTATTCCAGCCTTTCACTGCGTCATAAACACACATCCGCGGATACCATTGAGCTAACTGATAAATAACGCCATTCTTTGTATATAATCTTCCCATACGGTCTGCACCATATTGCGGAATAGAGAAAAAATAATTTACCTTAATATCAATCTTATCTCCATTCGGCTTAACGGTAACGGGCAAACGCAATTGCATTCTTGTATCGGTAATTACCGGAGTTATTTTGTACGTTTTTCCTTTATAAATTACAGAAGCAGATTCAATATGATAACCGCCTTTGGTATAACCTTTTACATCAAAGCGATCGCCTGAAACAGGAGTGGTTGCTGCTCCGCGCGATGTAGGATCAAAAAGGTTCTGGTCTAACTGAAGCCACAAATAATTCAAACCATCCGGACTGTTATTGGTATAAGTCATAGAAACTTCACCTTTCAATGTAGTGTCCTTTTCATCCAGGGTAGCGTGAATAGAATAATTCACAGTATTCTGCCAATATTGTGGGCCGGGAGCACCGTTGGCACTGCGAAACTCAGTAGATTCGTGTGTTGTAAATAAAGGATCAAACACCTGGTTCTTCTGATAAAGCGAACTATCCTGGGCAGAAATACCTTGTGAAAAAATGAGGGCAGCCAAAAGGCTAAAGCATAAAGAAGTAATTTGTTTCATTAAAAAATTTTTGGTGGCGATAAAAGTAATGGAAATAAATAATTGAATTACAAAAGGAATTCACAATACTAAAAAATGGCGGATGAATGACGGATCATTTCAATATAACGGTAACGAACAAACGAAAGCAAGGTTAAACACGCAAACTGAGAAATAAAATGTGCTTATTTGTTCGTCTGCTGCGGTTTCTTTTTATTTGAGTGTACACAAATCCGTTGTTGAAAAAACTACATGCGCAAGAATCAGATGTTTGTAAAAATCATTGAAATGGATTTGCGGAGGATCGGGATGAAGACTGAAAGTCAATTTCCAAATTCCTACTGCAAAAACTCCATTGATGAGGCCTAGAATAATACCATCGGGAACATCAGCTTTCAGTTTTTTATTTTTTAAAAGTTCCACATAACCAATTGTAAAAAGTAAACCTGTGGTGCAATGCAAAACCCATCCAGCTACTTTTGATTCAGATCTTTTTATCTCCGGAACAGCCCGATAAACCATTTTTCCAAGCAATCGAGGTTCCCTGAAATCTTTATTTTTTTTTCTTGAAACCCAATAGCTAAATAAGGTCATAGCACTTGTTCCGACAAAAGCAGCGAGTAGAACTTTTCCTGTTTTCATTTTTTTTCAAAAAAAGAATAAAAAATGATGCCAATAAACAGAGAAAATAATTTTTAGATAAGTACCATGAGTATCTGATGTTGTTTATTCATTAAAAATCTTTTTTAGCATAAAGTTTGATGAATCATTAAAAAAAAGTTATGGCATCATCAAAAACTACAACAGATCTTAAGGAAATTAAAAAATGGGCAGAAGAAAGAGACGGAAAACCAAGTAAAGTAAAAGGTGTGGGAGGAAAAGACGATGGAATTATCAGGATTAATTTCCCGGGATATTCCGGTGAAGATTCCCTTGAAGATATTTCCTGGGATGAATGGTACGATATTTTCCAGGATCGAAAACTGGCCTTTCTTTACCAGGATGAAACAAGTGGCGGAAAAGAAAGCCGCTTTTTCAAATTGGTGAACAGGGATTAAGCAGCGCTGTTTTTTTTCGAAAACCTCACCCGTTTTGAAAAGCGTGTGAGGTTTTTTTATCCGACGGAAATTAAATTTGTTAGATTAGCAATCAAAAATTGCTTTTCATTCCGGTTCATTTCAAGAATGTATTCTCTTAATCAAAATAAGTTGTAATGAAAAAAATTGGAATTTTATTTGGACGGGAAAGAAGTTTTCCGGAGGCGTTTATTGAAAGAGTAAATCAAAAAGATATTGAAGGAATAACTGCAGAACGGGTTTATATTGACAAAGTGATCCAGGGTGAAAGCAGCGGCTATGACGTAATTATAGACCGGATTTCACAGGATGTTCCTTTTTATCGCGCTTATTTAAAAAACGCCGCCCTTTGCGGAACTGCAGTGATAAACAATCCGTTCTGGTGGAGTGCGGATGAAAAGTTTTTTAATAATTGCCTGGCGACAAAAATTGATATTCCTGTCCCAAAAACAGTGATTATTCCTTCCAGTTCGTTACCTGCAGAAACTACTGATCAATCATTTTCAAACCTCGCATATCCTTTGGATTGGGATAGTATTTTTAATTACATCGGTTTTCCTGCTTATATGAAACCGCATGCCGGCGGCGGTTGGAAAAGTGTTTACCGGGTGACCGGCATTGACGATTTTTTTACAAAGCATGGGGAAACCGGTGAACTGGTAATGATGTTGCAGGAGGAAATAGTTTTTGATGAATATTACCGGTGTTATTGTATCGGGGGAAAAGAAGTTCATATTATGCCGTATGATCCCCGTAATCCTCCTCACCTGCGGTATGTAGCGGATTTCAAACCTGATAAACACAGATTAGATTTGATGGAAAAGATGGTGATTCGTATTTGCAAATATCTGGGCTACGATTTTAATACGGTTGAACTGGCGATCCGCGACGGTGTTCCTTATGCAATCGACTTTTGCAATCCTGCTCCCGATGCCGATCTTACAAGTGTGGGACAGGAAAATTTTGATTGGGTTGTTGAAACTGCTGCTAACTTTGCCATCAAAAAAGCACAATCAATTAAAGAAGGAAAAGATAATCTTACCTGGGGGGAATTCATTAAAAGAAGTGTGGACAATGAGAAAATTGGTTAATAAGCTGATCTGACGATTGTAATGTGCTAATGTTGAAACAACCAAGGCAACCAACAATTCAAGAAATTAATACAAGTCAACCAACAATTCAATAAATTAATAATCAAAAAATGGCTGCCATTTCTTATAAACATTTTACTATCGGAGTTGAAGAAGAATACATGGTACTGGATCCGGAAACACGCGAACTAAAAAGTCACGAGCAAAAGATTGTACAGGAAGGAGAAAAATTAATTAAGGATAAAGTAAAGGCCGAAATGCACCAGGCTGTCGTGGAAGTGGGCACGGATATTTGCCAGGATATTGATGAGGCTTTTTTGGATGTTGCCAATCTCAGAAGAACGATCAGCAATATTGCCGGTGATATTGGCCTGCGCGTCGGAGCGTCCGGCACCCATCCTTTTAGCCATTGGGAAAGGCAATTGATCACTGACCATGCGCGTTACAGCGATATCGTAAAAGAATTGCAGGAAGCTGCAAGAAGCAATTTAATTTTCGGATTGCATGTTCATGTAGGAATGGAAAACCGCGAAATGGCCATTCATATTGCGAATTCAGCGAGATATTTTTTGCCACATATTTTTGCATTAAGCACAAACTCTCCTTTTTGGGAAGGAAGACAAACAGGCTACAAATCTTTCCGAACGAAGATCTTTGATAAATTTCCGCGAACGGGCATTCCGGACTTTTTTGAAAGTATAGAGTCTTACGATAATTATATAAAGATCCTGGTAAAAACAAACTGCATTGACAATGCAAAAAAAATCTGGTGGGATTTAAGAGTTCATCCCTTTTTC
>Ga0157371_10002947_pt1 | contig 15851 bp, 15 predicted proteins | sample C45metaG_FD_113462 | JGI IMG/M metagenome (GOLD analysis project Ga0157371, IMG submission 113462) | Corn rhizosphere microbial communities from Kellogg Biological Station, Michigan, USA - C4-5 metaG | ecosystem: Host-associated > Plants > Roots > Rhizosphere > Soil | place: USA: Michigan...
CGCAGCATCTCGGCCGTGGCCTTGCGGGCCGGATCGAGAGGGTCGCCCAAACTCAAGGTGCTGACGTCCATCGTACATCCTCGTGGCCACCGCGGCGGGTGGCGAAAGTGGTTGGTCACGGTATTGCAAGGCTTTTGGCCGACGGGGCAGGGCCGCCGAATGACCCCATGCTTGCCCGTCGCGCGCTGTTCAGGTTCGGCTTGGGGCGGAGTGTGGGGCCGGAGCCAGGAGAGGGCCTTGCTCATGGGCGACATGGCCGACGCTGTTCACGACGCCCCAGCCCTTGTCGTTGCTGGGCCGGTCGCCATCGGCATGTGGATGTCGCGATTGGGAAAGTGGCGGTCGTGGGGCCCTCACAGAATCGCCGCCAATAGCCCCCAGTGGCAGTCGAGGTGCGCCATGAATACCTTCATCAACCCCGTTACCACCCAGACCTGGACCAATGGCCGCCATCCCGTGCGCTGCGTCAAGGTGATCCAGGAAACCTGGGACGTGCGCACCTTCTGCTTCACGGCGGAAATACCGCTGATGTACTTCTTCAAGCCGGGGCAGTTCGTCACCCTGGAATTGGAGATCGGTGGCCGGCAGGTGATGCGCTCCTACACCATCTCCAGTTCACCCTCGGTGCCCTACAGCTTCTCCATCACCGTCAAGCGCGTGCCGGGCGGCCAGGTGTCCAACTGGCTGCACGACAACATGAAGGTCGGCGACACCCTGGCCGTGCACGGCCCGGTGGGCCTGTTCAACGCCATCGACTTCCCCGCCGACAAGGTGCTCTACCTCTCCGGCGGGGTGGGCATCACCCCGGTGATGTCCATGGCGCGCTGGTTCTACGACACCAACGCCAACGTCGACATGGTCTTCGTGCACAGCGCCCGTACCCCGCGCGACATCATCTACCGCCACGAACTGGAGCACATGGCCGCGCGGATCGACAACTTCGTGCTCAACATGGTGTGCGAGCGCACCGAGCACGGGGAGTCCTGGGCCGGCTATCGCGGCTATTTCGACCGTCGCATGCTGGAGCTGATGGCGCCCGACTTCCGTGAGCGCGAGATCTTCTGCTGCGGTCCCACCCCCTACATGAATGCCGTCAAGACCATGCTCCGCGAGCTGGGTTTCGACATGGCGCGCTATCACGAGGAATCCTTCGGCGCGACGCCCCCGGAAGCCAAGGTGGAGGCGGCGGAACAGGCCGAGGCCGCGGCGGACCTGCCACCGATCCCGCTGGAGGCGCAGTGCCTGATCTCCTTCACCGAGAGCGGCAAGAGCGTCAGCATCGGCCCCGGCGAGACCATCCACGGCGCCGCGGCCAAGCTCGGCCTGCACATTCCCAAGGCCTGCGGCATGGGCATCTGCGGCACCTGCAAGGTGCTCAAGAAGAGCGGCGAGGTGGTCATGGACCATAACGGCGGCATCACCGAGGAAGACGAAGCCGACGGCTACATCCTTTCCTGCTGCAGCATCCCGCAGGGGGATGTGCAGATCGAGTTCTGAGGATGGGGTAGGTTGGGCTGAGGCGACTTTATCGCCGCAGCTTCGTAGCCTGGAAAACCGCGTCAGCGTTTTCCAGGGGGTGAGGAGCTACCGGGCCTGGCCCGGCTACCTCAATGGCAACCGATAGACGTCCACCCGGACGTCGTTCTGCCCCGGATAGCGGCACTGGGCGATGAATACCTCTCGTGCCAGCCAGCCCAGCGGTCCGTCACCCACTTCGAATTCCGGCGTGCCGTGGCAGCGGTAGTCGGCTTCCGGCAACGGCCAGTGGCCTTCGTCCATCCGCTTCCGCCCCGCTGCCGTCACGTTCAGCCAGCCGCGGTTACGCACGTTGATCAGCACGCCCCCGGTGGTCCTCAGGCTGTAGCGGGCATCCAACCGACCCAGGCCATCGGCACCTTCCAGGAAGCGGTCCTCGCCGCCCGGCAGCACGTCGCCCTCGGCGCTCGGACGACCGCTCTCGAACACGGTGAAGCAGCCGCCGAGGATCGGATAGTTGATGCGTACCCCGGCGCCACCCGGCAAGCGGCCGAGCAGTTGGCCTTCCCCGATCCGCACCAGGAGCGTCAGGCAGCGCTCCAGGCTCAGATCAGGAGCGGCGCTCAGCTGGGTAAGGGGCTCACTGGCCATTGCGGATGGCCGTCCAGACGCGGGTTCTCAGGCGATCCAAGGCCAGGTCCGCGGGTTCCTGCACGAAGAGTTCTGCCTGGCGCGCGACGGGAACGAAAACGTTCGGATCGTCGCGCAGGCGGGCGTCGATCAGTGGCTGCGACGGCAGGTTGGGGTTGGGGTATTCCAAGGCGTTGCTGATCCGCGCGATGACCTCGGGGCGCAGCAGGAAGTCGATGAAGGCATGGGCTTCCACGGGATGGCGCACGCCCTGGGGGATGGCGATGACATCCGCCCATTGCAAGGTGCCGCCCTGGGGCAGGCTCATGGCGATCTCGATGCCCTTGCCAGCAGCCTTGGCCATGTTCCGCGCCTGGGTAAAGGCACCGGACCAGCCCACCGCCACGCAGATGTCGCCGTTGGCCAGGTCGACGGGAAACTTGGAGGAGCTGAAGTACAGGACGTAGGGACGGATGCTCAGCATCAGCGCCTGGGCCTTGGCGTAGTCTTCGCGCTTGCTGCTGTTGGGCGGCAGGCCCAGGTAGTGCAGGGCGATGGGCAGGATCTCTTCCGGGGCGTCGAGGAAGGCGACGCCGCACTGCTTCAGCTTGGCGATGTTTTCCGGTTTGAAGATGAAGTCCCAGCTGTCGAACTGTACATCGGGCCCGAAGATCTCGTGGATCTTGGCGACGTTGTAACCGATCAGGGTGGTGCCCCAGAGATAGGGCACCGCATAGCGGTTGTCGGCATCGTTCACCGCCAGCCGCTGCATGAAGGCCGGATCGAGATTCTTCCAGTTCGGCAGCTGTGCCCGGTCCAGCGGCTCCAGCGCCTTGGCCTTGATCAGCTTGCCCAGCTGGCTGGCGGAGGGGAAGACCACGTCGTAGCCGGAGTTGCCGGTGAGCAACTTGGACTCCATGGTCTGGACGTTGTCGAAGACGTCGTACTGGACGTGGATGCCGGTCTGCTGCTCGAAATCCTTGATGACGTCCTTGGGCAGGTACTCGATCCAGTTGTAGACACGCACCTCGCGTTGTTCGGCCAACGCCGGATCGAGGCGGAGCAGGGTGCAGAGCAGCAGCAACAGCAGGGTGAGATGACGCATACGGCCTCCGGAGGCGTGCGGGGAGCGGCTCAGAATTTGTAGGTGACGTAGCTTTCCAGAGCGCTGAAACGCTCGTCGCCCAGGACCTCGCGCGCCGCCTGCTTGGCCTGGACCCAGTTGTAGGCGACGGCGGCATACAGCGACGGCGTGGGCGTCCACTCCAGGTACAGGGTGGTCTCGTCGGCGAAGCGGCGCTCGCTGACCGGGCGGCCCTGGAAGTTTTTCTGGTCCAGGCTGAAGGCGTGGTGCAGCGCGCCCACCGCCCAGCTCTCGTTGAGCCGCGTCTTGAGGTGCAGGCTGTGCACGTTCTCGTTGCTGTTGAAGAGCAGGTAGTTGCCTACCACGTCACCGATCAGCCAGGTGCCCCAGTCGGTGTAGCCCTTAGTCAACGGGTCCCAGCCGGATAGGCGGGTATCGCTGGGATTCGGGTCGCCGGAGAAGTGCGCATAGCGGTAGGTGAGCTGCGGCTGCAGCGGCAGGTCCTTGAATTGGTACTGGGCCTGGGCATACCAGGCATTGGCATCGTAGGTCAGGCCATTGCCCGAGCCACGTTGCCAGGCGTATTCGCCGCTGAGGGCGAGATCCGGCAAGCTGGCTGGCGTGGCGTTGAGCCAGCGCAGGTTGTAGACGCGCATGCCATCGCGTGGGACTGCGTTGCGGGTGTTGGCGCTGACGCCGAAGGCCAGGGCGCCGAGGACGCCGTAGCCGGTGTCGTAGTCGAGATTGCCGCCGTTCAGCCGGTAGTCGCCGCCGAAGGAATCGGCCACTCCCAAGGTGAAGCCTTGCGCCTTCCAAGCGTCGTGACCCCAGCCCAGCACGCCGGCGCGATCGAAGGCGGTGCGCGGGGCGAGCCAGTAGGCGCCGTCGCGGCCCAGGTCGGCGCGGCCATCCTGGACGATGAAGCCGCTGCCCACCAGGTAGTTCTGCCGACCCACGGTGAGGCGCCAGTCCCCCACCTGGGCGCCGACAAAGGACTCCTCTAGGTGCAGGCGCTGGTCGCCACTGTGGGTGAGGCCGACGGGATCGCCATCGCCCCGGGTGGCCGCCCCAACGGCCGAGAGGCCGGCTATCCAGCGCAGGTCCTCGTTCACCTGATAGCCGAGGTTGACTCCCGGCTTGAGGTAGAACTCCTGCCAGTCCAGGCGGGTGGCGCCGGTGTTGGGCTGACCCTGGCCGAACTGGGCACCGCGCACATTGATGGAGGCGGCGCCCGCGGTGAGGGACGGCGTGACCTCGAGGTCACCGTATTGATAGGTCTCGCCGGCAACGGCAAGGGAGGATTGCCCGCCCAAAGGTAGGATAAGTACGAGGGCACCGTATCGCTTCTTCATGTATCGCTCCTGTCGTTTGCTTTTTTTGTCGCAGGGCAGTTCGAGCGCCAGTGGGCGCCAAGCCGCCGGACCAGGGTCACGGCGGAAGTATTTCTTTGGTTTTAATCAGCGAAGTGCTCGCCAAGGCTGCGCAGCAGGCGCACCGTGTCGATATCGGCCGCGGTATTGGCACTGGGTAGCGAGGATTGCTTGACCACCACCAAGTGCGCCGCCGGATCGATATAGAGGTACTGGCCATGGATGCCGCCGGCCAGCAGCGCCGGGCGACCGTCGCGGAACACGTACCATTGGCTGCGATAGGAGGCGCCGGGGGTCCACTCGGCGAAGTCGAGGACCTGGGCATAGAGCGCCGCATCGCCGCCAGCGGACAGGGCGTCGATCACGGCCGGGTCGAGCAGGGTCCGGCCATCGGGCAGGGCTCCACGGTTGGCGAGCAGTCGGCCAAAGCGGGCCATGTCCTGCAGGGTCGCGGCGAAACCGGCACCGGCCACCGCCCGGCCCCAGGGATCGGCGACGAAGAAGCCGTCGCGACGACAGCCGAGCTGCAGCCAGAGGTCTTCCAGCAGGGTGGCGCAGGAGCGGCCACCGGCGCGCTCCAGGGTCCAGGCCAGCACCTCGGTACAGGCGGTGACATAGTGGAAGGCGGCACCGTGCTCGCCGCGCTTTTTCAGGCTGGGCAGGTACTCGTAAAGCGAAGCGTGCTGCGCCTGTCCCGGAGGCGCCGGCTCGAAGCCGCAGGCGTAGCCATAGCGCGAACTGGCGGAATCAGGGTCGTCGTAGGCGATGCCCACGGTCATGTCAAGCAACTGCCGCACGCTGGCGTCGGCGAAGGCGCTGCCGGCCAGCTCCGGGACGAGGTCACCGGCCAGGGCCTCGGCCGACAGCACCCCTTGGAGCAGCGCCTGTTCCGCCAGCGTGCCGATCACGGACTTGGTGACCGAGAACATGATGTGGCGGCTGTCCGGCGTCTGGCCGTTGAAATAGCGTTCGCAGAGGACCTGATTGCCCTTGAGCACTAGAAAGGCGTCGGTGTAGCTGTCCCGCAGGTGCTGCGCCAAATCGAGCGAATCACCCTGCACACCTGTGAAACGGTAATCCAGCAGTTGGTCAGGCCCGGCGGCCAGGGGGGACTGGGCACCCTGCCCGGCGCGCACGGCGAGGGTCGGTCGTAACTGGTCGAGATGCTGGAGACCCCAGCGGTTGAAGGGCGGGCGTAGCCAATTGCTCCAGATCACCCGCTGCGCCGGTGGCGGGGGAAAACCCTGCATCAATTCAAGAATAGTAGGGTGTTGGCTGGACGAGTCCATATGGCTTCTCCTTGCGCGGGCAAAGCCAATTTGTCTCCATTAAATTTTTTAGTCAATAAAATATTTAATCGTAGAATATTTTTGCCTCGCACTACTGCCTGACTAGAATAGAGACTTCGGCCAAAGAGGCGGACCATGTCGCAATTACGTAGCCAACAAAAAGCCAGGCGCCGGCAACAGATCAGCGACGCCGCGCTGCAGCTGTTCGTCGACCAGGGCTTCCAGGAAACCACCATCGAGCAGATCGCCCGTGAGGCGCAGGTCTCGCCGCCGACGGTGTTCAACTACTTCGGCTCCAAGCAGGAGATCCTGCTGGAGTTGCTGGTCCAGGCCGATGGCCGCGCTGTGCAGGAGAGTCGCGAACGCCTGGCGAGCTACGCCGATCCGCTGGACGCCCTGTGCGACCTGGAAAGCCGGCTGGTGGGCTATGCGCTCGACGCCATGCCGCCCGAGTTGTGGCGGCAGCTGCTGCCGGCGGTGCTACGCGGCGGCGACGAGGGCGTGGCGGCCAAGTACCAGACGCTCAACAGACGCCTGCAACGAGAGATCGCCCTGATCCTGCGCGAGCTGCAACGGCTGGGGAAGCTGCGCCAGGATCTGGACATCGAACTGGCGGCCTTCCTGCTTAATGACTATTCCCACCTGCAGTTGCTGCGCCTGGTCAATCAGTCGCCGTTGGACCTGGCCGTCCACCGTGAACAGGTGCGCCGTACCAGTCGGTTGATCCTGGAAGGCATGCTGCCCAGGGCCTAGTGTGGTGTTTCAGCGGTTATCTAGACAATTTCGGCGGCGTTGCCACTCCTCGCCATCGTCCTGCTGTGACTCGTCGCCGCGCCTGGCCGGTCGGAGCGCCGAACCGCCAAAAAATCACTCGCCAATTCTTGCGCGAACCTCTGAAACACCACACTAGCTCAGGCGCAGCGGCAATCTCAGGATGATGACCACCTCGCCGTCGCCATTGGCGAAGCACGCTTCGCCACCGAAGCTTTCGCTGAGCGCCTTGACGATGGGCAGGCCCAGGCCCCAACCGCGCTTGTCGCTACGGGTGGAGATGAAATAGGGCGTGGCCAGGTTGGCCAGGACCTCGTCGGGAAACTGCCCCAGGTTGCGCAACTCCAGCCTGACCTGGTCATCGACCAGCCATTGGCGCACCTGGATCGGCGTCTCCGCCTCGCCATGCTTGGCGGCATTGAGCACCAGGTTGTCGAAGATGCGCAGGAAGGCGTATCTGTCCCACAGCACCTCCAGCTCGGGCGTCTCCAGCTGCAGCTCGAGATGGTTGCTGAATTGCAGCTGCAGGTTGGCCGCGGCCTCGTTCAACAGCGGACCCAGTACCAGCGGATCGCCGCTGAGGTGGACGCCGCCGCCCAGGCTCATGTGGCTGATGTCCAGCACGTCGGTGATCATCTGGTTCATGCGCTGCAGGTTGTCGTGCAGGGTTTGCAGCAGGTCGTCGGTACGCCGCGCCGGGCTGCGCTGCATCAGGTTGACCACCATGGTGGCGGCGGTCAGCGGCGAGCGCAGGTCGTGGTTGAGCGATCTCATGAAGCGCTCGAGCATGACCTTTTCCGCCTGCAGGTTCTCGCTGCGGGCGATGGCCGAATTGCGCTGCTGCTCCATGTGTCCGACCCGGGAGCTGGCCTTGAGCAGGGCGCCGACGGTGGCCAGTACCTCTTCCGGGTTGATCGGGTGGGTCAGGTAGGCCTGGGCGCCGGTATTGAAGCCCTGGGCCTTGTCCTTGCCGGAGACGAAGGTGGCCGAGATATTGATGATGGCGGGCAACCGGCCCCGGCCGCGCTTGCGCTCGATGGCCTGGATCAGCTCGAAACCGGTGGTGTCCGGCAGATTCACGTCGATGATCACCAGTTCGATGGAATCGTCGATCAGCGCCAGGCCGCTGGCGCCGCTGGCCGCTTCCAGCACCTGATAGTGGCGCTGGCTGCCGAGGATCCTGCGCAGCACATAGCGATTGGCCTCGGTGTCGTCGATGACGACGATACGGTGCAGGGCGCTAGTCATCGGACAGGCTCCGCGCCAGCGCGCAGACCTCGGCCAGCAGCCGCTCGGCGTGATCCGGGGCGTGCTTGAACAGGATGGCGTGGCAATAGTCCTGCAACCGCAGGCGACTGGCCTCGTCCAGCGGCTGGGCGGTATTGATCAGCACCCGCCGGTGCATGCTCCAGTCCATGCTGGCGAGCAGGTCTTCGCCATCGATGTCAGGCAGGTCGAGGTCGAGGATGATGATGTCCGGGCGTACCGCATTGAGGCGATCCAGGCTGCTGCGGGCGCTGTCGGCCTCCAGCAGGACCGGATTGAGGCGTTCGAGGGTGCGGCGGACCAGGTAGCGATCCCCTTCGTTGTCTTCGATCACCAGCACGGTAAGACCGCTCAGATCGGGTTCCGGTCCGGTGTCCCGGTGGTTGGCGTAGTGGCGGGGCAGGCGCAGGGTGAAGCGACTGCCGCGGCCGATCGTGCTGTCGAGGGACAGCTCGCCGCCGAGCAGCACGGTCAGGCGCTGGGCCAGGGGCAGGCCCAGGCCGGTGCCTTCGATATGGGTCAGGTGTGGCGAGCGGATGCGCTCGAATTCCTCGAAGATCTTCTGCTGGTCCGCCGCGGCGATGCCGATGCCGCTGTCTTCCACCAGGAATTCCAGGCTGGCGTCGTCGGGCTGGAACACCTGGATGCGTACCTGGCCCTGGGGGGTGTACTTGAAGGCATTGGAGATCAGGTTGCGCAGCACCTGGAACAGGCGACTCTCGTCGGTATCCAGCAGCACCTCCGCGGGCGGCGGGGCGACGCTGAAGCTGACCTGGGGATAGCGCGGCGCCAGGGCCGCGGCGAATTGTTCGAGACGGTCGATGAAAGGCCCCAGCGGAAACGGCTGGGGCACGATGGTCAGGCGTCCGGACTGCACCTCGGCCAGGGCCAGCAGTTCGCTGACCAGGTTGGCCAACTCCAGCGCGGCATCGCTGATGAAGCGCACCTGGCGTTGCTGTTCAGCATTGAGCGCGCCGTCCACGCCGCTGGCGAGCAGCTTGGCGACGTTCTCGATGATGTTGATCGGGGTGCGGAATTCATGGGTCATGTTGGCGAAGAAACGGGTCTTCGCCTCGCTGGCCTCCTTGAGTTCCTGGGTGGCCTTTTCCAGCTCGGAATAAAGCGCCACCACCCCCTGGTTGGTATTTTCCAGTTCCTTGTTGGTGACCTCCAGTTCCGCCTGGCGCAGTTGCAGTTCGGTGTTGGTCAGCAGCAGCTCCTCGCTTTGCAGGCGGATCTGCTGGTAGGGATCCGGCGGCGGGCCGCCCTGCAGTTCGGCCGCCAGGACGACGAGCAGGTCCGGCTCGGGAAAGGGCCGTGGCGCCTGGTACTTGCGGGCGGTGATGCGGGTGCCGGCGGCGGAGGTCTGGATGTCGAAGTCGTCGAACAGGCGTTGGGCACCACGCAGGCCGATGCCCATGCCGGTGCTGGATCTATAGCTGCCCGCGCGGATGGCCTCCATCTCGGCGATGCCCGGCCCCTGGTCGAGGGCACGTACCTGCAGGCCGCGCAGCCGCTGACCCTCGCCACGGAGCAGCGCGAATTCGAAATGACCGCTGCCGGCATACTGATGGATGTTGCGCGCCAGTTCCGAGACCGCGGTGGCCAGGCGGATCTGCTCCAGCACCGGCCACTCCAGGGCCGCGGCCAGCCGCTTGGCGGCCTGGCGGCAATGTACGATGTCCTGTTCGCTGTGCAGGGCGAGGGTCAACAGGGGCAGGACGTCAGACATGCTTGAGTACCAGAACGGTGGCATCGTCGGCGGCGCGCCGGAAATCGCGATGCAGGAGGGCGGCGATCAGCGCCGGATGGCGCGCCGCGAGTCCGGAGTGCTCGCCCAGCCCCACCTTGGACGTCAGCCCATCGGAGTTCAGCACCAGCAGGGTGCCGGGTGTCCAGGGGTAGGTGAAGGTCTGGATCCGTCCGATCCGGTAGCCCAGGGTGCCATTGTTGGACACCAGGCTGCGCGTGGCGTTGCCAAGCAGGCGCCCGGCGATGTTGCCGATGCCGCAAAAGCTCACCTGGCCCTGGTCGGGATCCAGTTCGGCCAGGGCCAGGGCGGCGCCGCGGGTTTCCATCAGCGCCTGGTGCAGGTTTTCCATCAGTTGCTGCAGGGACAGGTGCGCGCCTTGGCGCAGGAACACCTCCCGGGCCCGGCGACTGGCCACGGCGGCCTGCTGGCCGTGCCCCAGGCCGTCGCAGACCAGCAGGCGACGCCCACTGACCGCCCAGGTATCGCCGCAGACCTGTTCCTCGGGATGCGGCGTGCAGAGGGCGCCATGCTGCAGCCGGGTATTGGGCGCGCCCGCCAGATGGAAGCGCGCCAGCACCACGGTGCCCTGGCCCGGTCGCGAATGGATGTCGAAGACATCGGACTGCCGGCGGATCGCGCCCAGACCGGCGCCCAGGGTGGCCGCCGTACTGTAGTGATCGCTCAGGCAGCGGGCGACGTCGTGCATGCCCGGCCCGCGATCCACCGCCAGCACATCGAGTACCCCTTCACCGCTCAGGGTGGCCAGGAGCTCGCCATGCCCGGCATGGCGGACCAGGTTGTAGCCCAGCTCCTGGGCGACGATGGTCAGCCGCCCGAGCAGGGTTTCATCGGTGGTGACGATGCCGGCCAGCCGGACCAGGGCGCGCCGGGCGGCATCGACGTGGACACTGGTGGTCACCGGCAGCACCAGGCTGCACGGCTGGTCGTTCATCGCCACTTCCAAAGTTCGACGGTGGTGCCCTGGCCGGGCTGGCTGTCGATGTGGAAGTCGTCCACCAGCCGCCGCGAGCCGGACAGCCCCAGGCCCAGGCCTTTGCCCGAGGTGTAGCCGTCGACCATGGCGCGGTCGAGATCGGCGATGCCCGGGCCCTGGTCGCGAATCACCAGGCGGATCGCCGGCTTGCCAGCACGCAGCGTTTCCTCGATCAGGCATTCGCCGCCCAGCCCGTAGACCAGGCCGTTGCGCGCGATCTCGCTGGCCGCGGTGACGATCTTGGTCTGGGAGATCAGCCCCAGGCGGATGGCCTCGGCGACCTTGCGCACCTGCTGACGGATCAGCACGATGTCAGTCTCCTGGCGGAGTGGAAGCGTCTGTATCTTCGCCACCCTCTGACTCCTCCAGCGATTCGTCCGCGGCGACCATGGCTTCCAGCCGGCGCATGCCCTTTTCCATGTTCAGCGCCGTGGCGATGCCGTCCAGCGACAGCCCCAGTTCCACCAGGGTGATGGCCACCGCCGGCTGCATGCCGACCACGATCACCTTGGCATCGAGGATGCGCGAGACCTGGGCGATCTGAGACAGCATCCGGCCGATGAAGGAGTCGACGATCTCCAGCGCCGAGATGTCGATGAGCACGCCCTTGGCCCGACGCCGCACGATCTGTTCGGTGAGGTCTTCCTGCAGATCCAGCGCCAGTTGGTCGTGCATGTCCACTTGGATGCTCAGCAACAGGAAGGAGCCCAGCTTGAGGATCGGAATTCGCTCGATCATGCTGCGCTCCTCAGGCCTTCACCCGGGCTGCCAGGCTTACGCCCTGCTGGCGCAGGGCCTGGCGGAAGGCATCGGCCAGGGACGCCTTGGTGATCACGTCGCCCAGGTCCACGCCCAGGTGGACGATGGTGGCGGCGATCTGCGGGCGGATGCCGCTGATGATGCACTGGGCGCCCATCAGCCGTGCGGCGGTCACCGTCTTGAGCAGGTGCTGGGCGACCATGGTGTCCACCGTGGGCACGCCGGTGATGTCGATGATGGCGATGTCCGACTCGGTCTGGACGATCTTTTCCAGCAGCGACTCCATCACCACCTGGGTGCGGTTGCTGTCCAGCGCCCCGATCAGCGGGATGGCCAGGATGCCGTCCCACAGTTCCACCACCGGGGTGGACAGTTCCAGCATGCTTTCCTGCTGCTCGCGGATCACCGTCTCGCGACCGCTCATGTAGCTTTCCATGCTGTACAGGCCCAGGTCGTCGACCAGCCGGGTGGCCGCCCAGATCTCGGCGAGGGGATCGTCGCATTCGTTCTGGATCAGGCTGAACAGCGGCTCCTTGAGCGAGAAGACGAAGGTTGCCGTCTGCGCCGGCGTCAGGCCCGCACGGCTCTGGTCGAAGGAGAAGCGCTCCAGGAGCGCGCGCACCGGCTGCCAGTGCGACTCGCGCAGATTACCCAGGCCCTGGGCGGCGGCCACGGTGATCCGCCGCAGCAGCTCGGCGGAGTTGGCCAGGATGGTGGTTTCGTCGAGCAGGTCGACGCGCATGCCGGCCGCGCGCTGGGCGCCGATCCAGGCATCGAGCAGCGACCGCTCGTGGGTGCGCAGCAGCTCGACCAAAGCGGTACTGTACATGGGGGTTCCTAGGTGACGAGAAGACGGCTCGGGATGGGCCGATTGGGCGGAGAGGGTGCCGGAACAGGCGGCAGGCGCGAGCGGGGATCCGACCGCGCAGTCGGATCCCCAGGAGATCACATGTCCATCTTTTCCTTGGTGATCTTGCCGGTCTTGGCGTCGGCATGGAAGTCGTACTTCATACCATCTTTCTTCATCCCTTCGCCTTCCCACTGGCCGTCATCGGCCTCGATCTTGGTGATGGAGGTATAGCCCTGCTCCATGAGCTTGGACTTGACGTCGTTCATGGGCATCCAGTCGGCGCCGGGCTGGTCGGCCAGGGCGGTCGTGCTGGCCAGGACGGAACAGGCAAACAGGGAAGCGAGCAGCTTGGATTTCATCGCGAGACCTCGTCGTGGTGGTATGTCCTGGCTTGGACCACCACCACGCGCGACAAATCCCCGCGAGCAAGGCGTCAGGCTGGCGCCTTTTCCACCAGATGAGGCAGCAGCCCGGCTGGAGCGGCCTTGGGCTGATCCTTGGTCTTGCGTGGCGCATAGGGACGACTGGCCAGGCGCCAGAGATCGCGCCAGCGCTCGGCGAGGGTGGTGGGTTTGTCCAGGTAGAGGCGCAGGCCCAGGGAAAAGGCCTTCAGCTGCAGCCGCTCGCGCTGCTGGGCCAGGCTTTCGCCAATGGCCAGACGGGTATTGCTGGCGCCGAACAGCGTCGGTTCGCTGGCCAGCAACAGCTGCATCACCGCCAGGTCATGATCGTCGCCGAGGTATTCGGAGAGGCGCTTGAGGCTTTTCTGGCGCGTCTTGAATTCCGTCGGCCAGGCCGCGGCGAGCAACTGGGTGTGATACCAGTGATCCTTCACCCGCTTGCGCCAGTCGTGCAGGGTCTCGTCGGTGGGCTTGTCACGGGCGGTCTTGAGCGCCTGGCGCCCGGCCTTGTAGTTGTCTTCCAGGCCGCGGGCGAAGAGGGCGAAGCCCTTGCCGGAGAGTTTCCAGTCAGCCACCTCCTCGCGCAGGGTGGTCAATTCGTCGAGCAATTCGGGATGGCCGCTGGCGGCGGCGATCTGCTGATCGGCGCGCTCCTGCAGACGCTGGCGCACGCGCTTCATGGCCGGCGAGGCGAACCTCTTGCGGTCGGATTCCCCCAGCTTGTCCCAGCTCTCCACCAGGGCGGCGCTGTCGCGTAGCGAAGAGAGCTCGCGCCCGAGGTCGCGCAGGCGCCGATTGCGACTGGCGAAGGCGCGTTTGCCCAGGGCGCCGTGCAGCAGCCGCAGCAGGGCGCGTAATTCCTTGAGCCGCTTGCGCGTTTCGTGGACGCCCTTGGGGGTACCGCTCGCCAGAGACGCCTCGGCCTGAACCAGACGATCCGTCACCACGCGACGGACTTCCTCGTCAGCCGGTTGCCGCGCATCGAAACGAAAGGTCATCGAACTCTCCTCATAGGTGGACTGCAGACCCGCTCTGCGCGGGAGCCTAACGGTAAGAAAGACCTTCACGACAGCAGGAGATGCCAAATTTCATCTAAACGTCATATTTCCTTCACGCAGGTCCAGGGCGAGTACCGCCTGCCGCACGGCCGGTCAGAAGGGCTATAGTTGCCCGACCACCTGAGCGAGGAGATCCGGATGTTCGAAGCCGCTGAAAACGAACACCTGCTCGATGAGGCCACCTACGACGCCAAGCTGCCCAAGCTGCGCGAGGCGCTATTGGCCGCCCAGTACGAACTCAAGGCGCAGGGGCGTTTCCCGGTGATCGTGCTGATCAATGGCATCGAGGGCGCGGGCAAGGGCGAGACGGTCAAGTTGCTCAACGAGTGGATGGATCCGCGCCTGATCCGCGTCGAGACCTTTCTGCAGCCCACCGCCGAGGAACGCCTGCATCCGCCGGCCTGGCGCTATTGGCAGCGCCTGCCCGGCAAGGGCCGGATCGGCGTGTTCTTCGGCAACTGGTACAGCCAGATGCTGCATGGCCGGGTCAACAAGGAACTCAGCCGCGTCGAACTGGACGCCGCCATCGACCAGGCGGAGCACTTCGAGCGGATGCTCGCCGACGAGGGCGCCCTGCTCCTCAAGTTCTGGTTCCATCTGTCCAAGCCCCAGCTCAAGCAGCGCCTCAAGCACCTCAAGAACGATCCCCGCCTGGGCTGGAAGCTCAGTCCGCTGGACTGGCGCCAGGCCAAGGTCTACGACCGCTTCGTCAAGCAGGGCGAGCGGGTGGTGCGCCGGACCCATCACGACTACGCCCCCTGGCATGTGGTGCCCGGCTTCGACGAGCGCTTTCGCAGCCTGACCGTCGGCACCGTGCTGCTCAAGGCGCTGCAGCGCGCCCTGGCCAACAAGCCGCGCAAACAGCGCCGGGCCGCCGCCGTGGTCCCACCGTCGGTGGATGGCCGCGGCGTGCTGGAGGCGCTGGATCTTGGCCAGCGCCTGGACAAGACCGATTACGACGACCAGTTGCTCGCCGAGCAGGCGCGGCTGGCGCGCTTGCTGCGTGACAAGAAATATCGCCGGCATGCCCTGGTGGCGGCCTTCGAGGGCAATGACGCCGCCGGCAAGGGCAGCGCCATCCGCCGCGTCACCGGTGCCCTGGATCCGCGCCAGTACCGCATCGTCCCGGTGGCCGCGCCCAGTGACGAGGAATTGGCCCAGCCCTACCTCTGGCGCTTCTGGCGACACATCCCGCGGCAGGGCAACTTCACCATCTTCGATCGCTCCTGGTACGGTCGGGTGCTGGTGGAGCGGGTAGAGGGCCTGACCCCCGCCGCCGACTGGCAGCGCGCCTACGGCGAGATCAATGAATTCGAGGAACAGCTGAGCGACGCGGGCATCGTGCTGGCCAAATTCTGGCTGGCCATCGACCAGGACACCCAGCTGGAGCGCTTCCGCGCCCGCGAGGAAACGCCCTTCAAGCGCTTCAAGATCACCGAGGACGACTGGCGCAACCGGGACAAGTGGGATCTCTACAGCCAGGCGGTCAACGACATGGTGGTGCAGACCAGCACCACCGTCGCGCCCTGGACGCTGGTGGAGGCCAACGACAAGCGATTCGCGCGGGTGAAGGTGGTGCGGACGCTCAATGAGGCGTTGGAGCGGGCTTACGACAAGGATTGAGAGGCTACTGCCTGTGGGTTAGGCGCTTCGCTTCACACCTATCTCGCGACGTTAATCGTGGACGTGCAGGCGCGGAGAATGCGCCCCTTCCAGAAGGGTGAGCGGAATCGTTGCGTAAGGGGTTGAGCGGCATGGATGCCGCGAGAGTCGCGAGGGCCATGGATGGCCCTTCGCGGCGTGCCCCTGGAGCGGCGATGGAGCGAACGGACCCCGGCGCAGCCGGGGCCGATGGAGGGGCAAGCGTTTTTGGTTACTTTTGCCGCGACTGGCAAAAGTGACTCGCCCGGGTGGGCGAAACAAATGACATCCCCAAACGCGATAATCAGCTAAGCGACAAAATCTCAGTCAATCCCCAAACCCCAGAAACGAAAAAGCCCCGCCGAAGCGGGGCCTTTCTGCAACCAGATCAGTCGTTAGACGACTTGAACCTGGTCAGCTTGCATACCCTTCTGGCCTTTGACAGCCACGAAAGTGACCTTCTGGCCTTCGCTCAGGCTCTTGAAGCCGGCGCTTTCGATGGAGCGGTA
>Ga0157371_10002949_pt1 | contig 15846 bp, 17 predicted proteins | sample C45metaG_FD_113462 | JGI IMG/M metagenome (GOLD analysis project Ga0157371, IMG submission 113462) | Corn rhizosphere microbial communities from Kellogg Biological Station, Michigan, USA - C4-5 metaG | ecosystem: Host-associated > Plants > Roots > Rhizosphere > Soil | place: USA: Michigan...
GCGACCGCCGGTCTGCTGTCCGCCAATCATCGTGCCTTGCCGCCTTTCCCGATGCCGTACTTGTTGCCGCCCTTGGTCTTCGCGTAGCTGCCGCCGCCGGACTTCTTCTTCTTGCCGCCGCCCTTGCCCCCGCTGACCGTCGAAGTGTCGAGCGGTTCCTTTTCGGCAGCTTCCACCCGCCGCCACGATGCCTCGGCTTCCCCGCCGTGCAATTCGTCTTCTGCCGCGCGTTCCTTGGCCTGGAGTTCGCCCAGCTTGGCCAGGTATTCGCCCCTCAAGTTGTTGTCTTCTCGATCTCGATTGGTGCGGTTGTAGCCGAGTTGGTTTTGCAGCGATCCCGAGTAGAGGTGCCCCGCGGCTGCCATCGAAGTGAGCGACCCTCTGTTGCTGCGCTGGAAGCTCTGCTCGAGGAGTGCCGCCCGCGACCACGGGTTCGTCTGGTAGTCGTTGAAGCCGGGGTCCAATCCGTACTCCTGCTGCAGCGAGAGTCGGTTGGCGGCGATCCCGATCTGGGAGTTGGCGAATTTCGTTCGGGCTCCTGACACCGATGCCTCGTAGGCCGAGTCCCAGGGCATAGGCGTGGGCGCTTGGCTGCCGGCACTGCCTCCGGCTCCCGCAGCGTTCGCCGTACGCCGGAGGTTTTTCGCGTACTCGGTGTTCTTGACTTCGCCCTTGGGGTCCCACCCCTTCGGTGCCGCTCCACGGCCGCCGACGGAGCGAGCTGCGTAGAGCCCGGCGCCAGAAGCCGGGGCGGTGACGCCTCCGTTGGAGGCCACTTTCGGGTTGGGTTTGATGCCTTTTGCCATAGATCAGGTCTGCTTGATGTTGAAGGTGAATGAGGAGTCGGCGTCTTCGATCGAGGAGCCGGCAAAGTTGATTCCGAAGGTTTCGACGGTGAACTCCGTCTTGGACGGGCCGCTCACGTTGAGCCAGGTGGCAAGGCCGGTGCGGTTCGGGCTCGCCACCATGACCGCCGTGACCGGCAGGGCCTTGTCGAGGGTCACCTTGTAACGACCGGTCGCCGTCTTCGCAACGGTGAACCCACTGCCCGCTTCGACGGTACCCGCCCCCGAGACGCCACCGGCAAGGCCAGCCGCGTTGGCCGAAAGATCCTCTCCTTGGATCGGGAATTTCTCGGCGATCTGCCGAAAGTTCTGATCGGTCGCCGGGTCTTTAACTGCTTGCAGGGATAATGACAAAGCGCTACGGTCCTTTCTACGTAAATGCCCCGGCAGCGTGGATTAGACGCTCCGGGGCCGACACCGGGAGGTTCCCCCGATGCGACTCCGATTTTATCTGCCCGTCGCCCTTGCTCTCCTTGCCTGCGCGACCGCGCCTGCCGCAAACGCTTCCAGCCTCAGCCATCGTCAAGCGGTCGCTGAGGTCCGCGCGACCGGCGGAGCCGTACGAGCCTGCCGCCGTCGCGCCCCAAGACACTTTCGATGCTGGGCGAGCTACTGGTTTGAACTGCGGGAAGAAAACGAAGACGGGAGCGATCCCCGTGTCGAATACTTCTCTCTGACCTGGCGGGTTGAGGTCGGTCTCAAGGGAGCCCGTGTTATCGAAACTTAGTCGCTGAGGGCATGTTAGAGCCGCTCAGTCACCGAGGACAAAGACACGTAGTTCTCTGTTCTTTGCCGTTATGGAGCCGGTGCTTGCCCGGAACCGCACGCTGACGGTGTAGGTTCCCGCCGCCGCCTTTATCAGCACCGGCCCTCCCGAACTAGAAACAGCTTGCCCGGTGTCAACTGGGGGACCGAGTTCGCCCTGTGAAGCAGGCGTGCCCTGAGGAGTGAAGTTGGCATACCGAAAGGACGTGGCCGCATTAAGGCCACCAGCGTTCGATTCACCAGAAAACTCCTTCAGTTGGTTTTCCCCCAGAAAGATCGCCATGAAGCCGGCCCCTTCCGAGCTGACCTTGACCTGGGCGTGGAAGTGCACACCGATTAGACCGCCAGCCGGAAGCACGACTCCCGTAACTTGGTCCGGCGTGGTCAGGGTGCTGAATGCTGCATTCGCCCGGCTCTCTTCCTCCGCGATGATCTTCGGCGTGTACCACTTTCCCAGTGCCGGAGGCATTTCTTCTTCGGCTCGTTCGATCTGCCCTTTCAGGAAGAGATCGTTGTCTTCGACGTCTTTCCATTCATTGGCCCCGGTCTGGTTGCGCTTCGGCAGGTCTTCCATGTTCTCTATCCGTTGACGGTCGAGGGTTTGCGGGTCTCTCGGACGTGGTGGTCGATGCGGTGGATTGACCAGCTCTGGTCGAGAAGGTTGTTAGAGAAGTAGACCGAGAAGGTCGTTCCCCTCACCGCGACCCGCCGCTCCGCGGCAGTCAGGCCGCGAGGTTCGGCCCACTCCGATTCGTCCCACTGCGTGTCGCCCCATTCAGGCGCGGTCTGGTCTTCAAGAGTGAGCTGCTCGACTTGCCCCACCGACCTCCGAAAGTCGTACCCCACTGCCATCGAGACGGTCCCGGTGCCCCAGACCTTCTCAGAGCGAATCGTCTTCACGTCCGGGCTGCCGAGATCGAACCAGCCGCTTCGCCAGTAGGAGGAGATCGGAGCTCCGTCGTCGTTCGTGACCGCCAACCTGTGGCGGGCGATCTTGTTTTTCCCCGCGGCGTAGCCGAAGACAAGCTCCTGGGAGGCGCCTACTCGGAAGCTGGTCAGCGCTCCACAGGCTAGGGAATAGAGGCTCCACCATCCCGAGCCCGGGTCGTATACCAGCGTTCGGTCGTTTGCTTCCACAGTCGGGTAACTGAGGTAGAGGCGACCCTCGTGGATGGTCGCCGCGCAATCGGTGATTGAAGTGTGCGCGAGCGTGCCCCCGGTGAAGAAGGGGGATGCGCCGCCCGCCCAGATCGGTTCGATCTTTCCGCTGATGAGCTGCGGTGCCTGCCCCGTCGTTCGGTAGACGCCACCCCGGCCCATGAAGTACACGCCGCTTGCATCAGCGCAAAGCGTCTCCGGGGCGACCAAGCCAACTCCGGTGTCAACCGTGCGGTAGTTGAAGACCGGGTTTCCCCGACCATCGGCGGAGACCCCCCAGATGACGAAGTACTTGGTCTCTTTGAAGACGAAGGTGAATTCGCCCCAGCTGATAACCCCCTGGATCTCCTCGCCGTCGCCTGGCGCGAACTGTTCGGAGTTCTCGGGATGTGCTTCGGTCCCTTCGGTCATCCAGCTCTCCGGATTCCCCGGCTCTGAGAAATAGGCATGGGCCGGCGAGGAGATCGCCCCGCCGGGCCCGCCGCTGTTGGTCCTGAAGCCCGTCGCGAGGAGGCGGTGGTCTTGCGGCAGCACCGCCAGAAATCGAGCGGTGGGCATCGCTTTTCCCGAGATTCCGTCAACGGACGCGGTCGGCGTCGACCAAGCAGAGCCATCCCACTTGCGGATCGCGTCGGTTCCGTTGCCGGCATAGATCACCTCGGCGGTGGGAGCGCCAAACCGGGCAAAGCCGTAGGGACCGTCCGATAACCCCGTCTCAGAAGCAAGCACTTCGCCAGAGACGCTAAGAGCCTCCAGACGGGAGCCACACCCTGCGATCAACTGCCGGACGCCTGAGGATCGATAGAACGGAGAGAGCGAGTCGACCCGGTTGGTGAGGGTCGCGAGCGCTTCGTATCCCGCCCGCTGTTCGATCGCCCCGCGGTCCGTGAACGACACATCCATGCAGTCGATGCACTCGGCCGGCGACACGGCATCAGGCTTGTCGGTGAGGTTGAGCCCTTCGCCGAATCCCTGGAAGGGATAGCTCGTGTAGCCGCGCCCGGCCATCAGCCCATCGCGTCCGGGTTCGTGACCTCAACGAACTGGTACGGCCCGTCTCGATAGACGTCGAGCAGCGCTTCCCGCATTCGGTTCAACCGGGCCTGGAACTTCGCTTCAGCGCTCTGGGAGAGTTCCCAGTCGTCGGAGTCCTCGTAGGCCCTGGCAACTGCCGCATCCACGATCATCGAGTGGTAGCGCGCCGGCAAGACCGGGTACGCCTCGCCCTCGAGCTTGGGCGGCGTGGCGAAGTAGCGCACTCGGAGTTCGTCGGTGCTGGTCGGGTGGGTGGTGAGGATCCTGCCGCCGTCGAGGTAGTAGAAGACCGGGGCGCCTTCTTCCTCAAGGTTCACGGAATCGTCGGTGATCGCCCGTCGCTCCAGCGGAGTGAGCTTCCTCCCCTGGGTGACGTTGGTAACCAGTTCGATCGACCGGATGTCCGGGATTTCAAGCGGAGCTGGGCCGAGGTATTCAGCCTCTAGGAAAGGCCAGTCCTCAACCTCGCAAATGTCGAGCAGATAGCCGTCGTTGAGAAACCCTTCGGCCTTCGCGTCGTCCAGGTAGTCGAAGCCGCGAGCCTTGAACTGCTGTACGAGCGTGCTGAACGGAGTGCCCTGCTCGACTTCGTCGGGGCCGAGGACGAGGGTCATCTAGGCCCTCCGCCAAAGGGACCCGTCGAACATGTAGCGAGCCGTGCTCGGCCCGGTGAGGCCGTTAGCGATGTTCCCGCTGGTCCCCAGTTTGGCGGTCGACGGCAGGACGATCTGCATCTCCTGGCCCGCTTTGCCGAACTGGAGGGTCGTGATTTCGTTGGTCCCGGTGTATTCAGCGACCCGCGTCATTGGGGCGGCGACTGCGCTGGCTGAGGCGATCGTGCGCTTGACGGCGTTGTTTTCCACCCCATCGTTGGTCCAGATGTTGGTGAGATCGCAGCTGGTGTTCGGGGTTCCTACGATCACGCTCCCGCTCGCGATATTGCAATACGCCGAAATGAAGCTGTGCGCCGAGCCGTTGGAGTCTTTCGTCTGGAACTTGAAGCAGCCGTTGATGCACCCTTCGATCTCTACGTCGGTGATCCGGAAGGAGAAGGCGTTGTGTTCGGGATCTCCGATGACGAACCCGATTTTCCCATCGTCTCCGCCCCCGTCAAAAACGAAGCCTCCGCGCCAACGGACGTTGTTGCCGATGTAAACGTCGCCTTCGCGGGCGCCCTCAGCGGTGCAGCCGTAGTATTCGCCGTTCCACGCCTCAATCCCACGTTCGGGGTTGCCGTAGGAATGGAGGCCGTTCCACACCGAGATCGTATTGACGGTCAGGTTCTTGCCTTCGTCGGATTTGACCCAGATGTCGGTCCCGTGGGAGTCGTGGGGGCCGTCGAAGACCCAGCCTTGGTGCTTGGCATCGAACGACCAGATGTTGCGGAAGCAGCCATCCTCCGGGCGAGTCGAGGATCTGTTGTTGCGACTCATCCGCGTGTGGAAGTTGATGTAGCCGTTGCGGAACTCGACGTTTTCCACAACCGGGCGCGGGCCGTCAAGATCGACGGTGGTCGCCGTGGATTCGCTGTTTTCGGCGAGGTTGCCGTCGATGACCATGTTGCGCAGCGCGACGTTCTCGGCGCCGCCGCTTTCCCCGCCTTCGCCGAGCCGCTTCGACTTCAGCAGCGGGGCCTTGGAACCGGGCTTCGTCCGCAGTTCGGTCCCCCACCCCGCGCCTTCGATTTGCACCTTGTCGTTGACTTCGAGGTTCGCCGCGTTGTAAGACCCGACCGGGATCTCCAATGGACCACCCCGTGAACCGGCCAGATCGAGGGCGGCTTGGATCGCTGCGGAGTCGTCGGCGGTTTTGTCGCCCTTGGCTTCAAAGCGGCTCTCTTTGACGTTCAGGGTGGCCTCGCGGATGACTTCAATCGCGTCCACCGCCTCTCCCGAGGCCGCCTCCCAGGCGAGGGTCTCGTTACCAACGCGGAGGTCGTATGACCCCGGCTCAACAAAGGGCGTCTTGCCGCTCTTCTTCGGCCTTCCGGAACTATCGGTAGTGAGGGGCTGAGTGAGTTCCGCCCCTCCGGCTTCTGCGTCGTACACCGTTGCCAGAACCGCGGTTCCGCGCTCGTAGACATACACGCTGAGCCCGCTCGCGAAGCGAACGGGCGCGGTGGGTCTGAAGATTGGTTCGGACAGCGCTACGCGACTCATGAGACTTTCCGCTTAATCCTTTTGCCTTCGCCGTTGTAGATGCGGCCGGAGACTCGCCGGCCTGCCCGCAAGTCCTGAACGAGCACGTCGTGCTCCTGTTCCTTGCGGAGCGCTTTCGCCCGAGCCCGCTCCCGGGTTTTCACCTCGTGCTGGCGGAAGATGCGGTCGGCCACCTCGGGGCGCCGCATGTCCCGCTCGGCCATTTCCATCACCACCCGCGAATCGGGTTCGCGGTAGCCGCCGTCCGGAGCGGTAATCGGCACGAACAGCGGGACCAGCCCTTTCTTACGTACGTGCCAGCGACCGGGCACCGCCCCAGGAGGAAGGATCTCCGGGGCGGCGTCGTGCCGGACGAAGACGAGGGACAGATCGGGGTCAAGTGCCGTCAGCGCCTCGCTGATAGAACGCCCCGCCTTGACCTGGCGATCCCGCCAGTCCTCTGCCTCGACCATCGCCCGGATCTCGGGCGGGACCAGTCCGAACGTGTCCTTCATTTGCCCCGGGCGACGATCTGGACTTTGACCTTGGAGAGGTCTTTGGCGGATTCGACCTCTTTGCCCGTGGCGTTGTCGATCGCGTGCAGCTTTTCGTCGGCCGTCGTGTAGTACACGTCGCTGACCCGGACGGTCGAGCTTTCCGTGCCCGCAAGCAGATTCACGATCGGAGGGCTGTCGAGGACGCTGAGGCCGAGCTGAGCGACCGTCAACGGCTCGCCGCCCGCCTGGTAGGAGTTGTCGAAGGTGACGTTGGTGATGGTCTCCCGCTGGGAGCCGACTATGCGGTACGGCAGCCCACCGGAGTTGACCGTTTCGGCTGAGAGTGCCATCGAAGTGGTCCTTTCAAGCGCAGGAAGACCCGCCCCCCACGGAGGAGGAGCGGGTCTATCCCGGCAGCGCTTATTTGAGGTTGGAGAACCGGTAGAGGTCGTTCCGACGGTTGGTGGCGAGGTTGCCGCGGTAGGTGTACTTCCCCACGTAGGCGTCCGTGCCCTGGCTCCAGACGAGGATGTTCCCGCCCGTGATCTTGTTCTGCCAGTAGCCGTCGTTCATCGCGACCATGAACAGGTGGTCCCAGTGGCCCATGTAGAGATCTTCGTCCGGGCAGTCCGCATCGGCGAAGATTTCCATTCCGTTCCACTTGGTCGATTCGGTGTCGCCAGCGCCGAGGTTGCCGTCGCCGGCGTAGCGAACCTGCTGCTGCAGCTGTTCGTAGAACTTCTGCACCTGCTTGAGGCTGGTCAGCATGAACGTCGATTTTTTGCCGCGCTTCTGTTTGATCTTCGTTTCCGCCGAGAGCAGCGCCGAGATGGTGAGGGGGATGCTTTCGGAGTTGACGTTGGCCTTCCAGACGCGCGACGTCGAGCTCGACAGACCGCCGAGTTCCCCGGTGCCGACGATGTTCCGCATCCCGTTCATCTCTCGGCTGGATTCGCCGGAGCGGCCCTTGGCCTGGGAGATGTAGACGGTTGCGTCCTCCGTCGTGACGTTGCCGGAGGCAAGGGTCACGGCGAAGTTTTCCTCATCGACCGCGGTGATTTTCGTCGGCCCGGCGATAGACGCCTGGCTGGCTTTCGTGCCGACTTCGACCGGCTGTTCCTCGAACAGCCAGCCCCGTTCGATCGCGATGCGACCGGTCGTGGTGTCGAGGTCGAGGTTGTTGGACGAGGAGGCACGGCATTTCGCGATCAGGGCCGTCCCGTCCATGTAGAGCTGGCGGGTCAGCTGGCGATTCGCGTCTTCGATCGCCCCGTCGATCTCCGAGGTGGCGGCGTCCACGATCGCGCCGGCATCACTGGTGCCGTCGATCGCCTCGCCCTGCACCGCAACCTGGATGTGGTGGTGGCGGTATTTGAAGCCGGCCTTTTTGTAGCCCTGCTGCCCGGCTTCGTTGAGCGTGCCGCCGCCTTCGGGGAGGTTGGTGAATCCGCCGTTGCGGCCGTCGTGCAGGACGACTCGGGCTTCTTCGCCGACCTTGTACTTCTGGGTCTTTTTCACTTTGGCCAGGAACTCGTTGTCCTGGTACAGCTGCTCGACCACCTGTTTAGGTGCATAGACCCGCTCGAGCGTCGGGTTGAGGGATTCAAGGGTGGCAGCCACGGTGGCTTCCTCCTGATGGGTTCGGGACCCCTCTCAGTCCTCAAGACCAGCGGCAAGTTGCTCGGCCATCCAAGCGTTCCGCTGCTCCTTGTTCTTCGGAGAGAGGTCGATTTGTTCCTCTCCCACCGCTCCGGCCGGGGCTCGTGCTGCCTGTTTCTTCGAGGCCAGATATTCGTCTCGGGCACGGCTCTTGATGCCCTTGAGGGCATCGAAGGCGCCTTTCAGGTTCGGTTCGCCGCTTTCGTGGCGGTTCGCCTTGGCCTGAGCCTCGACCCAATCGCGCTCCTCTTTCGGGAGCTTGAGGTTCTCGTCTTTTTCGAGCTGGTCGATGGTGCCGTTGATGAACTGATGCTCCAGCCGTTCGAACTCAGCATGTTCCTGAGCTTCGTCGCGCTGCTGGAGGTCTTCGCGGATTTCGGCGATTTCTCGCTGCGTCCGCTCATCCGGGTCTTCGAACAGGTCAGGTTCTTCGGGCTCTTCTTCGGGCCGCTGGACGTTGACGCCCAACTGCTGGAGAGCCTGAATCTGCGCCTCGGGGCCATGATCGCCCTTTGCCGCAGCAAGCACCTGATTGTTCCGGTCGAACTGGGGTCGGAGGTCGTTGTACCTCTTCTCCCAATCCGTGGTGGGTTGTTCTGCTGCCCCTTCTGCCGGGGGCTCGGCTGCGGGTTTCTCTTGTTCAGAGGCCGCATCAGGAGGCGTCTCCTGCGGAGTGGTCGGCTGCTGCTCGTCCAGCTCGGGTGAACCGCCTCTGATGGGCGCCCAGCCTTGCTCGGCGAGCTTCGCGTTCCAGTCGACAGGGGCCTGGTCTGCCGTGGGTGGCACTTGGTACTCCTTGTGTGAGCGCTCGAAGCCCGTTCTGGGGTCCGAGCATGGGTTAGGGGGCGCCGTGCCCTCCTCGCGGGAGTGCTTGGCGCGTATCCCCTTAGGCCATTGGCCTAAGACTGTTGGAAGGGTTGGGTCTGGTCGGGGAGCGGCGGTGGGCCTTGCGGCTTCGCTGCGTTGTTCATCCCGAGCGCTTCGGCTGATTCCTGCTGCCGTTCTGCAGCTTTGGCTTCGCGCTTGACCTCGATCTCCAGGAGTGCCGCGTAGTAGGTGTTCGCAGCCTCCTGGGAAGGCTCATCCAGATCGTCGTACTCGGTCGACTTCATCCAGTCGGCGAAGACGTCCTTCTGGACGGTCACGTTGTCGAATTCACGCGGCATCCATCCCGGGATTTTTTCGCGGGGGACCTGTTCGGCTTCTCCCGTGGCGGGGTTTTCCTTCGGTTCGGTCCCGGGGTCCTCGTTCAGGAAAGGCCGCCGGCTGGGGGAGCTGAAAAGAACCTCTGGGCCTTCGGTGATCTTCTGGATGATGAGGTTGGCCCGCGCCACGTCCCGTTCGTAGGAGTCGATCAGGTTTTCCGCGGTGCCGTTGTTGATCGCCGCCATCGCTGCGTGTGGAGAAATCCAGCCGCGTTCGGCGAAGGCGAAGATCTTCTTTTCGACGCCTTCCCGGGTGATCGGTTCGAGCGAGTCGGGATTCACACGGACGTCGGTCTCATCCATGAGCTGGGCACCTTCAAAGTCGCGGATTGGCTCTATCCCGCGCTCTCCGCGCACCTTGAGCAACCGCGGCTCGGTGTAATGGCGCTGGACGAGGTAAAGGGAGTGGCGACCCAGACCGGAGTGGAACTTGGCGAGGTTCTTGAGGAAATTCGCCCGGCGCTCTTTGTCCTTTTCTAGAAGCGCCTGGATGCCTCGGCCGGATTCGACCTGGGCCGGAATGTCGTTCTGGGCGGCGATCCGCGCCATGTCACCGATCGCTTCGTCCTTGAGCCGGAAGAGCTCGGGCGGGATCGGGGGCACCGGGCGCCACTGGGCTTCGCCGGAGCCGCGGGCGTAGAAGACCGCCCCCGGCTCATCGTTCAGCTTGTTCAGCAGCTTCATGTTCTTGAGGAGAAGCTGCGGGTTGAGGGCCAGATTCACCCACTCGGAGGTCTTCGACACCGACTGGTTCAGCTGGCGCTGCGAATCGAGGAGGTGGCGGACCAGCCCGAGATCGCGGTCCTGGTCGGGGTCCATCGCGTAGGAGATCCTGTGCAGGACCGGCTCATCAAGAACGTTGCCTTCGTTGTCAATGCACGGGTAGGGCCGTTCGTTGACGATGACCCGTTCATTGGCGACGGTGATCCAGCGCCCTTTCGGGTACTTCAGGGTCGGCCGCTCCAGGTAGTCCTTGACCATCACGAGCTGGGCCTTCGGGCTCAGCTCTACCTCGGAGTCGGCGTTTCGCGCATCGCAGTCGAGCTTTCCCCCCAAATAGCCTTCCAGCGCTTCTACGGCGCCTGGCTCCATCGCCTGTTCGATGCAGAGCCACCGGGAAGCGTCGAACTTCAGGCCCGGTTCCCAATAGACCTGATTGGGGCCGTAGACCCGGAACCGGATGTCTCCCTGGCCGACGCGATCACCGTTCTCGTCTTCAAGGAAGGGGCCTATCGAGTTGTCGAAGTAGGGCCAGATGAACCCTTCGTCAGCGACGATCGCGTAGCGGACGGCCTGCTCGATCGCCGTTTCAAGGCCCCACTCGTCGTAGCCGTAGAGGAGAACCTTCCGGCCGAGGCGGGCTGCGGCGATCCTGCGGGGCTCGGTGCCCGAGGGCGCGACTTCATAGCTCGGGATCCGCTGCATCGCGGCGGCGACCTCCGTCTCCACGATGTCGAAGATGAAGTTGCGGGTGGCGCGAACGCGGTGCTTCTTTTTCCCCTTCTGGCCGTAGGCGGCAGTCGTGGTCGCCTGGCTTTCAAGGGTGTTGTCGGAGGAGATGAACTTGTACTGGTCCCCGCGCGCGAAGGCCAGGCACTCCTTCCGCTTCGGAGCGTCTTCTGCCATCGCGTCGTGGCCTCGGCGCATCCTCGAGGCCACGTCTTTCGGAACCGCGACTTTGCCGGGGTTCAGCAGACCTTGCACCACGTCGCTGACCGCCATCAGCCCTCGTCCTCATCGTCGTCAAAGTGGACGTGAGCTGCATCCGGCTCGTCGGCTTCGACAAGGGCATCGAAGACCCCCACCTCGGGCGCCTGGATGCGGGTCAGCAGCGACTGGCGCTCCTGCGCCCATTCGCGCTCTCGTTCTGCGCGTAAGCGTCTCTCGTCGCGCAGAGCGAGAAGAAGGCCGACCGAGAGGAAGATCAGGCCAGCGATGCCGAGGCAGCCGAAGACGTAGCTCATGCTTCCCTCGCGATCTTGAGTTGCAATTCGCGCCACGGGAAGCTTTCGAGAATCCCGCCTTTGCCGTTGATCGGTCCGGCGAATATGTCGAGAGGCAGCGCGGCCTGATAGGGCGCACGCTGTTCAGCCGTGGTGCCTTCGTTTATGTACGGTTCGAACTGCGAGCGGGAGGGACCGCTGAAGGGGTCCACGGTCGCTCCGTATTTCGTGTAGAGGCTGCGGGGATCTTGTATGTGGAGCTCGCAGTTCCCCGCACCGTCGATCACGACCAGGCCGTAGTCCCGGATCGCCTCGAAGGCGGCTACCCCGAGCGGACGGGTGATCCCGAAGTCCGAGGCGTGGGAGCCTTCGGGAAAGGTGCACCACGTGCCCTCGGGAACGGCGTCGACCGATCCGAAGGCAGGATTCGGCGTCACGTTGTCTTCCAGCTTTTCTCTAGTGTTGGTGCGCGAGTCGTTGGTGATAGCCGGAGCGCGATGTTCTTCCTTCGTGACCAACGTGCTCATGGCGAGGGCGTGGTCGATCGGCAGGCCGTAGGCCACCCGCAGTAGATCGCGGTGGGTGATGCATTTGACGCCGAGGCTCAGGCTGGAGGCCGAGCAGTGTCCCGTTTCCGGCGCGCAGACCCCGTTCCAGAGGGACAGGTTCGCCTGGTAATGGCCGGAGGTCGCTTTCCACTCGCCCCTCAGCGGGCCTTCCTGGAACTGGGAGAGGCGGCGGAGCTGCCATGACTCGTCAGTGGACGGCCGGCGGATGTAGGCCGTCGCGTCAGTGCCCTTCGCTTGCACCTGGCCGTGGGGCAGGAGCTTCGTCAGGGGCACCGGGACTTCGAGAAGTTCCAGTGAGTTCTGGCGGACGGTCGATCCGCGGAGCGTTTCTTCGGCGCCTTCCTGAGCGACGAGGTAGACCCGCCGGGTCGGGTGCCCTTCCTCGACGTTGTAGATCGGGACCGTGAATTCTTCCCAGCCGAAGCTGACGTTGAATTCCGGTTTCCAGCCGCCGTAGCCGTAGCCCGAGTAGCCGTAGAATTTGCCCGCTTCGGAGGAGCGCCCATAGCAGAGCTGGTTGGCCAGCTTCTTGGCGAACGTCTGGTCGCTGTCGAGCGCCAGTCCCTTGGTCGGGGACCGGAAGATGTTGGAGGGCTCGATAGTGGAGCCGAACCCCCGATGCAGTGGACCGGTTGCCATCAGGCGAGGCCCATCCACAACTCTGCCGACTGCGACGTCCAGTTGCCTTCTTCCAGGCTGCTTGGGATCGTCGTCTGGCTAGTGGTGTTGTAGGTGGCCGAGCGGAAGGTGCCAGCCGCGAGATTTGCGTTGACGAGCTGCTTGGTGGACGGAGACGCCTGGCTGGCGAATTTCGGGTTCGCCGTGCCGTTGGAGAGCAGGACGCCGTAGACCCAGCGGACGCCTTCCGCAACTTTTAGCGACTGACCTTCGGCTGCCGTCAGCGCCATCTTCTTGACGCGGTTTTCTTCGGTTAGGGCTTCTGCCCATGCCGTCGCTTGGTTTGCCGTTCGGCCGAGGGTGATGCCGGCCGGAGAGACCACGGCGCCCCAGCACTTGTTGGCTTCGAGGCCCGAGCCCGCCGTCTTGACCTCCGCAAGGAGGTACTGGAGCGTCGACCCCGGAGCCACCATTACTTTCGACGCTCGGATGACTCCGCTTGAAAGCTGAGTTCCTTCGCTGGCCGAGGAGACGGGATCGAAGGTCCAGCCCAGGAGGGAGTCGACAGACCACGGATAGAAGGGTTCGCCGGGTTCCCCCTGTTTGCCCTGTGGCCCCTGGCTTGCGACCGCTATCACTTCGCCGTTGAGGCAGAGCAGGTTCACTGCGTACCGGCGGTGAGCGGTCTTTTCGAAGGTGGGTTCGGTCCCGACCCATACTGCGTTCTTGACGCCCCAGTTGAAACCACCCGCACCGTTCTGTTCGACCAGAAGGGTGATCTCCTGGGCGACTCCTTCAGGGGCGTTGGCCACTTCGAATTCGGTCGCGCCTTTGAGGGTCGCGGTGAAGATGCGGCCTTCGGTGAGGTCGACTTTGACCAGACCCGAAACTTCGCCCAGCGCCTTCACGACCCCCGTTGAGCCGAGGTCTCTCCCCCCGGGGCCGACCGCGATCAGGCGCCCGTATTCGTCGGTCGGATGATTCCCCGGCCAGTAGGTCTCGAGTGCGGATAGTGGCCCCAATTTGGCTCCCTTCGGAATGAGGATCAGTCGGCCGTCGGTGTCGGCGGCGACGCTCCCCGCCCAGTACTTCTCGCCGGCCGCCAGTGCCATTTAGGCCCTCAGTGCCTTGACGAAGTCGGCTTTGACCGGCTTCCTGCCCTTTTTGCCGGTGACCGTCACGCCGCGCTCCTTGGCGAGCTTGCGCAGCTCGGGGACAGTCCGCGACTCGAAGGAGCCGCCGCTGCCGCCCGTATCCCCGCGTGGCTCGTTCTGCTGAAGGGCGGCGTCTCCGCTCAGCTCGGCGGGCGCGGCGGTCCGGTTCTGGAAGACCGGCATGACCGCGTTGTCGGCGAAGGTGACCGCGAAGGTGGCGGCTTCCGGCGCGTGGACGCTGATCGCCGCGGCGTTGTCGAAGGTCACCTCATCGGTCCCAGTGAGGATCGCGTCCTTGTCGTTGCCGGAGACGAACAGCTTGCCCGTCGCCAATCGGATCGACGCGACCTCGCGCTCAAAGGTGGTGCTGTCGCCCTTCTGGAGGGTGACGTTTTCGGTCTGGGTGACGCTGGTGGGGTTCTCAGTTGCGGTACTCATGCGATTCCGGCTCCTTCCCGAAACTCCTGGTATTGGACGGTGGCCTCAATGAAGTCGGTTACCTCTTTTTGGACCCGCTCCTCGAGCGCCTTTACCTGCGCTCGAAGAGCCTCGATCTCCTCCTGCAGCTCCTTTCGCGGAACCATGTCCAGGAGGTCGCGGGCCAGTTCTTCGACGTAGCCGACCCCGAGGTAGCCGTGCGGTCGGATCCACGGAGCAACTAGCCCCGTGTCGATCCACGGGCCCTCGTGGTCCTGCGAAAAGAGGCATTGAGACGGAGGCTTGGGCGCCTGGTCGACAATGCAGGGGAACGCTGCGTCACCCATCAGAAATTTGGCTCCTAACTAGCTAGGTGTAGGCGCCCATCGGGGGCGCCACTTCTGGAAACGCTTCCTCCCCGAAGGGAGGCTGGAAGTTCGGTTGGTAGGCGGTGCGCTCCGGCGGCTCCTGGTCGCCGTCTAGGTCGAACCACGTCCGGCTCATCACGCCGTAGCGCACTCCGTCGATCAGGTCGTGGCGCGTCCGTTTGGTCTGCGGAACCGCTTTCCATTCGTCCTGGCTTTTCGGATCGCGGGCGTAACGCTCGGCCTGCTCGATCGTGTCGACGCAGTTGTCGGCGAACAGCAGCTCGGGTGGATCGGCCTGGAGCCGGCGCTTGATCTCGAGGATTCCTGCCGCCCTGTTGTTCTGACCCCATTCGGGGTAGATCCCCTCGCGCTGGAAGGCAGCCTCGACTTTGTCGGCGTTGATGACGTTTTCGTTCCGCGCGGAGGGGTCGATCACGTAGTCGGGCTCGCCGTCGAGCTGCCACGCTTTGTTCCGGTCCTTGATCTCCGCGGCGATGATCGGGACCGTCGCCTTGTGGGGCGAGTACTGGTCGAAGACGAGGCCCCGGTTCTCCTTATCGAAGGCCATCCAGACGACGCCTGAGCGCTCGCTGCCCGGGTCGATGATGACGACGATCTCCTGGCCCTTCAGGTGGTCGGGCTCGATCGCTTCCGTGACGTGCCGTTGGCGATCGAACTCTTCGAAGAAGCGCCCGCCGAGGGAGACGAATTCGCCGTTGAGGCGCATTCGTTTCTCCTCCTCGGTCAGCCCGGCCGCGTAGCGTTCGATGGCCTCGGGGCTGTTGTGCGGATTGTCCTCCATCCGCATCTGGACGACGTGGACGAGAGGATCGGTGTCGCGCACCGCCCACACTTCGTCGTTTACCCAGGAGTCGGCGCCGAGGACCGGCGTCATGCCGATTACCTCTTCGCCGTCGGTGGACACGAGACGCGCTTTTGCCTCGAAGCGCAGGCGCCGGCCGTAGTCGCCATGCGGCTCCTCGTCCCAATGGATCCGGTGGACCGCTGCCGAGGCCCAGGCGTCCAGCTCCATCGCGTAGGTCTTGAAGACCACCGTCGAGCCGCAGGCGAGCCTCAGGATCGGGGTCGGCTGCGACTTGAAGGACTTCGACCACTCGCCCCCGATCAGAGCCTCTTTCGGGATCAGGGACCGGAAGAGCGGGATGATCGTGTCTTCGTGCTTGGAGAGCTTCGGGGCTCCGACCCAGACGTCGATCGGCTCGTGCCATTTCTTGTAGGAGGCCAGGTGGAGGGGGACCAGCTCGTCGGGGACGATCTGGATCACGTCGTCAGCGACAACGCAGTAGGTCTTCCCGGAGCGGTTGGCGGCGATCAGGCCCTTGATCCCGAGCGGCTCGACTTCGATCGCGTGGTACTCGAGCTGTTTCCTGTGGACCGGCGGCAGAAACGGCGAGTCGAGGTTGTAGAGGGCGAGCGGATTGTTCTTGCGGATCTCGTTGATCTCGCGGATCAGC
>Ga0157371_10002952_pt1 | contig 15821 bp, 41 predicted proteins | sample C45metaG_FD_113462 | JGI IMG/M metagenome (GOLD analysis project Ga0157371, IMG submission 113462) | Corn rhizosphere microbial communities from Kellogg Biological Station, Michigan, USA - C4-5 metaG | ecosystem: Host-associated > Plants > Roots > Rhizosphere > Soil | place: USA: Michigan...
CTCTTGGTACTACTGGTGGGGCTGGCTCCGGACTTAGATGCCTGCCGAGACCCCTGCTCATGTCCAAACTCAAACACGCCGCCCCCAGTAGCAGCAAAAGATTTTTAATTGATACTACTGCAAGAAATCCAGTAGCACAGGGCTTTTCGCAGTCGAATTCATGTTCGAAAGCGGGCGATTTGGCCGCGGAATCACGCGGAAATACTGGATGCTACTGCGTTTCGCTGTTGACAGTTACTTTTTGCTACTGCATGATGTCCATATGCAAACAGTGAAAGCCAGTAAGGCTAAAAACCCCGAGCAGGAACGAGTCGGCCGCACACTCCACGTTCTCCGCGAACGGTTCGGCTACACGCAGGACAGCCTCGCCAAAGAGCTAGGCATCTCCCGCGCTTACGTCAGCCTCATCGAGTCCGGCGCCAAACCCCTACAGGACCGCCTCCTCTACAAGGTCGCCGCGATCCTCGAAATAACCCCACTCGCAATCAAGCGCTTCGACCACGAGGCAGAACTCGCGTTCGCAGCGTGACCGTTTTCAACGAGCAGTTCATGACGGTCCAGGAGTTGGCGGGCTTCCTAGGGATCAGCCCGACGAGTGTTTACAACCGGCTCCACGAGTGGCCGCACATGCGAACGACAGCGAAGGGCATCATCCGGTTCCGGGAAGCCCACGTTGAACAAATCCTCGAATCCATGACCAAACGACCCGCACCACCAAGCGTCCGCCCAAATGTGGGCACGAGAGCCAGGAGAAACAAATGAGCACCGCTTCAACCCTCATGCACGAATGGTCCGACCAGCCCGAGCCCGGACGTGACGCCGATGACTGGCCCTACCCGAACCGCTACTCAAAGTCCCTGATCACTGGCGACCTCGCCGACGCTATCCGGACTCGCCTCAACGTCGAGTCGCACGTGCCGGTCATCATCACGGAAGAGGTGGTGTCAGGCGGCTACTCGGAATACACGCAGGAAAACGACTACAACCACACGATCACAGTCGGCGAGCACACTGTTGAGCTTGAGTCCTCGTGGACTTGGAACGCAATCACCGCACTCACTCGCTGGCTGGATGAGACCGCGTGAGTCACGTGGCCACGACGATCCGTTCGACAACAGGCACCGCGCCGTTGACCTTCGACCGCATCAGCCCCAGCCTCGTCCAGATTACGAACGAGCAGGGCGCCACCCAAATCTATTTCGTCACCGATGTCCGCAGAGCCCTAGAAGGAGAAACGAAATGAGCACCGCTAAGCACCGCGCAACCTGGACCGCCGAACGGTTCAGCGAGGACCTGATCAAAGCCGTCCACGTCGCCACCGGCAAACGCGTTGACCTGACGAAGGGGTTCCGGAAGTGATCCCCGCATCGAACATGCACGCTCGTTGGTTGGTGCGTCATTACGCAAAGCAGCACGTGGCGGAGACATTGTGGGATGAGCCTTCCCGTGACTGGATCAGCCGGGCCCGCCGAACCCAGGCGGCAATGAACGCGGCTATCGGGGCGAGGGTGAACGGCGCCGACCTGAACCAGCTCATCACCGACTTTGAGGAGTTGGAGTCCGTCGAGTGCGGCACCCACCCCGACCTCGTAGTCAACAACGCCGGCACCGTTGACAACACGCTCGAACTCACCGAACGCGTCACCCGGCAAATCAACGACAGCATCACCGAACTGCTCGCCTGCGCCGAACCATTCGCACGGGCCGAAGAAAAGGTCAGCGCATGAATGACAATCCCCGCGTAGGCAGCTACATGTGGCGAAAAGAACGCCCGAAAGCTTACGCGGTCTACAACGCGGACTACTCGCCAAGCGGAAACGTATACGAACGGTCCTCGAATCCTTGGGCTGTTGAAACATCGGATTACAGGTACGAACGCTTCCCGACACACGCCGAGGCATTCGCCTTCGCGCTAGAGGACAGCAAGTGACCGCCGTCCTGATTTGCGCAGTCGTATTCACGGGCATCCAGTCGGCCCGCCTCATCACACAACCAGTCAGGAGGAAGTAATGAGCGTCTACTACAAGGATGACTTCGTGACGCTTTACTACGGCGACTGCCTGACTGAGCACTGGGAATGGACCGAGGCGGATGTCCTCGTGACGGATCCGCCATATGGAATGTCCTATGTTGACCGGCAAGGATCGTCCATCGCTAATGATGAATCGCTGGATGCCCGCAATGGAGCATTGGCCGCCTGGGCAAGCGAGCAGGACGCGTGGGGAGACGATAGGCCCGCCATTGTGTTCGGCACATGGAAAGTGGAGCGCCCATCGGGAACTCGGCAAGTCATCATCTGGGATAAGTCTGGCGGTGGCGGCACGGTCGGAAGCCCGGCGTCGCCTTGGGCCTATTCCCATGAAGAGATATACATCCTTGGAAGTTGGCCGAAGCTACCGCCTGGAGGGCGGAGGCGCGAGGGTGGCGAACCTTCCCGCGAGAGTGGAGTCCTGCGGGCTGCGAACTTCAACACTCGGAAAAATGCTGGGAGGCCGGACCACCCGACGCCCAAGCCGGTCGGCCTGATGGAGATGCTGATAGCCAAGTGCCCGCCGGGAGTTATTGCCGACCCATTTGCAGGCTCAGGTGCCACCCTTGTGGCTGCCAAGAATCTTCGCCGACAAGTGGTCGGCGTAGAACTAGAGGAGCGCTACTGCGAGATTATCGCTAAGCGACTGGCGCAGGACGTGTTCGACTTCGGGATGACAGCATGACTCACCCGAACACCTGCCGCACCCGCAAGGAACTGACGGGCGGGATCTGGGTTGAGTTCAGCGACCCCGACCCGCAGTGCAAGGACAAATCCCACCACGACGCATACACCGAGGAGACAAAATGAACGCCCAGCACCCCCAGAACGGCAACGTCCAGCAGGTCCGCACGTTCACCAAGCAGGCCGTACTGAACCACGTACCGCGGAACCTGGAGGAGGAACGGCTGGCGTTGCGGTACTTGGACAAGTTCGCGCCGGATCTGGTCGGCGTCATCATGGGGGGAGTGTTGTGAGCGCGCGGGATGATCTGGCGGGGGTAATCGGTGCTGTCACCGACTGCTGGGACGAGCCACTAGACGAAGTACATGACATCCCAGCAATCGTAAACGCCATCCTCGCGGCAGGCTACCGGAAGCAGGAATCATGACCCCGGACCCTCTCGACCCGACCGAGCAGGTCGCATTCCGCGAACTTGATCAGTTGCGTCGATGCCCCGACAACTGCGTGTGCAGGCAAGAGGACGCCATGACCACCCCGCTCGACCTGAACGACATCGAATAGTCTTGCCCACCGACTCACTGTGAATCACTGCATAATTTGAGTGAAATGCAGTAGAATTAGAACCTACGAAAGAAGGCATTATGAAGCCTGGCATCTACTCCGGCATCTCCAACGCCGAATACCACCGCGACCCCGCCCTCGGATCCACGTCGTTGAAGACGCTCGCCACCCGCACGCCGGCACACTACCAGCACGACAAGACGCACCCGAAGTTCTCCGACGCCTTCACCTTGGGCACGGCGGCGCACTCGCTGATCCTTGAAGATGACACGTCGGGGATTGAGATTGTGGACGCTGAGAACTGGCTGACCAAGGCGGCGAAGGAAGCCAAGGCGGCGGCACTCGCGGAAGGCAAGCAGCCGCTACTAAAGAAGGAATGGCTTCAGGTGGTCACCATGTGCACCTCCGTCCTAGCTCACCCTGTCGCCCGCGACTTGTTCACCGGACACAAGGCTGAGGAGTCAGTGTTCTGGGATGAGGATGGCCTGACGTTGAAGTGCCGCCCGGACGCGTGGAAGCCCGGCATGCTCGTGGACTTGAAGACAACCCGCAGCGCCGACCCCAACGACTTCGGCAAAACCGCGCACGAGTTCGGCTACCACCAGTCCGCCGCCCACTACATCGACGGCGTCAAAGCAGCGACCGGCGAAGAACTCCCCTTCCACTTCGTACTCGTCGAAAAGACCGCACCATACTTTGTGTCCGTCGTTGAACTCGACATCGAAGCCATCAACATCGGACGGCAGCTCAACGACCGGGCCAAACGCATCTACCGCGAATGCGTCGAAACCAACACCTGGCCCGGCTACCCCAACGCCGACCTCATCAGCCTACCCATGTGGGCCATCTACCAAGCCGAAGAATTGCTCGGGCTCAACACGGAAGTGGAGATTCACTAATGGACATATCGCAGGCTCTCGTAGCCAAGTCAGACCAGTTGAACGCTTCGGACCTGACTGGAGCGCCTATCGTGGCGACAATCGCGGCAGTGCACGTCGTAAGGGGCACACCCAAGCCGGTCACTATCGACCTTGTTGGTATGGACGGGCGTCCGTGGAAGCCGTCAAAGGGAATGCTGCGGGTGATCGCCCGCGCATGGGGCACAGAGTCGGATGCATGGGTTGGGCGGGCTGTGAAGCTAACCAATAACCCGGAGGTGATCTACGCGGGCGAACGAGTCGGCGGCGTCGAAGTTGTCGCGATGTCACACATCGAGGCTCCTTTCACCGAGCCTGTGCGCATCAGCCAAAAGAAGGTAAAGCAGCACACGGTTGATGTCCTGGCCGAACCCGCTACCGAACCCTGGCTAGCGCAGTGGCAGGCAATCAAAAACGCGCTAACGGCCGCCGGATACGAAGGCGACGGGCCCCAGATGCTCGCGACGGCAGGGCAGGTCATCGGCGCCACATGGGACCACCCGACCAAGATCAGCCCCGAGGATGCGCAGAAAATCCTCGCGGCAGTACGAGAAGACGACCACCAGGAACCGCCCGCCCCAACCGAAGGACAGTAAGTGCCCCGCATCGTCACCCTCTACACATCCCCCGGCTGCCAGCCGTGCCGCGCCACTAAGCGGTGGCTCGACAAGAACGACGTGACCTACACGGTCAAGGATGTCACCGAGGACCCGGCGGACCTCGCCGCGGTCAAGGAACTCGGCTACATCGCAGCGCCAGTCGTAATCGTCTCCACCGGCGATCCCGAAACCGAGATTCACTGGCAGGGATTCCACCCCGACAACCTCAAGAAATACACGCACTCAACGAAAGAAGCAGCATAACTATGAGCACCATCACTTTTACCGGCAACATTGGCAAGTCTCAGGGCCTCAAGTTCAGCAACGACGGTAAACCCCGCCTGTCGTTCTCCGCGGCTGAGACAGCCCGCGTCAAGGACCAGTCCGGCCAGTACGTCGACGGCGGCACAACCTGGTTCAACGTCACACTGTTCGGCTACACCGCCGAAGCTTTGGACGCGCAGATCGCGGCTCAGGGCGGCAAGGGCAAGGTCATCGTCACGGGCCGCATGTCCACCCGCGAATACGAACACAACGGCGAGAAGCGCGAATCGTTGGACGTTGTCGCAGACTCGGTCGGACTCGTACCCCGCAACCCGCAGCAGGGCCAGCAGTCTCAGCAGCCCGCACAGCAGCAGCAGCAGTGGGGCGGCAACCAGCCCGCACAGAACCCCGCCGCATGGGGCAATGGCACTCAGGCAGAAGCGCCCTTTTAGCATCAGCACCAAGTCACTGTATTTCACTGCATCAGCACAGTAGGCGCCCCCGACAAGGGGGCGCCACGGACCCCCAGGAGGACGCTATGAGCATCCTTACCTTCAAGCAGTTCGACTCTGCCGCTAGGCGGAGGGTGGCCGAAAAGTACGACGTGACCCTGGCTGAGATTGGCCAGCTCTACGCACCCTCGCACTTCGCCACGGACTGGGCCGAATATGCGGTGAAGGCTTACGACTCAGGCGCTGCCTTCACGACTTGCCAGTGGAAGAAGCTGCCCCCATTCCTGCAACGCAGGGTCCTAAGAACACCCAGAGCCCTGCGGATGCCAGGGAACCAAATAGATCCATGGAAGAAGGAAGCATGAGCAAGTTTCATCTCACCGTGGCGGACAACATGGCCGCACTCGCCAAATGGCACACCGTCGAACACCCCCTCACCTCATGGGCCGCCTGCCCGCACAGCCCGTGCGACCACATGGACACCGAGTTCCGGCGGTGCTGGAAGTGACCTACCAGTACAAGGGCGCCCTGACCATCGAGCAGGAGCTGGCAGCGGCGGAAGAGGCGAAAGAAGCGGCACGCGAGCGGATCCAGGAGCGCCGCGCCCAATTGCGCCGACTCCGCAACGACCGCAAGCAGCTCCAGGAACTCGCCGAATACGAGAACCACCTTGAGGCTGAGATTCATTCGCTAACCGTCGCAGCGGCCCCACTCCCCGAACCCGTCCATGGAGGGCGCAGAGGGCTTGAGGCAGCCGCTGAGGAGATGCGCCGGTTCAACCGAACGCGCGACTCCCGCCAACGCATGCCGGCGGTGGCCGCATGAGCCCCCTGCAAATCTTCGAGAAGCACCCCGAAGCGGACGCCTACCGGGTCGGCGGCTTCTACTCGCCGTATGCGCTCGTCATGACTGAGAAGCGATTTACGGAAGCCGAATTGGCTGCGGAGTACTGGGCCAACGAGGTAGAAGCGTGGCGGATGGTCGGCTACCGACCCGAGTTCTACAACCTCGGCCGCGCGGCGCGTCTCGAATACCAAGCCGATACGTTCCGCAAGTTCGCGACCCGCCCCCACTTCGACGCATGAGCGCCGCCACGGAGGAACGCAAAGCCCGGCGCCGCGAAGCCGACAAGGCCCGCAAAGAAGCGCACAAGAACCAAAGGATGAGCAAATGAAGAACCCCACCGTCACCCGCGACATCTGCGGCACCCCCGCCGGCTACCGGGCCCACCGCAAGCGCAACGAAGACCGCTGCCAACCATGCCTCACCGCATGGAACGACCGCTGCGAAAAATACCGCCCCGAGCCCACGCCAAAAATCGCCGAGGTCATCGCCGAAATTGAGTGGATGCTGTCACTCGGTCAAGGATCCGGCTACATCCTCAAAGCCATCGGCTACACGGGCCGCGAAGACTCACTCCGCTCACGCCTCCAAAAATGGGGACGCCTCGACGTGTACCACAACCTCATCGGCGAAGAATACTGGGCGGCGGCATGAGAACCAAGTCACTGCAAATCACTGCAAGCGGGCCGTCTGATGGGCTATAAGGAGACGGCGCCGGCCGTCTACATGGTCGCCTGGCCCGGGCTGAACATCGTCAAGGTCGGATACAGCAGCTTCCAGCGATGGAAGCCCTTTGTTGCCCGCGGCGGAGAACTAATCGGAGTCGAAGAGTTCGAGGACGTAACAGCGGCATTTCGCCGCGAGGATGACCTGGCATGGCTTATGGCCGAAGTAAGCCGACCAGCCTTCACCCGCAGAGAGCATGCGGCGCAGATCCTGGGCAAAAAGGGATCCGGTTGGACCGAATGCTGGGCAGCCCCAATCGCAGTCGGGAGGCGCATATTTCATGGCTGACAAGAGGGCATTCTTCAAGTTGGACGTCGGCTATCTGACGAACCCGAAGATCGCAGTGATAGCCATCGAGTCCCCAACCGCGATCATCATGCACATCGCCTCTGTCGCATACAGCGCTCAACACCTCACCGATGGGACTATCCCCGTGAAGCTCATCATGCGCCTCTCGGGCGGGACCGCCAGCGATGTTGACCTCCTGCGCGAAAACGGACTCTGGCACCTCAGTGAAGACGACTGCGAAACCTGTGAGGCGGACATCGCGGAGGGCTCCGCCTACGTTCACGACTTCTTGGAGCACAACAGGTCTTCCGGTGAAGCAAAGCGCGTGTCCGATAAGGCTTCCCTCTCGGCTAATGCCCGGTGGAAGAAGCAACGCAATGCGGAACGCATGCCTTCCGCATACGAAACGCATGCGGAAGGCAATGCGAACGCTATGCCTAGAGAGAGAGAAAGAGAGAGAGAAGAAGAAGCTAAAGCTTCTTCCCCGAAGATCGCCCGGCCTGACATCGACCAGGTCATTCAAGGCTTCTCCGAACTACTCACAGCCAACGACGTAAAGCACAAGCCGGGAGAGTCATGGCGAACCGCGGCAAGGCTCCTAATCGACAAGGACGGGTACACCCCAGAGCAGGTCTTGTTCGTCGCCAGGTTCGCGACAACGGATGAGTTCTGGATGTCGAACATCCTGTCCCTGCCGAAGCTGAGGGAGAAGTTCGAGGCTCTCAAGATCAAGGCGCAGGGAAATAAGCCGAAGACAGGTTCGCAGGTCAGGCTTCAGGCAGGTTTTGACCTCCTCCAGGAAACAAGGGCCGAGATGGCCGGACAGCTAGAACTAGGAGCATGAGATGCAGCTTGACGAGACGGTAGCCCTGATTACTTGGATCAACCAGCACGACCCTCGGGTGCAGGTCACGAAGGGCGCCCGCGACATCTGGGCGCACTCGCTGGCCCCAGTGTCGTACAGCGAGGCGCAGCAGGCGGTCCTTGAGCATTACCGGGCGAATGATCAGGATCTTCCGAATCCTGGGACGATCCGTAAGCGGGCGTTGGCGATTCGGGCGTCTCGTGAGGCCGGGCAGCGCGCCATTGAGGGTCCTGCGCAGCCCGTGAAGCATCCTCTGAGCTGGCGTAAGCGGAATCCTGAGGAGTGGGATCGCCTGTTCGAGATAGGCCGGCAGCAGGGCAACGAGGAGCGCCGCTTGGCTACCGAGGCGCGCAAGGGCGACGCCGAGGACAACCACGATGGGTGGATGGCAGCATGACTGAGCTTCAAATCTTCGTCCCGAAGCCGACCGAATGGCTGAACTCGAACCAGCGCCTGCATCGGATGGTCAAGGCCAATCGCGTGAAGGCGTGGCGGGCAGCGGCAGCCGAATCGGTCCCGTCAGGCTGGGCGTTCGATCATCCCGTCCGGATCGTGGCGCACATTTGGAAGGATCGGGCCGGCAGGTATGACCCGAACAACCTGAACACCACGACGAAGGCCTGCGTTGACGGGTTCGTTGACGCCGGGCTGTTGGTGGACGATGACTGGAAGCATGTAAACGGCCCCGATCACAGACACGGGGGAAAGGGTGAGCCGGGCATCATATTCAGCTTCGCGCGAGCCTTCGCCGAGGCTGGAATTTCGCCAATTGATGGTAAAATAGAATCAGCCCCGGAGGTGCTGGAAACACCACCCGAGGCCTGACCCGCTCACTTAGTACTAGTAAGGAGGGGCTACCAATTATGGTACCCAAACTTTGCACGATCTCCGAATGCGACGCCGCGTACTTCTCAACCGGCATGTGCAGGAAGCACTATAGCCGAGTGCGGCGGACCGGCAGCACTGAGATTACCCCCATGGATCCAATGTCCCAGTTCAACAGGAACACGCTCAAAACGGAAACATGCTGGCTCTGGACCGGATATCGCACACGAGAAGACCGTGGCGTAATCAACTTCAAGACCGGCAGGCAGTTCGCCTATCGCCTTGGATATGAGCTGCTAGTAGGCCCGATCCCCGAGGGCCTTACGCTGGACCACCTTTGCAAAAACCCGCGGTGCGTCAACCCCGAGCACCTGGAGCCAGTTACGGGCGGGGAGAACTCACTTCGCGGAACCGGACCTGCCGCCGAGAACAAGCGAAAGACGCACTGTCACAAGGGCCACCCGTTCGCTGGTGACAACCTTTACAACAAGCCGGACGGTCGCCGGCAGTGCCGCAGGTGCATCGCAGAACGGGCCAAAAAACGCTACTCAACTTTGCGCGGCGAGTCACTGTGATTCACTGGACGGACAGGGTAGGATCAAGTACGTTACCAACCGGCGGAGCCGCATGAATCAACTATTTAGCCTTCCGAGTGATTCGGTAGTCGTTACGGCGGACGACTGCTACACACCCAAATGGGTGTTTGACGCGATGGGTATTGAGTTCGACATCGACGCGGCCTGCCCGCCTGGCGGCCCGCTTCACACTCCAGCGAAGCGTTACTACACCGCAGCGGACGATGGGCTAGAGCAGCCGTGGGACGGTGTCACATGGTGCAACCCGCCATACAGCAAGTTCACCCCCTGGGCCAATAAGTACGCGGCCAGTCCAACCGCCGTTCTCATGGGCACATACGCACCGGAGTGCGCATGGACACCAACCGTGTTCCAGAACTCTGACGCGGTCGCGCTCATCTCCTGCAAGTTCATTCGCCCCAATGACACGCCAATCAAGCCGATGCACGGGCTGTTTGTCGCCTTCCGTGGCGTAGGCGTAGAGCCGGCGGAACGGCTCGCGGCGGCGGACAGGTTCGGATCAGTACTCTACGGAAGGAAAGCAGCATGAGCAGTCCCGCCATGATCAATCGCCGCAACAAATGGAGTGGCCGCAAGTACTCCCTGTGCATGCTTGCCCATCACCGCCGGCTGAAATCCAATCGACAATATGGCGTCACCTACGGGGTCCCTCAGCTACTCCACAAAGGAAGCAAGCCATGAAGCAAACAACGAGGCGGGATTGACATGAGTAAATCGAATGACCTACGGGAGCTAGCCAACGAGATCGAGTCCGAACACTGCATGGACTTCCCTGTGAAATGGATAGCCGAGCGGATCCGCGAAATCGCAGACGGAGCCGCCAAGTGATCCCGGAAGCTGCGGCCCTTGTAGCATCCGCGTGGGGATTCACGGAGTACGGGTGGTCGAGGCTGGACAACGCGGGCCGCACCTATTGCCGGACCAACTACACGAAAGCGCCGAGGTACGGGAAATGAGCTACGACGAGCACCTGATCAGCATGGCCGGCGGGGACGGGGAGCCGCGAATTGAAGCGGGCACTGACATTGACGAAGGCGGCACCGTGACCATCCAGCACCGGACCAGCGTGGGCGAGGTCATCATCCGCCGCGGAGAGTCAATCATCGCCGCCGTCGATGCTGGCGAGTTCTTCGCGGCCCTGGAGAAGCTGCCATGAGCGAGTCAACCCGTGAGCAGCAGGCCCGCGCGCAGTCTGACGGGCACGATTTGACGGCGGTGATCCATACGCGGCGGCTACGGAAGTGCATCGCCGAGGGAGCCCACGTTGATGCCGGTTGCGGGAGGTGCGGGCTGTGAGTGAGGCCGACGAGTTCACGAAGGACTGCCCCACGTGCGGGTTGACCATCGCGGCACCAACGTTCATCGCCCAAGAGAAGCCCGAATACGATCCGGCGATGGAGACGTTTCGTGTCAGGATCCATGTCGGCCCCAACGATGTCGAATATCAGACGCACGTGAACGCATGCGACGAGATGAAGCCATGACCGACCGTAGCCCGAGTTACGACGCGCTCCTGGCCCGTGAGTCAGAGTCCCGCGAACGGATCGCGAAGGCGTTGTTTGAGCTGGACATGCAGAAAACACGAGACGCCTACAGCCCTAGTGCTCTACGGCGAATCCTTGAGGGGGATAAATGAGCTTCGGACTAGACATCGTAACGACCGACGTTGACGGCAACGAGCACTGGATTGACGTTGTTGACGGACAGACCTACAACCTGTCACCCATGTGGTGCAAGGCATTGCCGTTCCTTGACTCCACAAGCGATCTAGACAAGATGAAGTGCTCCGACCTGCTCGAATCGCTGGATCTCGGGCTGCTGGATGCCACGAAGAACTCCGGCGAATACCGCGAACTCCATCCATCGAACGGGTGGGGCGATTTCGAGGGCTTCTATGAGATCTTCACGAAGTTCGTGCGCCTCTGCAATCAGTACCCGTCCGGCATCGTGCGGTGGAACGGATGACGTGCAAGTGCGGCGCCGAAACGCCAGACGGCATCTTCATCTGCCACGCGTGCTGTGCCCGCCTGGAGCAACTGTTGTGCGAGCTGGATGGCATTGTTGAGGATCTGGTGTCGGCGATTCCGCGGGCCAGTCTGACGGCGAGCTATGGGGAAAGGGTTAGCGCCTCGGGTAGCCTGCATGCGCCGTTGCCGATCAACGACACCGCGTTGGATGCGCACATGGCGTTGGACAAGTACCTGCGGGAGATATGCACAAGACTCACAAGATTCACAGGTATTCACACGACCCGGCGCGACTCGTCCGGGCTTGCTAGCTACCTGCTGACTCACATGGGGACACTCCGCACGCAGGGCTGGGCCGGGGATGTTGAAGGTGAACTTGGGCGGCTGCTCAGGGAGTGCGAGAACGTCACCCGCATCCACGAACAGAAAGTGTTCGCCGGGACATGCGCTGAGGACGGGTCAGACCTGTACGCGGTCAAGGGTTCCGACTCGGCCCGGTGCAAAACGTGCGGGCTCAGTTACGAGGTAGCCAGGTGGACGGCCTATGCACAAACCGCCAAGGACTACTACATCGGGACCGCCGCCGACCTGTCACGCAAACTGTCAGCACCCCAGTACGGGTACGCGATCACCGCCGACCAGATACGCAAATGGGCGACGCGGGGCAAGCTCGACCGCGCCAACCCTGATGCTGACGAAGACGGCAAACCCATCCCGCCGGCATACAGGCTCGGGGACGTCCTCGGGTTGCGGATCGACAGGTACAAACAATTCCCAATCAACGGAGCTGCATGAACGAGCAAGAACGTGACGAACTGGTCGAGAGGGTCAAGGGGGAGATTGCCCATAACATCACTCCCGTCATTGGCTGGCTGAGGTATGACGCAGCAATTGGCCGCGATGACGTAGATAAGAAGAACTTGCAGGCTTACCGGGAGCGACTGGACAAAGCTGCGGCGGACGTCGTGGCGCTCATCGAAAGGCTCAACGCCTGATCGCACCTCCACCGAGTCACTGCATTTCACTGTTGCGTCGCAGTGATTTGTCCTGTATTCTAAAGATAGTAGAGAAATGGCTTCCGGAAACGGGGGCCTTTTCTTTTGCCCACGAGCAAGGGGTCACCATGAGCGTTCAGGTTGAATCCGCCGAGCCCCTACTCACCCATGCTGACAGGTGTGATCGTTGCGGATCCAGAGCCTATGTGCTCACCATTGTGATCTGGTCGCCAACATTCCGCGGCAACGGGGAACTGAAATGGTGCTCACATCATTTCGCCAAGCACGAGCAAGCCCTACGCCCCATGACAGCCGTTCTCATCGATGAACGCTGGCAACTCACCAAGCACGTCCAAGACGACGGACATTTCGAATGAAACGGAGGCAGGACGTGTCATACAATCCCGCAACCCGCCCCCGTCATCCTGTCGCCGTCGCCGAGCTGAACGATGCGCAGGCCCTCCGAGTACTGGTAGCCACCATGGACGAGCGGCTTGACGAGCTAACCACGGCAGGCGCGCGATCAGGCATCATGCACGCCCGCACAATCCTCATCGGCGCCATCAACCGCACCATCTAAGTTTCCTCTCGCGTGGTCAAGCGTGTCAGTTACGCGATGTGGCCTAGCCTTTCCGCGCCTCGCAAGCCGCCGGCTGCTCACCGAGAGCTGCCACGCGAGAGGGATTCACTTCAACACCTCTTCCGCCGTTCGACTAGGCGGTAAGTGCTGAGGGTCCAGCCATGGGCCAATGAGAGTCGCAGACGTGCGGCAAATGGCACTCATTCTTCCGGGAAAGTCACATAACCATGCAAGCCCGGTTGCCCCACCTGCCTAGCCGTCACGCAGGAAGTACAAACCTGACGGCAACACTTCACCGACTGAGCAACGGGAGCGAACATGAGCGCGTGTAAATATGCCCTTGCGGCTGACGAGTTGGACGACAACGAACGCGACGAGATGCGGTCCATGTCAGCCATTGCGGCCTCACGCTACCTTGGAAGCGTCAGCCCGACAACGGTAAAGGACCACCGCCGGCAAGACTGCGTGTGCTACAAGGTTGAGGCTGAGGCTCCAGTCGCGGAACTCGCTGCGGGCAAGCTCGAACTGACTTCTGACGGTGGCTCGTTCACTGACGTTGAGGTTACTGAGCCGATCCGTGGCGACTGGTCCGCAGTGTTTGCCCGCTTCAACCTTGACCCGGCAGAGTTCGTTATCGCCGATGACACGGTCAAGATGTCTTCCTGGCAGTCATCGAAGCGTACCGACGACGGCGACCGTGACATTGTCTGGCTCTACTCCTACTCGGCCCGGTTCACGCGCAAGAGCGTTGAATCACGCCTTGACCTGCCGGCACTGTATGCGGCTGCACGGAACGCCACGCCGAAGTCAACGCCTCCATATCAGGAGCGCGCAACGGTAATCGTGTGGGCGGATCCGCAGATTGGTAAGACCGGCTCCCGTGGTGGTACTGCTGAACTGATCGAACGCTCTACCGTTATCCGTAAGAAGCTTGAAGAACTCATCTGCGAACGTCGCCCGTCACAGATCCTTATCGCTGATGCTGGTGACGGCATCGAGGGTTTCGAGTCCGGCGGCAACCCCATGTTCACGAACGACCTCAGCCTGTCCGGCCAACTCGACACGTACGGTACTGAGCTGTTCGAGTACATCAACCTGGCTCACGCTTACGCGCCCGTCACGGTTGCTGGCATTCCGAGCAACCATGCTGCTTGGCGTTGCGGGAAGCAGCAGTTAGGCAAGCCGTCCGATGACCTCGGACTGTTTATGCATCGGCAAGTGCAGCGCGTGACTGATGCATCCGGCATGAACGTTTCATGGGTTCGATCAACAGACTACGACGAATCCGTGTCAGTCGATTTCTACGGAACGAAAGTCGGGCTTGTCCACGGCAACCAATTCGGACCGGGTCAGGCTGTCAATTGGTGGCAAAAACAGGCTTTCGGAGCACAGGCAGTAGCCAGCGCGGACGTGCTTGTCTTCGGGCATTACCACAGCTTCTCTGCTTCTGTCGCGGGCCGCAACCCGGTCAGTGGTAAGCAGAGGTATTGCCTCGGTGCCCCAACCCTGGACAACGGCTCGGACTGGTTTCGTCAAGTACAGGGCCGGGATTCAGATCCAGGCTTGATGGTGTTTGACGTCACCGACGAAGGCTTCGATCTATCGTCTCTCACAATCCTGTCCGCGTAGGACAAACAGTATTCGGGACTAATTACCCCGAACAGAACGGCCTGCCATCCATAGTGGCAGGCCGTTCGCTTTCCCTATGGAGGAACACAATGGACTTCAACATCGAAAACTTCTGGTCGAAAGTAGACCAGAGCGACGACTGCTGGAACTGGACCGCGGCACTAAACCCCGGCGGGTATGGAAGACTGCGAGCCCGGGACAACGGCAAGCGCGTCATGCTTCTAGCGCATCGCCTCTCATATGAACTGCACTTCGGTGAGATCCCTCCCGGAATGCAGATCGATCACGCATGCCACAACAAGGCGTGCGTCAAGCCCTCGCATCTGCGGGCGGCAACCAATAAGCAGAACGGCGAGAACCAGGCTGGCGCCCACGCGGATTCCAAGTCGGGGATTCGCGGCGTCTCGTGGCATAAGCGTGCAGGCAAGTGGGCCGCGTACGTTCGGCACCAGAATAAGACCATCTACCTTGGCCTATTCGCTTCCATCCAGGAAGCCGGAGAAGCTGCCCGGCTGAAGCGGCTGGAGTTGTTCACGTTCAACGACGCAGACAGGGTGACGGCATGAGTGACGCAACGCTAAGGACCATCCACGATGCCATCGCAAAGCACATCGCTGACGAGGTCGATGATGAGGTGCTGCTGCTCACCGACTGGAACGCAACAGTCGCGGCAGCAATCGCAAGCGACCCGAGCCAAACGCTATACCTCAACATCGGCGCCGACGCTCCATATCATAACCGGCTAGGCCTGATCCATAGAGGCCTGGAGATGCTGACCAATGGAACCGAAGACGACTGATCTTCGATAATCAGCTTTTGTGGGCTAACCCTGAATAGTGCTGAGCTTATTTAGGGTTGAGGCCGCAACGATGACTAACCGGGTCCGAGGCGTCGCTACCGCCTCGGATGGTTGGAACAAAAGGTAAGCATCACTGTTGAAAGGCAGGTCGCATATCTCGCAGCCCAGCGATACGGGCACGGCTACCGCTGAGAAGCAGGCA
>Ga0157371_10002953_pt1 | contig 15819 bp, 13 predicted proteins | sample C45metaG_FD_113462 | JGI IMG/M metagenome (GOLD analysis project Ga0157371, IMG submission 113462) | Corn rhizosphere microbial communities from Kellogg Biological Station, Michigan, USA - C4-5 metaG | ecosystem: Host-associated > Plants > Roots > Rhizosphere > Soil | place: USA: Michigan...
CGGCCGCGCAACGTGGCCGAAATCAAGCTGGACGAACGATTCACCGACCTGTACCGCGACATCTGGGCCTGCCTGCGCGGCGAAGTGGAGAAGAGCTATGCACGCCAAGACTGACAAATTCATCCAGCTGGCCCTGGTGGTCGCTGTGTTCGGCGGCTGGGAAGGCGGCATCGCGCTGGGCGTGATCGATCCGTTCTTCTTCCCCTCGCCAACGGCGATCGTGCAGCAGGCCTGGACCTGGCTGTCGGATACCTCGTTCTACCAGCACGTCTACATCACCCTGACCGAAACCGCGCTGGGCTACATCATCGGCACCGGGCTGGGCGTGGCAGGCGGCGTTTGGCTCGGCCTGAGCCGTCGTTCGGCACGCATCCTGGACCCCTTCATCAAGGGCTTCAACGCGATTCCGCGCGTGGTGCTGGCGCCGATCTTCGTGTTGTGGCTGGGCCTGGGGCTGTGGTCGAAGGTGGCGCTGGCGGTCACGCTGGTGTTCTTCACCACCTTCTTCAACGCCATGCAGGGCGTGCGCGAAGTGAACCCGGTGGTGCTGGCCAACGCCCGCATCCTCGGCGCAGGCCGCAGCGACCTGCTGCGCCACGTGTATTTCCCGGCGGCGGCCAGCTGGATCCTGTCCTCGCTGCGTACCTCGGTCGGTTTCGCCGTGGTCGGCGCGATCATCGGCGAGTACCTCGGTGCCTCGGCAGGGCTGGGCTACCTGATCGCCCAGGCCGAGGGCAACTTCAATGCCGTGGGCGTGTTCGCCGGCATCATCATCCTGGCCGCTTTCGTGCTGGTCATCGACGCATTGCTGGATGTGGTCGAGAACAAGCTGATCACCTGGCGCCCGAACGCGCAGACGCAGGCCACCAGCTGAGCGCGGCCGCCTGAGCCCGCTTGCCGCGCCGCCGGGCTGATCCGGCGGCGCGCGCCTCCTTCCCCGATCTTCCCCCGCACCACCGCAACAGGCCAGCGCCAGGCCAGGGGGCCGGCTGGCCGGAGAGAGAGACCATGAACCATTCCACCGTGCTGCCGCCGGCAGCGCTGTCGGTCGCGCTTGGCCTGCTGTTGGCCAGTGGCCATGCCGGCGCCCAGTCCACGTCGTCACCGCCTGCGCCACTGAGCCATGCCCAGCTCTCGCAACTGGTGCAGCAGCAGGCCGTGCAGATCCAGCAGCTGGAGGCGCGCCTGCGCGCTGTCGAGGGCGGGCAGGGCACTGCAGCTCCATCTCCGGCAACGCCCGCGGCTGCGGCTGCGCTGGAAACCCGGGTGTCCGCGCTGGAATCGGGCCAGTCGAAACAGCCCAAGTTGTCCTGGTCGAAGGGGGCGCCGGAGTTCAGCAGCGCCGACGGCAACGTCACCTTCCGGCCGCGCGGGCGCCTGTTTGTTGATGCCTCCAGTACTGACGGCTCCGCGGTGAACGATCGCAACCTGTCCGGCACCGAGATCCGTTCGGTGCGCCTGGGCGCCGAAGGCCGTTACGGTATCCTCGGCTGGGCCGTCGAAGGCGATTTCGCCGACAACGACGTGGCCTGGAAATCGGTCTACGCCACCGTCGATCATCGCCTGTTCGGCCTGCCTGCCGACCTCACCGTCGGCAACCGTCTGAATGATCGCGGCATCGACGGCTCCAGCAGCACCTCCAACACACCCTTCCAGGACCGCAACGTGGTGGGCACCTTGATGCTGCCGCAGCGCGGGCTGTTCGGTGTCGGCCTTACCGAGCGCGTGTACGGCAAGGGCTGGCACGCCAGCCTTTCGGTGGCGGGCAATGACCTCAACAACGCCGGCACCGACAACGACAGCCAGACCTGGGCCACGCGCGTGCACTGGAACCCCATCGAGCGTTCCGCCGTGACGGTGCATCTGGGCGCATGGGCCTTCCACGAGGAAATCGCCGCCGGCGCCAGCAGCGTGGTGCGCAGCTCGGCCATCGCCGGGCACTTCAACGATCTGGTCAAGATCACCCCGGGCGCGCTGCTGGGCGCCGAGCGCAGCACCGGCTATGGCGCAGAGCTGGCGGGCTTCTTCGGCCCGGCCTGGGCGACCGGCGAATGGGGCACCCGCAACCTGCGCGGTGCCGATGCCAGCGGTCGCTACGACCTCGACCACCAGGCCTGGGCCGTCTCGGCCGGTTGGTTCCTGACCGGCGCCACGCCGGCCTATTCGGGCAAGGCCGGCACCTGGGGCCGGGTGAAGGTGGCCGACCCGGTCACGCGCGGCGGCAGGGGCGCGTGGGAGCTGAAGGCACGCTATGAAGACGTGGATTACGCCGAACTGCCCAGCGGCGGTACCGGCCATGCGTGGACGCTGGGCACGAACTGGTACCTCAACGATTTCAGTCGCGTGATGTTCGAGGCCATCCGCTGGCAGACGAACAACCGCAGCGGCACCGGGCCGGGAAAGGACGAAGGCACCACCTTCAACACCCGCCTGCAGGTGGCGTTCTAGGCCAGCACGGCGCCCGCGCCCTGATCAGAGCAGCAGCAACGCTCCGATCAGCGCGGGTGGCATGACCAGCGCGCCGACCCGCAGGAAGTCGAGCGCGCTGACATGCTCGCCTTCGCGGCGCAGCGCCACCAGCCACAGCATGGTGGCCAGCGAACCGGTAACCGACAGGTTCGGGCCCAGGTCCACGCCAATCAGCAATGCCGCACGCGTCTGCGCCGGCAACTCGGCCATTTGGCCCAGCGAGCCGGCCGCCAGACCCACCGGCAGATTGTTGGCCACGTTGCTGAGTAGTGCGGCCGAGGCGCCGGCCAGCCAGCCAGCCTGGTGCGGCGAGGTCTGCGCCAGCGCCTGCAGGTTGCTGGCCGCCAACTGGATGACACCGGTCTGCGCCACTGCTTCAACCAGCACGAACAGGCCGGCCACCAGCGGCAGCACGCCCCACGACACGTGGCGCAACAGCGGCAGCGGGCTGTGCCGCTGGCGGATCGCCACCACCGCTACGCTCAGCGCGCCTGCACAGAAGGTGGCCAGGCCCAGCGGGCCGTTCATTGCCGAGGTCACCAGCAGCACGGTGCCGGTGAACAACACACCCAGCGCACTCAGCCGACCACCCTCGGTAAGCGGGCGATGCTCGGGCGCGGCGGCCAGCGGCTGTGCGATCTCACGTCGATGCACCCAGCGCAGCACCAGATACGTGGCGCCGATTGCAGCCAACGAAGGCAGCGCGAACTGCGCCAGCCACTGCAGCAGCGAGGGCATGTGGTTGCCGTACACCACCAGGTTGGCCGGGTTGGAAATGGGCAGCACGAAGCTGGCCGCGTTGGCGATGAACGCGCAGACGAACAGATAGGGCAGGGGATTGGCGCGGGCCGCCTTGCATGCCGCATAGACGGCGGGGGTGAGCACCACGGCGGTGGCATCGTTGGACAGGAACACTGTCACTACCGTGCCCACCAGAAACACCAGATCGAACAGGCGCCGCCCCGAACCGCCGGCATGCCGCACCGCATACAGCGCCAGCCAGTCGAACAGGCCCTCGCGCCGCGCCAGCTCGGCCAGCACCATCATGCCGATCAGGAACAGATAGACGTCGCGCCCTTCGGCCACTGCATGCCAGGTCGTGCCGAGCGACACCACCCCGAGCAGCGGCAGCAGCGCGGCCGCGCCCAGCGCCCACACGTATTCCGGAATGCGGAAGGGGCGGAACAACAGGCCGACGGTGGCAACGGCCACGGCCGCCCAGATGATGAGGGGGGAATGGGAAGCGAGCATGGAGTACGTGGGGGTCTCAGCGGCACCGGCGCGTAGCCAACAGCAACGCGCGCGCTGCATCGCGGCAAGTGCAAGAAAGTCGGCATCATACCCGGTCGATGGTTTACGCCATTCACCGTGATGCGTCACGGTAATTCCGACCCCGGACGCCCACAACGCAACAGGTAGTGCCGGCCGCTGGCCGGCAAAACGCCATGCGATGTCCGCCGCGAGTCGAATTTCCCCGCATCCCTTCTGCCCGTTGGATTCAGAGCAAATTCACCCGCAGTCCAGCGTAATCCGGCCATCCGTCACCGCTCTCAACCACCATCCTATGCAGACGTTCTCAGTGAAACAGCGGAGATCTTTCGGTGGCTGAATTCCTGCGGACAGGCACACTCCTGGCAGCACTGCTACTGATCTCGGGCGCCGCCCTATCCTCGACGCCTCCTCGTATCGCAATCTATCGTGGCGACGCCGGATGCGATGACTGCTCAGAGACCGTTCGACGCTCGATCGAAGCGTCGGGAAAGTACCAGGTGGAGTACGTCGGGCCGGATGAGCCGCTGGACGTTACCTCTGAAAGCCTGAAGCGCTTCGACCTTTACATCCAGCCTGGTGGAGGCCAGAACATCCCAGCGGCTCTTCGAGCCTTAGGTGGGCAGCGTTCCAATGCCATCAGGGAGTACGTCGATCAAGGCGGTCACTACCTCGGCTTATGCATGGGCGCGTATTTGGCGGACGCGAACAATCTAGCTTTGATTGACGAGGAGCTGGACAGTGCCGTCGGCCGTCCCGGCTTCCCGGTGCATTCGATTGACGACGCCGCCGTTGCCGTGGAGTGGCTTGGGCATCAGGATCAGATGTTCTTCCAGGACGGGCCCTATTTCCCTGCTTCCCCCTCAACTGGGTTCAAGGCGCTTGGGCACTATGAAAATGGCGACATAAGCGCCGCCGCGTACCGCTACGGCTCGGGAAAAGTTGTTCTGACTGGCCCGCACCCTGAGGCTGGCTTGGCGTGGTTTGAGCAAGCCGAAATCCCAGTGAGCCGAATGCCAAAGTCTGACGTGATGGGGAGCGTTCTAGCCGAGGCCCTGGCGCGTTAGCTTTCATCACTCACACCGCTCATCCTCAGGCACGCCGCCAGCGGCCATCAGCAGCAATCGATCCTGCACGGTTGGCTCCTGCGCGCCCGCGAGGAGCTGCTCCAGGTAGCTCAACGGCTGCAGTGGCCACTGCAGCGTGCCCTGCAGGTGAAAGATCGCAGGCGCCCGTCGCCCCGCGCCAAGTGGCAGCCTAATCAACAGAAGAAGGTGCTGCCTCTCCACGTACAGAACGGGCACACCCCTGCACTGGATCTGGAAGGAAGACGCTGCGTTCGGCCCATCTGTCAGCTCGAAACCGTCCCGCGCCCGTGCCTCTGCGAATCGGAGTGCGTGGCGGCGCAGCGTCGAGAACGTCTCATCGGATGCGCCCCGGTACGCGAGGATCTCTGGCTCTTCAGGCTCTGGCCAATGAATTCGTACTGCAACGACCAGCGCAAGAAAAAGCACCCACATCATCCCCTGGTGCACCTTCACCAGCGGAGTGCGCACAACCAGCGTGCACTTCACCAGGGGAATCCTTCAGTCTGCCGGCTGCAGCCGTTCGCTTGCATGGGCCGCGAGCCCCATGCCGGCCATGATCAGCCCTTCCATCACCCGGTCGCCGACGTACTGGTCCGGCTCGCCGTTCTGGCGCGTGCGTTCTGCGGCCAGCAGTACTTCCAGCACCACACGCAGGCCCGTCAGCGAGCAATCGGTATCAGCCAGTGCCATCTGCCGGCCAAGCAGCTGATGGCGCTCTGGCCAGGGCTGGCCGTTAGCCGCAACACCCGAGCCGATGCTGTGCAGCAGAGCGATGAGGGTGTTGGGGTCCACGGCGGGCGCGGCCGAGCGTTCCTCATGGATGGGCTGTGGGGCGGGGGAGTAGGGAGTGGTCATGGCAGGGCTCCTTGCGTGCAGGCAGAAGCCGCCACCGATAAAGGTGGCGGACGGTGCATGGTTCGAAACCCCGTGTGTGGATGACCGGGCAGGCGCAAGGCCTCCACGCACCGCCCGCCATAGCCGGCAGACGGATTGCCAGCCGACACCGCCTGGGGTGGTGCCGGCTGGCAAGCGCAAACTACATCCACACAATCGGGGTTTCGAATCCCGGCCACCGATGCTCGGTGGCATGGCAAGGAATACGCCCGGTTGTGTGCGATGCCAATACAGTAAGGGCAATGCCGTCACTGCTTTCGACGTTTTCAGAATTGTTGCGTGGCAGGGAAGGGCACTAGAGGCTTGACCTGCAAGGTCTGTCGGCGATCCCGATTCGCGCGCACATTTCGCGGCGGTACCGACATGCTCTGGCCGGGAGGAGGGCAGACGCGACAAATGGATGGACGGAGCGATCACTCGATGCCCATTCAGGCCTGCCATGGTCCGCTGCAATCCGATTGCACCGCGTGGCTGACGCCGCGCTCCACGCCATGGCACTATCCGGGATGCGTCAGGGGCGCTTGAAAGGGGGAGTACATGGAAAGTACGCAAAAAAGACTATCGATGGCCGATGTGGCTGGCTGGGGTTCGGCTGTCGTCACGTTTGGCTTGATTCAAGGCGCGCTCTATCTGAAGGCGTACTGGGGCCACTTTGGCCTTGATCCCTTTCAGTTTGTCGCCGTGAGCGAGCTGGCACTGGCTGGCCTGGCAGGCATCGGCATGGTGCTGTTTCTCATGCTGCTGGCCTCGCTGTTTGGCGGCTGGGTGGAGACAAAGGTGACGAGCGGCAGCTCCAAAAGCAAGCTGTTCGCATGGCCGTTTCCAGTGCTTTTCTTCACTGTCATAGGGCTGCTGCTTTGGTGGTCGAACACGTGGCCTCTTCTGATAGGGGTTCTTCTGACGGTCATCTGTGCGCTGATCGTGCATCTTTCGCCGGTGGTGCCCATCGCGGTGAAAGATTCCCCTTGGCTGATCTACGCCTTGGTGATGCTGGTCTACGTCTCGATAGCGTCAAGCATGCTTGGTTCCCAGCGTGCCGAGAAGATCTCCTCCGGCGGCGGCAAGCACGTGACGGCTGTGACAGTCGATGGAAAGGTGCAGGGTGGCCTGAGCCTGATTGGCCGTCTCGGTGATAGCTATGCGCTGTGGGACCCGACGCGGAAGGCTGCTGTGCTTGTACCTGTTGGCGATGTTCGGAGAGTGGAGATTGTGCAAAAGGGCGTGATAACTGCCCCGGCAACCCAATAGGGCTGGATTTCGGCAAGCGTCAAGCTGGGAGTTGCAGTGCGCCTCAGTTCGGGGAGTAGCGATAAGGGATGTTTATCACGGCTAGGGGAGGGCGGCTTCCGACCCAGCGCGGACATCTATCAGCGATTCTCTAGGGGAGGCTCTTGTAATGCGGTCTGCTCGGCTCACTAGGTCCGGCTATGCGTCGGCTTGCTAGCCGTACTCGGCCGCCTTAATATCGAGCCGTATCGAGGAGGACAGCCACCTACGGTGCGCTGAAGGCAAGTCGGATTGCCGGACAGAGAGATCCGGCATTAGGTAGTTTGGCACGAAGGGGAAGGTTCGTGGCAGAGTGGGTATTTGACAGGCATGGAAGGCCATGCGTCATCTGGGATGACACGAAAGTCCGCGGCCGTCATGGAAAAGTCATTGCTTGGCTGGGTGGCAACAACATCTACTCGCTCAACCGGCGGCATATCGGCTGGTTTGACGGCGGCGTCATCTTTGACTCAAGCAACTCAGCATTGACGCTTAGTCGCAACAGAACAATCGGTCTTCCCCGCGTTCCTGGCCCTTCGGGGACTCCAGTGATGCCTGAATTTGCTAGCACCCCAGGACGGCCGGGGCATTCAGGAATCCCAGGACGCGCAGGACGCGGCGGCTGGTCAAGCCATAATGCGGCCAATTATCTTGGCGCTTAACATTTCATTCAAGCCGACGCCGCTTCGCGGCGCTTCCTAATTCAGGCTTTATATGGCACCGGAGAGACCAATGTCAGCCAAGCTTCCCTATCTCACCACCCCTGGCACGATCGAGAATGCTTTGGCAAAGGTCAAAGCCGCGGCGACTCCTCCTACCTTCAACAATGACTTTGTTCACGCGAAGCTCCAGATTAAGGGCGGCGCTGGCAAGAGTATTCCGCCCTTCTTCAAAAAGCTGGGGTTGGTATCGGAATCCGGAGTGCCTACCGGGTTATACCAGAAGCTCAGGAATCCTTCGACGGCCGGAGACGCTTTGGGAGAAGCAGTCCGAATCGCGTATAGGCCGCTGTACGAGGTCAATGAATACGTTCACGAACTCAGCGACAGGGAACTCAAGGGCCTAATTCATCAAGTCACCGGCCTTGAAGAAGGGAACCGCATTTCCGAGCTGATCCAGTCCACCTTTCTTAAGCTAAAGAAGCATGCAACCTTCAACGGAAGCACATCGGTAGAAGTGAGTCGCAACGAAGCGCCTGAAGAAGGGGAGGCCGGCCAGAGGAAGCCGGCGGGCCTCTCAGCGTCGCACGATCTGCGAATTGGCTACACAATCAACTTGAATCTTCCCGCTACCGCCAATGCCGAAGTGTTCGACGCAATCTTTCAGAGTCTCCGAAGGAACCTCTTGCGCGATGAATAACAAAGACGCGATCGCGCTCCTTCAAAGGTTCGGCATGGCCAATCAGCTCGCCGAGGTCAATCTCGATGCGACGGAGCGGCGGTTTTCTATAGATCTCGGCCGACGCCCCAGAGAAGAGGAGATTGAAGAGAACTATTTTCCGCAGTTCGATGAGTCCGTACGGAAAGAGGCGGCAGAGATGAGTCGCCACTATGAAGTTTTCTACTGCTTAGAGAAAACAATTCGCGAACTCATCTCGGACACAATGAAGGCGGCCGAAGGTCAGAACTGGTGGAGCAGCGCACGCATCCCGGAGCGACTCAAGAATGAGGTTGAGACCAGGATTCGTCGTGAGACAGACTCTGCAGTCACACTTCGGTCTGATGAGCCAATTGACTTTACGACGTTCGGGGAACTTGGCGAACTCATCAAGGCGAACTGGGACCTTTTCGGTTCAATTTTCTCGAACGCTAGCGCGCGAGCGGTCGAGCGCGTGTTAGCCAACCTCAATGTCTTGCGTGGCCCTATCGCTCACTGCAGCAGGCTCGCTGGAGATGAAGTAGTTCGACTTGAGCTCAGCGTTAGAGACTGGTTTCGGTTAACGGAGTAGACATCTAGCAGCTCGATCAAGCCGGCGCAGCTTCGCGGCGCGACTTAACTCAGGTATTGGTCGAGGTGCACTTCTGGCCAGGAACCGACATGGGCAGAGCAAGGGATAAGGAAGATTTATCAGGGGTAGGGAACGGCCGCCTTTTTGACCTAACGCGGACATTGCGGACCGCAAATCGACGCGTACCTGCCGGCGGACGACTTCCGGGCGGCCAAGCCGAAGACTTATCCGCCATTATAAAGGGCTTGCTCGAGCGGCGAGGGTCACTACGATCACTCGCGGCCTCAATGCCCACTGGTGTCGCTGGATAAACGTGCGGTGGGGACTCTGCGCCCCAAATCAGGAAGGGGCTACAACGGGGCTGTCGGTAGCCGAGGATGGAGGGCCACGAAGAACCGCCCGCCCCGGGATTACTCATGCCTCCCGGTTGCGGGCATTCATCACTGCCAAGGCCGCGTAGCGCTAAGAACGAAAGCAGTCACTCGAATCGTTGAAGGATCGGCAGTATAATCACCCTGCAAAGCAACGGGAGGCAGGGTTTTGGCGCGAGCGAGTCGAAAGCGAGTCCGCAAGTCAGCGGGCGCGAACGAATCCGCGACACAGCAATTTCGTCGACGGATGCACCAACACAATAGCTTGCGGGTCGGCTTGACACATGCAAGGTGGGCGATAAGCGCACCGCGCCTGATTCCGTCAATCGTCGCCTATTTGGCGGCGCAGCCCATTTACCGGTCGGCTTTGACGCCGAACACTTTCCCGAAGGCATTAAATGACTACAGAAAGTGGCGGCACCTAGGGCAAGTCGGGTTAGTCCCGGAGATTCTTTGGACGGCATCGGTGCTTTCGCTGTTCGAAGATCAACTTGCCAAGTTTGTACAGAAGCGGAACGAGTATTTTGATTCCTACCTGCACGGCAGACTTGAAGTCGCCGCAGAAACGTTGAGCGAGATCGAAGCCGAGTTCGGCGTATCAAGGTGGCTACTGGGACATCGCTTTCATGTTTTGCAACTGACAAAGGGCCTTCAGGCGCAGAAGGACATGTTAGAGGAGGTCATGTCCGCAGAAAGCTTGAGCGACTTCATCGCCTGGTCTGCGTACTACAAGAGCATGCAAGCTGAGACCAGCGTTTCGTTCGCCACTCTGGAGAATCACCATTTAGCGCTAAAGGGTGAGCTAGGCGACTACTTTCTGCATGTTGTCCTTCCACACAAGCAAGCATCTATCTCCGACCCTGGCGCTCCGCTCTCATGGGATGAAACAAGCTGCATCGTTGATCGCTTCGAGTCATGTGTAGCAATGGCGCTCTTAGCGATCTCAAGCAAGGCGGGTGAAGAAGAGGGTGCGGAGCTTCTGACCATCGCGCTGAAGAAGCTTGCCCCCATCAATGATGATCGTGTGATAGCTGCGATTGAAGTACTGACCGGAAATCTCGAAAGCTCTGACTCGCAAGTTGTGGATCTCGCCGACGCGTACTCGGCTGGCAGGTACGAAGAAGTTATTACTGATAAGCGATCGCCGATTGAGCTCGCAGCACGTGCATGGGCCCTGTCGGGCCAGGCGCCCCGTGTTGACGAATCATCCTCGATTCGAGATCAGCTTGTCGCACTCATGTACGACATTGTGGTCATGTCGCCGGATGCACTTGCTAGCGAGCAGAAGTTGAAGAAGATGGCCCTTCCGCTAAATGGTCATCCGGTTGCGTACGAAATTATGGGCTTCCTTGAGAGAAGTCACGATCATGTATTTGTAAAGGAGTACGAACTAGTAGATCGGCTATCCGCCCTAGGGTCGTCAATTCACAACCCTTGGAATGCTGGCGTCATAAGCCAGCTTTGCGGATCTGGGGACTGGCTTTCGCATCTCCTTGCCGCGCATCCAGGCTCTTTGGCGTTGAAGCTTCGCGCCTCGTTGTCGCAAGGCAGTCAAGCTCAGATTGATGCACTGACAGAGCTGCCAGACTATCGTCGCACTGCATACCTTGGGCATATCGCCATGATGACGAACCCGTCTGATGCAATCGCATTGTACTCGGCGGGCGTTGCTTCGCCGATTCCATACGTAGCGGAGACGGCAAGGCGATACCTGTTTGACGCCTATGTTGCGAGCGGGAGAGTCGATGAGGCGATCCAGTCCGTAGTCGATCACGTGTTTGTGAATCCCGGTGCTGCGCAGTTCTACCCACTCGAGAAGGTGGCCAGTCTCGGGGTCATAGAGTCAGGCTTGCGAAGCACAATGGCGTTGGCGGTTGTGGTGCATCTCGCTTCGAAGGAAGCGCCAAGTATGGAGCGCGACCTCTCTGATATCTACGAGAATGTTCTTGATGCAATTGGCGTAGTTAGGCCCTCTGAGATTCCTGATCCTATTGATGGCAATGATCCCCATACGTTGATCTACTTTTTGCGGTTTGTCTGCGTGCCTAGAGTGTTGGATGATTCCACTCAGTTCGATAATGTTGACGAGATCGAGAACGAGCGAATCGCGATCTGCCAGAGGCTACTGAAGCTTGATCCATCCAATGATGCGACCTACCTCGCAGAAATACGCGCGATTACGCTCGAAGCGAATGTCTCGCATCTCTTGAAGCAAGTTCAAACAAGTAAGATTTATGTTGACGAGGGCGGAATTCGCCAGGTTATCGAGCCCAATCTTCGGGATTCCTTTTCTCGCCTGCAAGAGCTCCGCGAATCGCCGAGGCTTGCGGATCAAGCAGAGAAGATTTCAAGGCGTTTGAATGAGCGGTTTGGTGCGAAAGCGCCTCCTGAGTTTAAAGGAATCGATGTGCCAGCGTCCGCTGGGGAGTCACTCTTCGCTCAAATGCTGTCGAGTGTGGGCTCGGAGTTCGCCTTCAACCCTGCGTACGGTCTGGATACGCACATCAGCACCTCCATTCGGCACGGGGCCTTTGAGGGACACTTGAGGAGCCCACTGGCGGTTGAGGATCTGCTCTGCGTTCGGAGAGACGGTGAGCTGGTTGCTCCAGATGCGTGGGTTGAGCGCTTCGCTGACCTTGACGCTCGCTCACGTAACAAGATTCTTAAAGCGCTAATGCGGTTCACTGAGAGATTTGAGGACTTCGTCAACTCCTATCTGAAAGAGAAGCTTCACATCTGGCACGTAGGCGGCAACGCTGCGGCTATGATTAATTTTCAAGTCAGCCCGGAGGAGCGCGCTGAGCTAACGAGGGCAATTGACCCAAGCGCCGACTATGAGACTTTTGTGGATTGGTTGCTTGCTCACCACTGGGCACTAACTACAGCCGGTCTTGAGAGCATTCAAAAGGAACTGTCCAGCACTGGGCTCTCGACCATTTCGAGCGCATTAGACTCATTAGCCCGTGCAGCAACTACAGTTGCTTCGAGGGATCAGGTCGCAAGTCTTCTAGACGCAGTGGCGCGCGCGAGGACAGCCTTCCATTCTGCTCTCGACGATGTCGTTCAATGGTTCCAACGTCCAACTGACCTCTCGCGAGAGCCGTTTGAGGTTGAGGTCGCAGCGCGTGTCGCGCTTAAGCAGATTGAGAACTGTTATGTCAAATCCAAGCTGAATCCGGAGCTTCAATTTAGCGGATGCGACAAGCTTAGTGGCGTCCTGTTGGATGGAGTTTGCGAGATTCTTTTCGTGTTGCTCCAGAACGCTATCTTGCGTTCCGAGTTTCACGAGCAAGGGCCAGAGGTGAAGCTTGTGGCGCATCTAGATGGCGGATGCTTAACCATTCGGTGCGAGAACACCCTTTGCGAGACGATTGACATTGATGAGCGAAAGGCCAGTGCAAACGAGGCTTTGCAACGGTACGAGAGGGACTCCGCTCTGCGCATGGCACGAAAGGAGGGAGGGTCGGGGCTCTCCAAGGTTTGGCGAATCGCGGAGTTTGATCTGCGCTGTAGTCATTCGATTGCCCTGGAAGTCACTAACGAACGAACATTCGTCGTGACATTGGAACTTGGCGGATTGGCTGTCGCGCCATGAGCATCTATATCGTAGAGGACAGCGCCTTGAAAGCTTCGAAGCTCATGGCGTTCGTCGCGGACGCATTCCCTGAACTCGGCGAGCCGTTGGTGTTTGGGAGCTTTCAGAGCGGTTTGCGGGCCATTGCAGAAGCACCTCCTCAGCTAGCTCTCTTGGACATGACGCTGCCAACGTTTGACCGTAGGCCGAATAGCCGAGAAGGGCGGTTCAGGCCACTGGGCGGTTACGAGATCATGAGAAAGATGGCCCTGAAGGGCTTGGCGTCAAGGGTGATAGTTGTGACCCAGCTCGTTTCGTTTGGCGACGGAGACGACGAGGTTAGCTTTTCTGACATAACCGAGCGATGTCGCCGAGAGTTTCCCGGAATGTTTGTCGGTAGCGTCCACTTCGATCAAGCGAACAGCGCGTGGCGTGACCAGCTATTGCGACTATTGGAGAAGGTATGATCAAGATCCTACTCATTGAGGATGAGCGCGAGAAGCGGCGCGTGATCTCCGAGGTAATAACAAGCGTCGATGGCATTGACGACGAATGTGTTGATATTGCTACTGACGTAAACGCAGCAAAGAAGGCGATTAAGGCGCGGCGGTACGATCTGGTTGTTCTTGACATCAATCTCCCTGAGCGACAGGCCGATCTGCCGGCCGTGGGGGCGGGATTGGAGGTTCTGCGATTTATTAAGAACAATCGCAAAGCGCAGGCGCCTGGATACCTTGTAGGGATGACGGCGTTCGATGATGGCGCAGCGGCGGCAGCAAAGGAGTTTTCTTCGCCGATATGGAAGTTGGTACGGTTCTCTCATCAAGATTGCGAATGGATGGACCCCCTTCGTGAAGCGCTGAAATATTTGCTGGCTTCCAAACGGCCGCCATATCCCAACGACGGAGCGACGCATCACGTCGAGCTTGGAATCTTTGTTGCAATAGACGAGGAGGCTGAGAGCATTCTCAGGCTGCCGGGCGATTGGAAGACTGTCGCGGTTCCGCACGATGCCACGCGCTACTGGCGGGGGCAATTTAGGGAGGCAGGGCGAACAATCAGCGTCGTCATGGTTCAAGCGCCTCGTATGGGCATGCCAACCGCCGCGGTAATTGCTACCAAATTGATTCATGCATTTAGACCGCGCTATCTGGCAATTGCGGGCATATGTGCGGGAGTGAAGGGAAAGTCAGAAATGGGCGATATCTTGGTCGCGGATCCGTGCTTCGACTGGGGCGGAGGGAAATGGGTCGGCGCGGCCGCACCCGAAAGGAACGAGAAGAAGTTTCAGCCTGCGGCTTACCAGTGGAGGTTGGATGAGACGCTTCGGGCGGTAGTGGGGGGCCTGTCTGCAGATGAAGACTTGCTGTCCAAGATTCACGAGGGCTTTTCTGGCACCAAGCCGCGGCAGCCGCCTGCGGTGATTGTTGACGCGATGGCCAGTGGAGCGTCTGTCTTGCAGGCGGCCGAAGTAGTGGCCGACGTTCGCGGGCTACATAAGAACCTCGTCGGGATCGAGATGGAAAGCTATGCGATTTTCACAGCCGCAGAATTGGCGGCTGAGCCTCGGCCAAAGTGCGTGTCGTTGAAGTCGGTCTGCGATTTTGGCGACGAATCGAAGGGCGAGGCAGATCGCGCCTACGCTGCCTTTACCAGCGCGTCGTTCTTGTACCAGCTCGCGGTTCGGGGTCTCGCCGAAGAGCCTGCTTGAGGTATGAAGTCAAGGGTGGGGGCAGTGCGTCGCGATATCTTGGCTTGGAGAAAGAGAAAAGCGAACAAGCAGAAGTAGGGATCGCTATTCGACTCGCGCCCGAAATCGCCTGGTGCATTACCACGCCTCGACGGTTTGCCTCGGTCACGAACCCCGGCCGTAAGCTGTGCCCGCCAAAATCTCCTTCGAATCCAGCCAGACGCGCTCACCGTTTCTTCTGAAAGCCACACGTGGATCTGTGCAATCCCGAATTTCGCATAATGTATATTATGTTCACAACGGACCAGCAGTGAGCTCCAGCCTCCAACCTCTCACCCCAACGCCTCGTACATCGCCAGAGCCGCAGTTGGACCAGAGCACCTGCGGCAATCGCGTCCATGCGATTACGAACAGCCACGCACAGTCAGCCAGCTCTGCAGCACACCCCAGCCTCAACCCGCACGCACGTCAGCAACGAGCCAGGCAGCATTCCGAACCGGGCAAACGTTGAATTCTGAGGGCCATCCAGGCCCTCAGTCCTGCAGATTTCAACAGACCGCAGCCCCGCATTCACCGTGACGCATCACGTTAATTGGCGCTGCCAGAACCGTCGGCCACCCCAAAGTACTCACGGATCAGCGCCTTGTTCTCGAAGAACGCGTCCAGCACCAGGTACAGGAAGTAGCCCCCGTTGACCTGGAAATCGATTGGAATGTGCGCGCCATCGATCTTGAACGTCTTGTACCGGGCATTGCCCTTGATGCTGGCGTCCTGCCGGCGGCGTGCATGGTCGGCTTCGGAATACAGGATGTACTCGTGATCGAGGTGGTAGATGACCTCCTGCCCGCCGGCTCCAGCGAACTGCAGGTGCACCACCTGCGTCACCACCTGGCCATCCAGCGCCGGCACGTCGGCGCACAGCTCTTCAAACGTCATGCTCGGAGGGTTCTGCTCGATCTTGATCCAGAGCGCGTCGTCATAACAGCTGTCACCATAGAACTTCGACACCGACGGTGCCTGCAGATCCGCCAGCTGGAAGGACTTGCCGAACTCCAGCGCTTCAAAGCTTGGGATTGCGTCCAGCGCTGAGTTGATGGCGAAGGCAATGCTGGGAACGCGACTATCGTCCGACGTCCCCCCGAGATTGAGTAGCGAAGCGGTTTGGAGTCCAATCCTCAATGAGAAGGAGATTGGACGTGAAGAAGCGCTTTTCCGAAGAGCAGATCATCGGCTTCCTACGCGAAGCTGAG
>Ga0157371_10002957_pt1 | contig 15806 bp, 12 predicted proteins | sample C45metaG_FD_113462 | JGI IMG/M metagenome (GOLD analysis project Ga0157371, IMG submission 113462) | Corn rhizosphere microbial communities from Kellogg Biological Station, Michigan, USA - C4-5 metaG | ecosystem: Host-associated > Plants > Roots > Rhizosphere > Soil | place: USA: Michigan...
AAGCAGGACACAAAGGAAGTTAAGTGCAGGCTTCTACTGCAGGGAGAATAGCGCAATTTCCGGTAAAGTGAACAGAAAACCGCCAGTGATGGGGATAGATGTGCTGAAAGGTTAAAATGGCCCGTCTAAGTGGAGTTCAGGCAATAAAAAGCCCGCTGGAAGCGGGCTTTTTTGCATCAGCGCTTAATCGGCATGGGCCGGTTTATTCCACTCAATTATGTTTTGCTGTGCATAGCCTTTGAATTTAAAGGTTTTATAAATATACCGCATGCATCATACCGTCTGCCATACCGTCACCAGATGAAGGTGACTATTTTTCAGGCTGTTTACGTGCAGGATTGAGAGATGAATTGCGGATCGCATCGTATGCCCTTTCGCAGGTTAAGGCAACTCGGCCCCGGCGGTCAGCCTCTGCTGCCAGGTCTCCCGCTGTTGAGTCAATTTCTCTGTACAGCTGGGCAAGCAGATCGCCCGCGTTTCGCCCATTCTTGCCGCTGGTGGCAGTGCCGGTATCGTCGCCACGTCGCTGCTGTAATTGGGTGATGGCGTTCTGTATTCCCGACTGCAGCCGGTCAGCAGCATGCTCAGCACCAATGCGCTGAGCGTCAGCCTTACCATTCTCTTCATCAGCTTCTCTCTGAATAGTGTCAATTTCCGCCTGGCGGGTCAGCTCAATACGCCGCTGCTCCTGGGTGAATGCCAGCTTTGCATCGGCATCGGTTTTATCACGCTGATCCCACTTCTCCTGCCATGACCGATCCGCTACACCGTATCCGACACGGAGCAGCGTCAGCGACCCAACGACCACCAGCAGCACCGCAACCAATGGACGCCAGTACGCTTTCATAAACGCAGCTGCGGCTATCATGCTGCCGCCAGCCCGCGTTTAATTGCTGTGACCACATCCAGTCCGCTATAGAGGAATGCTTCAGCAGCGCGGCGGCGGGTCAGCCCGCGCATTTTCTTACCTGCTGCGTTATCCCAGAACTTAAACTGACCTGCAGCAGCATCAAAGTCTCTGGCATTGGTCAGACGAAGCAGGCTGGAAGGATTTCCATTTTTCAGAACCAGCAGACCATCTTTGACGCCCTTCTTACCGGGACCAACGTTGAAGCAGAAAGACACCAGAGCATCGAACTGATTCTGATTTACAGTTGTGGTAAGCGCGTTGTTCACGAGGAATTCAAATCGGGCGAGGTCAGTCCTCAGAACCGACTCAGCCTGCGCCTGATTCCACACAAGCCCCGGGCGAACATCTGTACCGGTGTGACCATAACCAATTGTCCACGGTGCGCCGCCAGTAGCAGGATCAGGATATGCCTTGGTCTCCATACCCTCGAATTGCTTGATGATGGCGATACAGCTATCGGAAATTTTCACGTTTCTTTCCCCGGTGAGCGATGGTGAAAAGCTGCATGACATTGCCGCGCGTTTTTAGCACGGCGCCACACAGTAGGATTTTGATAAGGAGGTCGGCATAGTCAGTACTGACGTGATAGCCGTAGGCAATTCGGATAGGTACGGAAGCGCAGATTACGATAATGGCGTAGGCCAGCCAGCCTCCCGCTGGTTTATGCGTTGCGGACTCGCGGCGGAACGTCACCAGACGCATAACGATTACCCCGCATAGCAGAGCGTTTAAGGCCTGAAGCAGGTCATAGCTTGTCATCATCGGAACCCCTCTTGAGAGCCGCCTGAGGATCACCCGATCGCTTGTACAGACGCATCAAGAGTTTTACTGCCACGACAGACATAATCAGGGCCGCACCGGCATAGGCAGACTGAACCTCTACCGAGCCGGGGGCTACGTCTGCCCACCGCGATATGATTGCGATTAACAGCGCGGCGGCCGGGCGGGACACGATTACCCCCGCGATGAAACTGATTAACGCCAGGATGAGACGCCTCTTGATCGGGTACTCCTGGGCAGCAGTAACGAAAATTACTGAACCAGAAAAAGCGCCAAGCACCACCTCAGGCGGAACACCATAAAAAAAAGCCAGCCAGGCTGACCCACTCAGGCCGCTAATCACAGCGGATGTGCCTGTTACAGAGAGTGGATCAGTCATGGCAACCACCTGCATAACGCATAGCTCACCTCCATCGTAGTTAATGTCGGTACTATACACAAATATGCATATGCGGGTTATTGGTAATTTAGGATGATGCTGATAAAAAACACAGCATTTCAGCGTCTGAGAAGGCCGGTAGTGATTTTCAATAGTGAAAAAATGATGCGACCTTGATCGAAAGCAATGAGATTAATCTTGCAAACAGATAAGGTTAATTTACAATTCCCTGTCTTTTTGCTTACGCAAAACTTACACATCTGGTTCTGGGCTAATCCTAACGGTTACGACAAATGAAAAATAAAATAGATTTTATACAAGGGCTACGTGGCTTTGCATGTCTGGCTGTAGTTCTTTACCACGGAAGCTACTGGACCGGGAGCTGGGCAAAAGTAACTCAGGAAATATTTTTTGCTGCTGGTTATTTTGGCGTTTCGCTTTTCTTTGTTATCAGCGGATTCATTATGGTAATAACAACAAAGAAATCAGACGGTTCTCTGTCGTTCGTAAAAAAATTCATTACAAAGCGATTCCTTAGAATATGGCCAGCTTACCTTGTCGCTACGGTTGTATCTTTCATTATGCTGGAAGGATTTGTTTGGTTTGAGAATAAAGATAACTTAATAGCACTCTTCAAAAGTGTGTTTTTCGTTCCAAGCGGTAAGGATCCGGCGCCTACTTTTGGAGCACCAGTACTACCAGTGGGATGGACGCTGACTTATGAGATAATCTTTTACGCTATATTTGCGGTATCCATGCTCGCTGCAAAATTCAGATGGGTGGTTTTCTATTCAATATCTGCATTGCTGCTGGTGGTTGTCCCTTACATGACAAGAGGATATTTTAGCTTAAGCCCTACTTTCGACTATGGATTCAGCAGTATTGCATTGGGTCTTTTTACATCACCAATGATATGGATGTTCGTTGCAGGCGTCGTTATCGGCCAAATCTACCTTTCAGGATTAACCATAAAGAGTGAGAAGTTATGCTGGATGCTGGTGTTTTTCACCTTCTCATTTACCCTTGCTCAGTATGTCTCTGGCTCACGAATCGGGCACGGATTAATGGAATGGGGAACGTCAATAATACCCCTGATGCTTTGCCTTACTGTTGTCAGTAAAACAGTCCATATTAAGACCCCGTCATTTTTGATTTATCTTGGTGACATTTCATTTTCTCTTTATCTGATACATGTGCTGATGCAGGGAGTGACCTTGCATGGGCTGGTTTATTTTGGCCTTGGCGGTTTTGCACAGGGCATATCAAGCCTGATAATGACTTCATGCATGTCAGTTATCGCTGCGGGAATTTTCTATAAATATGTAGAGTCGTATTTTGCGAAGGGAGTTTTCGTAAAAAAATCTAACAATGTCAAAATGGAAACAGTGGAACCGGTACGGGTATCTACCCCTGCTATCTAATGTTTTTAGTGCATCAGAAAAGCCCATCAATGATGGGCTTTTTCATTTTATGAACTTACGTTCTGACCCGATTCAGCCATGGGCTGCCACCGGTGAAGGTCACTATGATCTTTGTGTTTGGCGGCAGAACGCCAAGGCCAATGAACGACGAGGCGGTCGGTGCATCTGAGCTATTGTAAACCTCCACATCGTTCACGGAGATAGAGGTAATCGTTGCCCCTTTTCTCAGGGAGATTGCTTCAGGACGCGGTCCGACGCGAGTCTCATAGGGCGATGACGGTATAAAGGACGATGTTGTTGCTCCGCTGGTGTTATCGCCGGCATTACCTTTAATAACGTGCAGAGGGTTGGTCGTTGCAGTAATCGCTGACGATGACGAATCAAATTTATTACTGAGAACAGCCAGCGACTTCTTGTGACCGGCTGCGTCAACAGCAGAAACCACGTTGCGGATATTGTTATCTGCAACCAGGGTTTTATCAGCAAGAGGACCGAACTGCATAGTTACAGTACCTCCGACAATCATGTTGCTGGTCAGCGTGGTACCCACACCGTTATCCAGAATGAAAGCATCTGTAGGGTATGCCTGATGTGAGTTAATCAGCACTGAGTCAGTTTCCTCAAGTCTGATCATTGGGCCATTAACCGGACCGGAAAACCATGATCCTGAGATCTGAGCATTGTTCACATAGCGCATGAACAAGAAGCTGCCTGTCAGACTAGGGGAGTCAAAATCAATCTCCTGAATTTTAATCGAGCCAAGTGCTGTGGCTTTTGAATCAGGAGTGAAACCAATGCACGCAGTCCTTTGAGCGTAAGTGAAGCCCCTTCTCAGGAACATTCCTTCTGCATAGTTGACTACTTTTATTCCATAATCTCCGTCGGAGAAACGGAAATCATAAATGACGCAATCAATACTATGATGAGCATCTGGTGCCAAACCATAAATAAGTACTGATGCGTCTTTCATTCTTTCGGTTTTACACCTAAAAGAGAAACACGCGATAGCTCTTTTAAGTTCTAAAAAACCCCAAACCTTACCATATGTTGGGCTGTATCCTGTGCAATTATAGGTGGTAAAGTTGCTCACAAAATCAGCTTTTATTTGATAGACTCTGCTCGGATATTCATTTACCAGTGTCGCGTTGTATAGGTTATTACCCTGTAACTGAACTTCAGCATCAGATTTAAAAATAAAGTGGGATTTAAGACCAGTCGGGTCTACCATCCTGATCTCACTACCATATAAATCGAAAGAGGTATTGTGAGAATTTATCAGTATGCTTTCGTTAATAACATAGCGGTAAAGTTTATCATCTGGGGCGGAAATCCATTTAATCCCGGAACTAGCAGCAGCCTGAAGTGCAGCATAATCAATACTCTGTGACAATGAAGTAACGAATGGATATTCAAGCTTAGCCTCATACAAGGTTGTGAACCTTTCTGATAGCTGATGCAGCGTATCATCACCGATAGCTCCAAAATCTTTGAAGGTTACTTTATCTCTATTTTTATCATGCTGAGTTCGCGGTATGGCCCCCGTAAAAGGCTGCCTCACTCCAATCAGAGCATCGCCAAGCGCCAGGCTATCAGTGTTCGATAGAGATCCCATGTCGACGGAGCTGGCAGTTACAGCCTTGCGGATCTCGTTAATCAGATAGCTCAGGGTTACAGCATCCTGCTGGCTTTTGGGATCAGACAGGTTAGATATTCTGTTGTCCTTTGCATCGTAATAATCTGATAGCCATGAGGGCTTGCGCAAAGACACATCCAGTAATGAGCCAAATTGCTGAATGAGCATTGTCAGATAGTCGAATGCGTCCTCATGCGTTTCTGCATAAAAGCGGCCCTGATTACGCAGGTCTGTTTCCTGAACGGCAGGAAGAACGCGCTCCAGTGAGATCTTCCACTTATCGGGCAACGGATTTGTCAGTGTCACTGAGCCTCCCCTGACCAGACCCGTTCCTGAAATTGTGTAATCGGTACCGAGGGTCAGAGTGCTGATGTTCCCGTCTCTGTCACTGACAGTGACAACCATATGGCTGTCCTTCAACAGCCGGAAACGGAAAGGGAAATCAGCGGTTGTGCCGTTCCCCGTGTATTGCTCGCGGTTAATAACTGTAGATACGGTCATGAAGGTGACTCCAGGCTGAAATATGACCTCAGTTTACAGCAATCAATGCATAAATGGATAATTGGTAACTGCTGTTTCCAGTTTATGCGTTAATATTTTTTGTTACGTTTACAGCCAAAAACTTGCGCAATTTACTGGATATATATACAGTCTAATCAGGAGGGCGAACGCTATGAAATATGGCAGTGAATATCATTACCCGAGCAACGATGCGTATACAGAAAAACTGTACAGCGATGAAGGGATTACCAGATTACCTCAGGACTCTAAAATCATTCGGTTACTTGAGGATCTGGAAAGACAGGGAAACAGTGTGGGCGGGGCAAGAGACGAAGTTAACGCTTTGTTTAACTATGTTTCATCCACAAAGAAAGTTAAGGCTGACATGATTACTCACCTTGAGTACATGAAGGCTTGCATCGAAAAAACGTGATATCTATTACCTGCCAGCGTAATCGCTCATAAAAGTTACTCTAACGGTAACAAAAAAGCCCGCAGTGCGGGCTTATCTATATTTTGTGCAGACTAATATTGCCGCGAAAAGAACGGTAAAACAGATTGCTGCAGCCCCTTTTTCATTGATGATTTTCCGATTCAGAAGCCAGATAATCACAGACCAGCATGCTATTGCAGAAGCAACAACTGCGAAGAACCAACCCGCTACAATAGCCAGCTTTAAAATTATCTCCACTAATCCCCCACGGCCTTTCCCAAATCTGGAGCACGGCGCGGCTCAGTGTCGCCAGGATTCCACCAGCTTGTTACATCAAACTGATTTTGTGCCCTGTCCCGCACCCGGTCGTTGTAACCCGGGTTGGCCATTTCCTGCAACTGCTGCAGGATCAGGTGATTCGTTACGGCTTTCGTATACCACAGATTAGCAAACGGGGTAATCATCCTGGCGGTTTTGATTGCGTCAGCACCGAATGATGTTTCTTCACCCTGCATGGCCTTCTGTGGGTTGGTGATCAGCAGCTTCATCAGCGACTCAGCCAAGCCCAGGCTTGGTCCGCCAAGTGTTGCTGCGATGCTCGAACCATACTGAGTATGGTCCTGAAACAGGAAGTCACCGTAAATACCGAAGCCGCCACCTTTGAGTGTAGCGCCTACCCATGCCCCTGGCTTTGTCATGTCGATAGGATCGTTGCCTGATAAAAGCGCATTAAGCTGATTGGCAAACATGCCTGTGAGGGTCGTGCCGCCGATGTACGCTGCCAGAAACTTCAGCGCAGGAACGCGGTCAAGGTTTTGTGCCCGGGTGACCATCTGACGGAAACCTGCAAACGGCGTCGTTTTGAAAAGCATAAAGCTCTTATACAGCTCGCCGCCCTGATCGCGCGCGTAGGTATCGATGCCGGTCGCTGTTGTAATAGCCTGGGTCATTTCTCCGTGCGTCACACCCAGCAGCTTCTGTGCCGCCTCGGCGCGCGCATTGCGTACCATGCGGCTGATGGTCTGTTCAACCTCTGAATCATAGGCCTGGCGGAGATTCGCAGCGCGACTATCTGTCATGGCCCCCAAGTTTGCCAGCGCCTCATCAGCACCAGCGCGCACGCGATCAATCTGCCCTGCAAGTATCTGCCTGATCTTCTCATCGGGTACTGAGTAAATTGCATCCGGCGTCATGCCCATGTGGCCGCCGGCGGTAAGGGGCTTCAGCTCTGCAGCATTCATAATTGCCCAGTCTTCAGCGCTCCAGCCTTTTGATGACAATAAGGCTTTATCTGACCCTTTAAGCGCATCCAGGGTGGAATAGCGCCGCGTCAGCTCTCCGATGTTTTTATACATCAATAGCCCGAACGCTGCTTTGTTTGCCCTATCCATAGCAATCAGCCCGGACCATTTAAGCGTTTTCTCAGCAAACCAACCAGTGATGCCGCGTGTCAAATCGAAGCCTCCCATCTTAGCGATCACTGCTGAGTGAGCATCAACCAACAAACCTAATTCGGCATTGGCTCGTTTCGCATCGCCGCTGAACAGGTTACGGATTGTGGTAGCAGAGAGGCGCATGCCGTTACGGTCAAAGCCCAGCGCCTGCGCTGCAGCGCGCATGACTGCCTGATCCGATGTTGCCGTGATGACGCTGGATCCGAGCATTGCAGATGTCATCAGGTTACGCAGTCCGCCCACCGCCGACGAGAATACGCTGGTGCTGTTCACGCCGTTCAGCCCGGCCATGGAGTCGAACATGCGCTGTACCAGCTCGCGCTCTTTGTTCATCTCAACAATCGGATGACCAGCCCCATCGATTTTCACAGCATTCTGGTAAACGCGATCGGCGATCAGCTTGAAGTTGGTTGCTGCGTCAGGGCCGAATGCTTTTACCACGCCCAAATCACGCGATGCTGACTGCAGGTGACCCATCATCACGCCAACCACCGGCTGCTGAGTGTATTTTTCCATGTATCCGAAGTGGCTTTCGGCATCCTTAAAGGCCAGCACCCTGCTCTGCGAGCCGCGATTTTTTAGCCCGCCGCTGCCAGCGAAAGCACCGGGATCGAGTTTCTGTGCACCATCAGTGGCTTTGGTTTCGAAAATGTACTCAAGTGCTTCACGGTACTGCACATCATTCATAGGGGTGCCGTCCGGATTAACGAACTGCGACCGGTCCTGCGTGTTGTAAATGTCATCCACCCAAGCGCGGCGCGCCCAGTCGCCGGGAGGCATACGACCGGCCAGGCGGGCCTGCGTACGCTCTGCCAGTGGCAACGTGGCCAGCCATTCCTCGCGCCCGGCTGCGCGCACCAGATCCGTGTCATCAACATAGGGAAGGTGCCAGTCATCGCGCTGGCCGATGTCAAAGCCGCTGTCGTTCATCTCCTGCCGGGCGCGTGAGGTTACGTCTGACCAGATGCTGGCGATCTTCTTCGCCGCCGGGTTACCTGTGTCTTCACCATAAATTTCTTTCAGCAGCTGTAACTGAGATGATTTACCCACGCGCTGATCAAACATGTTGCGAAAGCGCTGCTCACCCAGCGCCTGAGCCTGCTCAAAGAACTTCTGCACATCACCGCCCGCCGCAGTCATTTCGGCGCTGAGTTGGCGTGACCAGTCCTGAAAAGCACCAGTCGCCAGCTCTTCGGCTGAGACAACATCGATTTCTTTGCCATCAGCGACGCGGCGGCCGGAGAAAATAAACTGGGTGAGGTTCTTTGGTGTTTGCTCCGATAGCGGAACATTACGGTTCAGCGTTTCGGTGACGTTGTTAATAGCGATTGCGTTCTGTGCCAGGCGCTGCCGCTTTTTGAACACGTCATGCACAACCCGGCGTGCCGCGAGATCCGCAGCCTGCTTGTAGGTGTCAGCGTCGGGGAAGCCGCTCTTACCGGCGCGTGCGTTCATGCGCGATACCTGACGTACTGAGTCGCTGATCAGATCTTCAATATTTTTTAGTTCAGATGCCAGCGGCTGGCGGCCCAGCGTCTGGGTGATGGCATCAACACAGGCTTGTTTCATTATGGATTCCTCAGGAAGCAGGTTGCGGCCACGCTATAAACTTTCGATTCCTTCTGCACAGTAGCAATCTGATTATCAAGATCGGCCAGCGCCTGCGCCAGGCTTACAGGCTCCCCGGTGTCAGGGTGCGCAATCATGATGTCTGTATTAGCCTGTGACATGTCACGCGCTGCCATCAGGTCATAGCTGCTTGATGAAATCGACTCGCCCGTAACCGGGTCTGTGCTTATTTGTTCAGACGATGAGGTTTCCCCAGAGCGCCCACCAGCAAATGCACTACCTTCACGGACAGGCGGAATAGCCGGTTCAGATGGCTGTGCCACGGTTTCGGCTATACCGTTTTCCCGGTAGGCCGCGCTAAGCTCTGCGCGCTGTGCCTCACCAGTAGCGATCGCATCGGGCCGCGCGATTCCGTCCAGCCCCCGAATCTGAGCAGACACATTAACCGGCTCACCTGACAGCAACTGGCGAGACGCCTGGTCCATCGCAGCCACATGGCTGTTAAGGCTTTCATTACCGGAGTGAACAACAGGCGATGACTCCAGATCGTAATAAAGCCCCTCATTCATGACGTGCGCTGCATCCACATCACTCGGTTTGATCTGCGCCTCCGGCACCAGTCCGCGCATGCTATCCGGGATGAGACCCTGCTCAATGCGCGACAGGTCAGAACGGGCTTCATAGAATCTGCCACCCGGGCTGCTGTCTGCCAGTGTGGCGCCGCGCTGATCAATCTGCTCTTTCAACAGACCGATACGCATATCCAGTTCGTTTACCTGCGCGGTGCGCTGCGCGCGTGCCTGTGACAGTGCCTTTCCGCTGCCGCTTAATGGCGTGTTTTTCAGCTCCTGAAGCTGAGCGGTAGCCTGGTCATGCTGGTATTGCAGGTCATGCACTTCCTGAGAAAGCGCCTTTCTGTCTCCACGATTGACGACCTGTCCGGCTAAATCCTGCAATTCAGCAACCCGGGATTCATAGGTGGGCGTTGCAGGTTCACCCGCTGCCGGCGCATCGCCCATAACAGGTGCATCAGCAGCCGCGGCTATTCCATCACGGATCGGCGGGTCCACTTCTGCTGTGGGATTTGCTGGTGACTCAGCTGGGACCGGAGCCGGATCAGCCAGCGGCGTATCAGCGCGCTGTGCTGTCAGATGATGCACGCCGCCGAACGCGGCACCCAGCACACCAACCACCAGCAGAGCCTGCTTATCCCAGACGCGATACTGTTTTGCCAGCTCGTCATAGCCGTTTTCTTCCAGCGTTTCGCCCAGGGAAAATCGGTTAGCCGCGCCAAAGCCGGTGTTGATCCCTATACCGGATAGCAGGCGGGTCGCCAGTCTGCCGCCGACTCCGGCAGGTAAAGCCATGCCCAGCGCATTAGCGCCTGCCTGCTCCAGCGCCAGGGTACCGGCGGTATCTGCATCGACACCTTTCCCCAGAAAATCCTGGCGGGTTGATTCATAGCTGCTGCCAAATGCCACCGCGCCACCGGCTACCGGCCCCGCCACGGCGGTTGCTGCGATTGCCGGAGCGAAGGTGCCCAGACCTTCCAGAATATCTGCTGCCATACCCTGGCTGTTTGGTGCTGGCTTTACAGCGTTGCGCGCGTCATTTAGCGACTTCTGAACCGCCGTAAAATTCTGGTCAACAATCTCATCCAGTTCTGGCAGATCACCGCGCAGCGCGCTGTAAGTAGGCGACAGCTTTGCCGCCTCAACGCCAGTCTGCAAAAGTCCAACAGTGCCTTCGGCTGCACCACGGAACAGAGCAGAACCGCTGCCTGCGTACCAGCGCGGATCATAGTCATCAGGCTGAGCCTGCTTATCTGCTGCCTGATTATCTGCCCATGCCTGGCCTTCCGGGGCCAGTGAAAATAAGTCTGACATTACTGAACCCTCACTGTGATTGGCGCGCCGGTTTTCGGATCTGTCGCCCAGCGTCCGCTGCCGGTCACCAGCCGGTACTGACTGTCACCTACATTCACCGGAACAAAGTTTGACTGGCTGGCCGGATTCAGGCCGGCGGATTTAAGTGCATCACCGGCGGCTGCAGTGTAGCGATCCTTGAATGTGCTTTTGTCCATGCCGAATGGCATAACGACGTCACCACCATTGAACCCTTTGATCACCCCACCCGTTGCCATCTGGATTGCTTTCTCGGCAATGTCGCTATCAACGGATTTAGTGTTCACCCCATCGCTATCACCGCTGGTGTATGCGAGACCAGCATAGGCTGATTTATAGATTGACCAGGCCATCTGGCGCGCCTGAGGATTGTGGGAGAATGCATTACCGATTTCATCATCAAAGGTCTGTTTGAGCTTGTCATCCGCAGGCAACTTAACCGCGCTGATCCCTGCGTCCTTTTGCGCTTTCGTCGGGTTGATCAGCTGATCACCCTGCAAGATTGTTTTGGCAACCTCGTATTTGTTCATGGTCGGCTTATAGGCCACGAACTGACTATACGGAATCGACGGGGAACGGTTGTTGTACTGATTGTCATCCGTGCCGAGGATAAGCGCTGAGTAAGCCGTGGCGGCGCTGTCAGGCGCGATTGAAGCTGCAACGCTGCGCAACGCCTGCGGCTGAAGACCGCGACCAAATGACTGAAGCAGGCTGATCGACTGATTCACATCTGTCGTGCCGCGCACGCGCTCGCTGATTGATGCTGCTTCCTCTTTTGACAGGATTGGCGCGTTGATGCCCAGCGATTTAAGCTGCTCCGTTGCCGCCGTGCGATTTTTGATTTCGCTGGTGATATCAGCCGGGTTAGTGCTGGCGATCGGTTTATACGCGCCCATATCTAACGCAGCCTGATACGGGTTTGACTCACGAAGGCTGATTACCCGTTTCGCCGCTGCCTCGACATGATCAAAGGCATCGGCGCGACCGGCGAACCCTTCACCGGTACCGAGTTGCGTTTTCAGGTCTGCCACGTAGCTGGTGATGCTGCTGCTCGGCATGTTGCGGAATGAGCCGATGTACTGACCGGCTACACGCTGGTTTTCCAGATCGGCAAAGCGCTGATTACCTTCACGATAACCGTAGGCTGAAATCAGCTGAGCCTGGCTAGGCGGATTCGGATACTCAACGCCCTTCAGGTATGAGGCTTTGGCATCGCTGATGACGTCCGTCAGCTGCGCCTTAAGCTGCGTTCTGGCTTCGCCCTGAAGTGATTTAGCCTGCCGCAGATATGACGCCTGAGCCTGGGTGCTGGCAGCATCAAACGCAACATTGCCGGTGTATCGCTTAGGGCTGTCCAGTGCTGTCAGGCCCAGCGCGGCGCGAAGGCCGGTATCAAGCTGACTGTCGCTGTAAGGTATGCTGCCATTTTCATGTTTAACAATTCCGGCACTCAGCTTTTTCAGCACGTTCAGATCGCTGAGATTGAGCTGATCATCAGGCTTTACGCTCAGCTGTTCACACAGCGCCTTAACGTAGGCTGTGGTGTTGTTGCCGTCTGAGGCTGGTGCCCAGCGGTTGACGATCTCATTAACCGTATCGAAGCCTTTATCACCATACGCCAGCAGGTTTTTACCCAGCGCGCGTATCCCATGTTCAGGTGTGACGAATTTGGCAAACCGGCCATCACTGCCCGCCTGCCCTTCCCAGTTATTCGGTCCCGCTTCAATGTTGCCCGGTTTGTTATTACGCAGCCCGCGTGCATCACCGGTGCTGCCGCTTACCCGCACGGCACCATCATAGTCGCCCGGCTCGCCATTAGTGTCGATGAAGTCCATATAGTTCTGGTTAGCCGCTGCCGATAATGCGCCATCAGCAGAACGCTCTTTGAGCTGGTTTTTGGCGTTTGCCCGCTCCTCATCGCTCCAGCCATGTGCCTCAGCGAACTGGTCAATCGCAGTAAATCCCTGCTTAACAGTTGAGGTGAAAGCCTGCGGATCATTGTACTGGCCCTGCGCTGCAGTGACCGTCGATTCCTGCAAGGCTTTAAACTGTCCCTCCTCGTACTGGCGGACCTGGCCGATTTCATACGTGTTAGCCTGGCGCTTGTACTGCATTCCGGCCTGGTTGATCTGCTGCATGAAATCCCGGCGCATGCTCTCAGGCACCTGCTGTGCCAGCTCATCCGCTTTGCCGCGGATGTTATTCAGCACAGCCTCAGACTGACCTACAGCGTTTTTGCCCTGCTTGGTGTACAAGCCAGAATCAGTGTTGTTGAACTGATCATCGGCAAAGGACTGGAACTGAAGCACGGCATCCTGCGTCTGTGCGACGTTGGCTTTGTGTTGTTCCTGAGCAAATATCCCAGCAATACGCGAGCCTACTTCACCCAGCCCGGCACCGAACGTATCGGGATTAGTCTGAACGCTGACCTGTGGCGCTGGCAGCCCCTGGTCAACTGTCTGTCGGGAATTGTACGTTGGTACCGTTGGCATGGTGATCAGTCCTTAAAATGTGAAGCTGTTGCTGCCATATGACGAATTTTTCAGAGAGCCAAACATGCTGCCAGAATTACCGGCACCGCCTGCGCTGCTGGCGCTGGATGCCGTAAGCGAAGATCCGGCCAGAGAGCTGTAAGCACCATAAGCACCCAGCGCGCCATTTAGAAGGGTCAGTCCGGCCTGCTGGTTACCGAATGCGGTTGCGGCCTGTGCCTGTGAGCGGCTACCCGCCGCCTGCGCCTCAAGCCCGTAAGCCTGGCGCTGCGCGTTGTTCACTGTAGTCAGTGCATCCAGCTCGCCCATCTGCGCAGTGTCGCCGAAGATATCAATTGCGGTACCACCGCCGAGATCAACACCACTTGCTGCCAGCGTTGCCGCCTGGGTGCCAGCCATCTGTTTAGCTCGCTGTCGCTGCTGGGCTGCCTGAGCATTACCTGCATTGATCGCCGCATCCGCCGACTTCTCCTGAACGTCTGCGTTATAGTTGGCTAACTGCGACTGATACTTTGAGTTCTGACGCTGGCTGTACGCTGATGCCGCCGCTGCGGCAACCATTGCCACCCCTACCGCTACTGGTCCGCACATGTTTTTTTCTCCATTGTGAAACGATGAAACAGCATGCCGTTTGGCCCGGCTGGAACCGGGTCGTAAAGCCGGAAGCCCATCCAGTGCAGCCACTGCTTCGCGGCAATGTTTCTGGCATCTACATAATTCTCGAGACGCGGGAAGGTCTCAAGGATTCCAGCGAGTAAAGGTCTGCTGTGCCGGATAAAAGCGCGGGAGTATTTATCGAGCCTGTCAGATGCTATAAGCCAGGGCGTACCGGACCCGGTGAGGATGCTGGCGGGTGTCACCCCAAAAATTGTAACTACTTCGCCATTTGCCAGCCCGGCCCAGCAGAACGCAGAATGCTGCAGACCGTATGTCAGGACCTGATCAGGCGTCATAGACCAGCCTGATTCAAACTCATCAATATCCGCCTGGCGCACATGTGGCAGTAGTTCCTGAGCATGCTCAAGCGTGGCCGGTATAACCTGAACGACTGGCATCAGCGGCCCCCTGCTGAAACGGATGGAATAACTGCGAGAATGGATAGCGGAAGCGGGTCGTTCTGCCTGACATAGATGCGCCCACCCTTGCCCCAGTTGGCATCAATGTTAATGTCAATGGTGCCGGTAGCGTCCTCTACGGGGCGATCGTAAAACTCATATTCACGCTGGGCATATTCATACATATTTTTCCCGGCGGAACCGGCATACACACCTCGGCTGGAATTAACCAACAGACTGACCTGAGAGATAATCATTTTTTTATCCAGCAGCGTCTCCTGATTGGCAATATTGATGTCCAGCGTTTCAAATTCTGCTGTGATTGGCAGGCCGACATGCACTACTGCGCCAGGCGAGTCCAGCGTGATTAATCCGCCGCTGACAACTTTCTGTGTCTCGACATTGGCATCAGCGAGAATGCTGACCGTTTTGCCTTCAAGATGAGCAAGACCGGAAAATGATTTCCGCGCGAATCGCCAGTTGGAAGTTGAGCCTTTCTGTAGAAAAACAGGAAGATCGCGACTCGCCTGAGCGGTCACCTGATTGCCGGTGTTTACCTGAATAATGGTCATCCTGATGGTTTTATTAATCGTCTCTCCCTCTTCTATTTCGGAATAAGGAAAATGAATTTCGTCCCCTACATTCGACGCAGAAAAATAAGAATTTCCTGACACCGTAATGGTGAACGGCTCTGACCAAACCCATGACCCACTTGCGCTGGTTACCGCCATCTGACGATTTGAATCTGTATTTCTTCCGTCATAGCTCAGACCGCAATCGACAAAAAATGCATCAATGTCATTAGTGAACTGGCGGGAAGAAAGGCGTTCGATGTAGCGCTTTACCTGTCCGTTGATAGTGCGCTGGACGCTGAAATAAACGCCGTCCTCAGTGCCTTCGCTGATGCTGCAGGTTGACTCAAACCGCCCGTCGGTCGGTTGTGGTGCCCAGGCAAAAACCTGCTGCTCGCGCAGATAAGTCAGAGTCAGCAGTGCACCATCATTGCGTATCGCCCACGCGGCAGAATACGGAACGACGCTGAACGACCAGTCCACCAACTGATAACCCTGAAACAGATGGTTAGCCAGTACGGTCAGATCGCTGCCCTGGTACCCATCCACATCAAACGAGTAAGCTAGGTCGCGAACAACGCTGCCCTTCTCCTGAATGAAGAGCGCGATATTGCTTACCGTGATAGGAGGCGTTGAGCTGGATCCGTCTGAACCCTGCGAGCTGAACGAGAAAGAACTGGGTGTGAGTACCTTATTCTGGTCA
>Ga0157371_10002964_pt1 | contig 15789 bp, 13 predicted proteins | sample C45metaG_FD_113462 | JGI IMG/M metagenome (GOLD analysis project Ga0157371, IMG submission 113462) | Corn rhizosphere microbial communities from Kellogg Biological Station, Michigan, USA - C4-5 metaG | ecosystem: Host-associated > Plants > Roots > Rhizosphere > Soil | place: USA: Michigan...
AATTTCTTTATCGAATGTAAACCGCACCGGTTTTCCTTTCTTACGGTTTTTTAAACCTCTTTCTATTTTTTGAATAAGAGAAGTTGAGATGTCATTATCAATATCAATTTCCGCGTCGCGCGTGACTTTGATGATGTTTGAACTGAAAGTGTCATAATTGAAATAAGAAAATATTTGTGGCAGGCAATAGCGGATAATGTCCTCCAACAGAATAATAAATTTGTTGTTTTGCTCTGAAGGAAGAATAACGAATCTTGGCAAACGCGTAGGCACAGAAACCAGTGCATATCGTTGCGGAATTGATTCATCTGCTTTTGATAATTTACACGCAAGATAAATTGACTTGTCATGAAGCGTAGGAAAGACCTGCAGGTTTTCAATCATCAGCGGAACGATATTACTTCTTACATGATCATTAAAATAATTATCCACAAATTCCTGTTGTTCTTTATTTAGCTGTTGATCATTGAGAAGAAATATTTTTTGATGTCTTAGTTCATCAAGAATAATTTTCCAGGTATTATTAAAGTGATTTTGCTGTTGGGTAACTTTGAAGTTGATTTCCTCCAAAATCGCTTCCGGTGAATGTTCCAGGTGAATATTAGCTTTGCTTCCAAACTGGATCATTCGCTTTAACGTGGCTACGCGCACACGAAAAAATTCATCAAGATTGCTGGAGAAAATAGCAAGAAATTTGATCCGTTCATACAATGGCACCGTCTCATCAGCCGCCTCCTGTAACACGCGTGCATTAAAAGCGAGCCAGCTGATGTCGCGGGTTATTATTTTTCGTTTGTCCATTGCAGTTAGTATTATTTACTGCTTATCTTTTTGATAATATTTGTAGTAGAAAATCCTTCGCGGAACGGTATGAATTCAACTCTTCCGCCATTATCCAGCACTTGTTTTGCTCCAACCATAGTTTCTAAAGTGTAATCCCCGCCTTTCACCAACACATCCGGTTTTATCATTTTAATAAGTTCGATCGGTGTTTCTTCATCAAAAATTACAACCAGATCTACCATGATAAGCGACGCTATGATCAGCGCACGGGAATCCTGGTTATTTATTGGTCTGCTATCGCCTTTTAATTTCTTTACTGATAAATCCGAGTTTACGCCGACAATTAAAACATCAGCAAAAGAAGCGGCTTCCGCTAAAACCGCGATGTGCCCTTCATGCAGGATATCAAAGACGCCATTTGTAAATGCTATCGATTTACTTTTCAATCTCAATCTTTTTATTTCCTGCGGTAGATCTTCCCGGCTGAAAATCCGGTCTTTAAGCGTATCGCTCTTTTTCATTCTTCCTTTTATTTTGATAAATTAATAATCCAAAGCTAATCATCCCTACAACAATAATAATACCTGTTGTAACGGCCCACATCAACCATCCGAAAAAGATATTGTCAACGTTGTAAATAAGCAAAACCTCTTGCACGGCAATAGGAAACGCACCAAGCCCGCCGGGAGAAACGATCATTGCAAGTGTGGCTAGAGACAGAACACTAAATGCTGCACTAATTGGCAGCGAAGAAGTGGCATCAAGCGCTGAAAAACCAATATATATTTCAAAAAGATAACAAGCCCAGATAAATAAGGAATGCGCTATAAACTTTTTCCTTTTCTTAAGATGGAGGATCGTCGAATATCCTTCTTTCAGGCCGATATGGAAGCCCTTGAGTTTAATAATATAATGGTGATGCTTATACCGGTTCAAGATCCATTTTATCAACCAAAAAATAATAAGGCCTATGGCAATAATTATCGTCACAACCAACCAAAGTGGAAAGTGTAATTTTACCGTAGCCATGCGGCTGATCTTCTCTCTTATAAAATCACTTACTGTTTCTATCTGGATCAGGAAAGTAATTACGATAAGCAAAAAATAGCACATGAGATCAAAAACGCGTTCTACGAGGATAGTTCCGATAAGTTTCGTTGTTGGAATATTTTCATACCTGCTTAGCAAAGTACATCTTAAGATTTCACCCACACGCGGTAGAAAAGCGTTTGTGAAATATCCGCACATCACTGCATAAAACGTATTGGAAGTTTTGGGATCATATCCCATCGGTTCTATAAGAATTTTCCAACGCACGGCGCGGCTAACATGGCCAAGAATAGTGATAATGAAGACCGGTACAAGATAAATATAGTGGGCATCGCGTAGTGATTGGGTGAACTGAACCCTTTGTAATGGTGTCATTTTTGACACCTGCCACCAGGTCAAAAAGACGCCGATGCCAAGAAAAGCAGCATACTTTAAAAGTGAAAGTAGTTTTTTCTTCATAAAGAGGTACAAGGTAATAAACCCGTCCTAAATTAAGGATTAATAAGAAGATTATCAATCAGCCTGACCCCACCAATGAAAGCAGCGATTAAGACGACCGCACCTTCGCTATCTTTTACGCAAGAAACAATCTGCAAATCGCTTTTCCTTGCCAGTTCCAGGTATTCGACCTTAAAGCCTTTGCTTTCGAGGCGGCTTATTGCGTCGTTCTTTAGCTGTAAGAAATTGTCGTGCCGAAGGTGATTTTTTATTGACTCTAATGTTTTATGCAGCTCAGCAGCCAGCTTTCTATCTTCCTCACTCAATCTTAAATTTCTGCTGCTCATGGCAAGGCCTCCGGCTTCACGCACGATAGGGCAAATAATAGTTTTAATATCCTTGTTTAACAACTTTACCAGTTTTTCTATCACCAAACACTGTTGGAAATCTTTCTGGCCCAGGAAAAGAAAATCAGGATTTACGATGTTTAGCAATCTTTCCATAACAAGGCTTACACCCTGGAAGTGACCCGGCCTGAATTTGCCTTCCAAAATAGTTTCAAGGTAACCAAGATCGAATTGTTTTTGTTTTGATTTTTCATCGGGATAAATTTCGTATTCATCTGGTAGAAATAAAACATCGCAACCATTTTCTTCCAACAACAAAATATCTTGCGAAACCTTGTTGGGGTATTTTTTCAAATCCTCAGGATTATTGAACTGAGTGGGATTCACAAAAATGCTGCACACCGAAATTGTAGATACCTCCTTACATTGGTTCAAAAGCGATAAATGTCCTTGATGCAAAGCGCCCATCGTTGGGATAAAGCCAACGGAATGCTTGTCTTGCTTACTTTTTTGCAAATATTTAGTCAGATCTTTTGCGTGTTTAAATATAGTCATAGACGCTTTTCTGTTATAGATAACGGGGGGTTTAGCATTGTGTAAACGAAAAAAAATGGTAACTTCGCCGCCTGTAAAAAAAACGATAAAGCCAATTTAACCATTAGTAAATGTCGACAAAGAAAAGAATTTTATTCATAGCAAGCGAAATGTCTCCATATCTTGAAATGACAGAATTTGCTGAAATTGTTAACAGACTAGCTGTGAAATCAAATGATTCGGGGATGGAAGTGCGTTGTATCATGCCTCGTTTTGGAATGATCAATGAACGCCGCCATCGTCTTCATGAAGTGGTTCGTTTGTCAGGCATTAATGTTTCTGTTGACGGAGACGATTATCCTTTGGTTATTAAAGTTGCTTCTCTGCCTAATGCGCGCTTACAAATCTATTTTTTAGATAATGAAGATCTCTTTAAAAGAAAGTCTTTGTTTCATGATGAGAGCGACAAATGGTTTGCTGACAATGCTTTGAGGACAGTCCTGTTTTGCAAAGGTGCATTAGAAACAGTTAAGAAATTTGGATGGCCGCCGGACATCATTCATTGCAGTGGCTGGATGACCGGGCTTATTCCCATGTATATAAAAACGGCTTACAAGAAAGAACCCGTTTTCAGTAATTGCAAGGTGATTTATACCATCGGGCAGAATACATACAAAGAAAAGATGGGCTCTGATTTTTCAGACATCGCCTGCATCAATTCCAACATCAAGGAGAAAGATATCGATATCTACAATGAAGGAAGTAACGCGGCCATGTTCAGGGGAGGTGCTCACTTTGCAGACGCTATCACTTTTGGTGCCGATAAGGTCGACAAAAAACTTGCTGAAGATTTCAGTAAAGTGCGCGGCAAAAAGGTGATCAAATATAATGCAGAGTCAGATTTAACAGAGTATTTACAATTGTATACCGACCTTGCCGCCAAATAATTTCGTTCCTTAATATTTTACTCAAATTTTATCTTAAGTGTCTAAAAACCAATACAAATCTGCGGTTTCGGGAATATTGATTTTGTTGACTTTTGCTATTGGTTGCACAAAGATCGATACTACAACGATAGGTGAAAACCTGATTCCTGCTGTAGATAACATACATACATTCGATACTTCTTACAATGTTATCGCTGTGAATTATGATAGCAGCGAATGTGATACTGTTTATCGCACTGCCGTGATGCCGGTGGGCATTATTTCGAGTGATCCCCTGTTCGGGAAAACTTTTGCCAACGTATATGTCGAAATGAAACCGGAGTATTTTCCCTACAATTTCCCTGTGGCAGATGCGAACACCATTGAGATTGATTCAGCTGTGATGGTTCTACAATATTCGCATTCATTCGGAGATACCAATCAACTGGAAAAAATTAATGTTTACCAGCTGGCAGATTCATTCGATCTTTTAACCAGCTACACAAGTTGCAGGGTTCTCGACTATGACAGTTCGGTTTTATTGGGAGAAAAATCGTTTTATCCATGGGTTTTGAAGGATTCTGTGCACGCGTATAACGAAGAAGCTGCCAACCAATTACGGATTCCTCTTTCCACTTCTTTTGCCCAGAAATTTGTTGACGACTCCGCGCAAATTTTTAGAAGCGATAATGATTTTATCAAGTATTTCAAGGGCTTCGCTTTGGTCCCTGATCGATCTACAGGCGGACAGGCGCTAAATTATTTTGATTTCACTACCTCGCGTTTATCCATTTATATGCGTTATAAAAAGGGCGGAACTGCTGATACTACTGTTGTAAACCTTGCTCTGTCGGGCTCTTCAGGTCTTTCCAATTCTGTCGTTCGCGATTACGGATCGTCGGAAATAACGAACCACCTTTCTCATCCTGCCGGCGGCGACAGTCTTATTTTTATCCAAACTTCTCCCGGATCGTATGCTTTATTGAACGTACCTGCTGTGACCGGTTTATCAAACAGGGTGATTAACAAAGCCGAAATTATTGTTGACCAGGTATACTCTCCCAATTCCTTAAACGATGTTTTTTCTCCTCCTCAGAATTTATACGTGGAGGTAAAAGATTCATCTCTTTCGAACGATCAATATATTCCTGTTCCATGCGATTTTAGTGCGAGTGAGCTTCAAACGAATTTCCAATATATGGGCGGACAATTGACATCAGCTACCAATTCCTCAGGTCAGCCTGTCGCCGAATATCGGATGAACATTACAAGATACTTGCAATCAATCGTTAGCAAGGGCAAACAGAATTTTACCTTGCGATTGAGTGCTCCTTATTTCATTCGCAATGAGCTCACGTATCTTGATTGGTGCGGACAAGGTATTGCTCCGTTTACCTTTTTAAGAAATTTTGCTGCGGATGGGCGGGTTATGTTGAATGGAACCAACAATACGCCCACGCATATCAGGCTGCACGTCGTGTATTCCAATTTGTAAGTTTAGAGGCTACTTTTTTTATTTGCGTTTAACCATCACTGTTACATAGCAAAATAACAATTCCTGTTATTTGTTGCTTTACTGTTTCATAATCTTTTCGATGTAATATTAGGCACTTCATTTGTGATAATTCGGGTGAATTCTGAAGCAATCGTATAATTTTTATTATGGATTTACTCACCATTTTTACAATTCTTATTTTCATAAGTGCCATTATTTCTTATTTGAATGATCGCTTTGTTAAACTGCCCGGAACCATTGGTATCGTTACCATCTCAGTAGTGGCTTCTATCATTATTTTAATTGTCGGTAAGACAAGTAACAGCTTAACCGAATCCATCACCGCAGTTACAAGTAACATCAATTTCTCTCACACCTTACTGGATGTAATGCTGGGATTTTTAATGTTTGCAAGTGCCATTCACTTCGATTATAAAAAGCTTAAAGAGCAACGATGGCCTGTATTATTGCTGACGACTCTAGGCGTACTTGTTTCTGCATTTGTATTCGGAGGACTGTTTTACCTGGTGATGCAACTTTTTCCGCACCCGATTCCGTTTATAAATTGCCTTTTGTTTGGAGCGTTGATTTCACCGACAGATCCTATTTCGGTTGCAGCAATAATCAGGAAATCCAAAGTGCCTGCAAGATTGAAAACGATTATTTCAGGCGAATCAATGTTCAATGATGGCGTTGGCCTTGTTTTGTTCGTCATGATTTTGGAGGTGACAGGCCAATCAGGTTCTGCCTTTTCATGGACAAAAATATTAAAGTTGTTTGCGCAGGAAGTTGTTGGAGGAATTACCATCGGGCTGGTACTCGGTTTTATTGGTTATCGCTTGATGCGCTCGATAAATGATTTTCAAACTCTTTTATTGATATCACTTTCGATAGTCTTCGGAATTTCTGTGCTCGCTAAATTTATTTCTATTTCTATCCCACTTACGTCGGTGGCAGCTGGGCTCGTCGTTGGTAATAAAAATATCAGTAAAAAAGAAAATAGCGAGGATTTTTTGAGCCGAATCTGGCAATTGATTGATGAGATTTTAAACACCGTCCTTTTCGTAATGATCGGGCTGCAACTTGTAGTATTGCCTTATCTAAAAAATTACTGGCTCATCGGGTTTCTCGCAATTATTGTTATCCTGCTAGCCAGAGTCATCAGCATATCATTGCCGGGCCTTATTTTATTGCATAAATTAAACTATACGAACCTCGCAATTTTAACGTGGTCGGGTCTGCGCGGAGGTATCTCACTGGCAATGGCTTTATCACTGCCCAATTCGCACTATAAGGTTATTATTCTTTCGGCATGCTATTTCATTGTAATTTTTTCTACAATAGTACAGGGACTTACTCTTAATAAGCTGGTGAACAAGCTGGTAAGGGATTCTGATAACAAAAATTCGTGAAAATAAGAATCCACCTTATTTGTTGGTTTACCAGCACATAAAAACAAAAAAGCCTTTCAGAGAAAGGCTTCAGAGATTCTGTTTAGTAATGAACTATGCCGGTACCGCTATGATTGGGACACGGCTATGATAGGCTAATTTTTTTGTGTGACTCGTTTTGAATAGTTGGCTTAAAAAACCGTGTTTACGAGGAACTGTAATGATAGCGTCCATTTCCTTAGTATCGACAAAACTGCTGATACCTTCCAGAAAATCGTATGATCGTAGGAAAGCAAACTCCGGATTGTAGCTGCCAAGTTTGTCTTCCATCGCTTCTCTTTCAATTTTATATTCGGGAGTAAGTTCTACGTAATGTTCGCTGTCTACATTCAATATTTCAAGTTCAGGTTTGAAAATGTCGAGTATCTTTTTCAAGGAAGCGAAAGGAGTAGTGCGCGCAACGTCTTTAAAATCTGAAGTGAAAACAGCTTTTTTCAAACCGGTATAGGTTGCCAGGGCGGGAATGATCATCACCGGAATATCTATATGACGGATAACATTCAACGTATTCGTTCCCATAAAAACCTGTGTAATTCTTGAACTTCCGGTGATTCCCATTATCACCATGTCAACTGAATTCCCTAATGCATAATCACAAAGGCTTTCTACAAAAGAACCTTCTTCAGCTACAACGGAAATATTACCATTTCCTTCACTGATATTTGATTTTACTTCGTTTAGTTCTGCTTCTGTTACTTTTTGCCGTGAGCCCTCCTCTCTCGAAGTAAGCGTAGCAAAACTGATATGGCTGTAAACATGATAAAGAATTATTTCCGAATCAGGAATGTCGCGGCACAATGCCACTGCATATTTTGCAGCATGAATTGACGTGTCGGAAAAATCAACAGGAACTAAAAATTTTTTCATTAGTGCTCTTTTTGTGTTTATAATATATAGCGATGTAAAATAAGAAAATAGCTTCAAATTTAGACAATCATATTTATAAAAAAAATCAACTAAATCAGGAACGATTTGTCGTCCCTGCAATCTGTGAAAAATCTGTGTATAACTAAGAATCACATTGACTTCAGAGCAATGTTTCTTTCTGCCATAACTAATATATTTGCTTTCAGGTGTTTCATCATTACCGCACCTTACAAAAAATCCAAAAAGTGAGATTAAAGAATTTAGAAATAAAAGGTTTCAAAAGTTTTGCTGATAAGACGATTGTAAATTTTGATCATGGAATTACAGGAGTTATTGGCCCGAATGGCTGTGGGAAAAGCAATATTGTCGATAGTATCCGCTGGGTTATCGGTGAGCAAAAGATAAGCTCGTTACGAAGCGAAAACCTCGAGAGCCTTGTGTTTAACGGCTCCAAGAATCGCAGTGCCAGCGGTTTGGCAGAAGTGAGCCTTACCTTTGAAAACACAAAAAACCTGCTGCCTACCGAGTTTCAAACGGTAACGGTTACACGCAAATATTACAAGAACGGCGAAAGTGAATACAGGCTGAATGATGTGACCTGCCGTTTAAAAGACATCCATAATCTTTTTATGGACACGGGCGTCAGTACAGATAGTTATGCCATTATCGAATTGGGAATGGTTGACGACATTATAAAAGACAAAGATTTCAGCAGGAGGAGAATGCTGGAGCAGGCTGCCGGTATTTCTATTTATAAAACGAGAAAGCGGGAAGCGAAATTAAAACTTGACGCTACTGAACAGGATCTCGCGCGAATTGAAGATTTGCTTTTTGAAATAAACAACCAGTTAAAAACGCTTGAAAGCCAGGCAAAAAAAGCGGAAAAATATCTTGAAATAAAAAAGGATTATCGTGAGTTGAGTATTGAATTGGCCAAAGCGGCTTTGGAAGGTTTTAATATTTCATATAAAGAACTCAACGACCAGCAAAAGGCAGAGACGGATAAAAAGATTGAACTGGAAGCGAAAGTTGCCACCGACGAGGCTGAACTGGAAAAAGGGAAAGCCGGATTTATAGAAAAGGAACGAGCACTTCAAGAGCAACAACATGCGTTCAATGAACTTATCAACACGGTAAGGGAAAAAGAAAATCAAAAGAATTTAAGTGCCCAGCGTTTGCAATACCTGCGCGAAAGAGAAAAGAGACTGAAAGATTTTCTGCTGCAGGCGGAAGGACAACTGAAAGGAATTGAAGAAAGCATCCGGTTTTCAAATGTACAAATTGCGGATGAAGAGACGAAGTTGGAAGAGCAAAAAGAGAGCCTCGTTTCGCTGAAAAATAATTCTGAAGAAAAAAGAAGTATTTATGATGCCAAAAGAACGGCGGTCGATGCTCTGCGGCAAACACAAATGCAATTGCAGCGAAATCATTTTGAAGCGGAAAAAAAGGTAGCGGTAGCGGATACTTCCATCTTTAATTTGCAAAGATCAATTGCGCAACTTGATGATGAACAAAAGCTTCGCCAGGAAAACCTCGTAAGCCTGGAAAAAGATAAAAAGGAAAAAGAAGATGAGCTCAACGAAAAGAGGAATATTCTTGAAGAACTAAAGAAGCACCATGAATATACGAAGGAGCAGATCCTTGAAACTCAGTCAGAGCTTGAAAAATTGAGAAGTTCGCTCGCTGAAGAAAACCGCGAACTGGATGCGCGGCAAAACGAACACGACCTTTTAAAGAGTCTTATCGACAATATGGAAGGGTATCCGGAAAGTGTAAAATTTCTTCATAATAATAAATCATGGAATTACAGAGCGCCGATACTTTCAGACGTGATTTATGTGAAAGAAGAATATCGCGCAGCCGTAGAAAATGTGTTGGAACCGTATCTGAACTATTATGTTGTAGATAATCTTCGTGAAGGTTTGACAGCGGTTCATTTATTGGATGAGCATAAAAAGGGAAAAGCAAATTTCTTTTTGTTAGACCAGCTGCATTCAAATGAAAACAGAGGAAATAGAGAAGGTATTCCAAATGCAATTCCTGCATTGAAGGTTATAGAAATTGACGAGAAATATGAACCACTTGCAAATTTTCTTTTGGGAAATGTTTTCATTGCTGAAAATGAGCAGGCACTTGAAAACAGTAACGGACATGTGATTCTTGAAAAGCACGGAAAATATGTAAAAGGGAAATATTCGCTGTCTGGTGGAAGCGTGGGATTATTTGAAGGGAAAAAAATCGGTCGCGCAAAAAACCTGGAAAAGCTTGCAAAAAAAATCGCGGCACAAAAAGAAAAGGTCGATGAGCTTAAATCAGTGATAAGCCATAAATCGAACGAAGTAATTGCTTTTAATCAACAGCTGAAAGAAAATGCGATCCAGGAAACGCAGCAGTCTATAAACGAATTGATAAATACCGCGTACGCAATTCAAAATAAAATTGAAAATATTCTTCATCAGCAAACTATTTCAGATAACAGAGTAGAGGAGATGAAAGACCAGCTGCAACAATACCAGGAAGACATTGAGGACACACGTTCTGTATTGCGGGAACTAACAGAACAAACTGGGCAGCAGGATGAAAAAATGAAGTTGGCTGAAGATGAATTTCTAAAAGCCGAACAAGAGTTTAACGAGGCCAATTCCTATTTCAACGATCATAATCTTCAGTTGACGCGTCAGCAAAGCAAAGTCAATTCGATAAGACAGGAGTTGGAATTTAAGAACAGGCAATTAAATGATCTGAGTACGCAATCTGAAAACAGCAATATCCAGCTGAAAGAAGCGGTTGAAAGTATTGAGATTACCAGCGAAGAGTTAATAAGGCTGGAGCAGGAAGTGACGAGTTTATTGAAAAATAAAGAAGCAGAAGAGAAAAAATTAAATGAAGCGGACCAGGCTTATTATAATCTTCGGAATGAATTGAGTGAAAAAGAAACCGAACTGCGACAGAAGCAAAAGGCGAAAGAACAAGCTGATCATGCTTTAAATGAAATAAAAGACAAACTCAATGAATTAAAACTTCATGTAGCGGGAATGAAAGAAAGACTGAGTGTTGAGTTTAAAGTTGATCTTGACGCTATATTGGATGAAGAAAGAAATACGGATATGCCATTGGAAGACCTGCAGGAAAAATGTGAGCGAATGAAAAAGAGAATGGAAAATATGGGTGAGATAAACCCAACCGCAATCGAAGCGTTCACGGAGATGAAAAAGAGATACGATTTTATTGGGGAGCAAAAAAATGATTTGGTTAATGCAAAGGAGTCTTTAATGCAAACTATCCAGGAAGTGGAAACAACGGCCAACCAGAAATTTTTGGAAACGTTTAATAAGGTGAGAGAGAATTTTCAAAATGTGTTTAAAGCTTTGTTTACTGAAGATGATACCGCAGATATGATTCTCGAAAACCCTGAAAACCTTGCTGACACAGGTATTGATATCATCGCAAAACCAAAAGGGAAAAGACCTACAAGTATTACCCAATTGAGCGGTGGCGAAAAAACACTTACCGCAACAGCTTTGTTGTTTGCAATTTATCTTATAAAACCTGCACCGTTCTGTATTTTAGATGAAGTAGATGCTCCCCTTGATGACGCCAATGTCGGCAAGTTTACCCAGATGATTCGCAAGTTTAGCAAAGATTCGCAGTTCATTATCGTTACTCACAATAAGATGACGATGGCTTCTGTTGATGTAATATATGGCGTAACGATGCAGGAGCCGGGCGTAAGTAAATTGGTGCCGGTTGATTTCAGAGGACTGGATCACCAGTTTGTAAATTAGTCTTAGGTTAAGGTTTAGTTTTACGATTCTTACAAAAAATGCCCCGTTTTACGAGGGCATTTTTTTAACTATTACCAAAAAAACTAAAAAATAAAAATCAAGAATTTTGCGTATTGGTAGCTGAAACAGGTGCAGGTGTTGCTGTCACTTCGGGAGCGGTTGGAGCCGCATTGTTAAGCGCTTCTTGTTTTTTCTCAGCATCTTTATCTTTCATTCCCGCTTCAATTTCACTTTTCACGTGTTCTTTTGCATCATTAAATTCTCTTACACCACGCCCAATTCCGCGCATAAGATCAGGGATCTTTTTACCACCAAAAAATAACAAAATAACTAACAGGATTAACAACCATTCAGATTCTCCGGGCATTGAGAGTAAGAGAAAGGGTTTGAGATAAATGCTTAACATGAGTTGCAAATTTGGATTTTAATAAAAATTTCTTCAAAGGTACTTGAAACCCTGTTAGAGTAATGTAAATTTTCTTTGATAATTCGGCGAAAAATTGAAGAAAATATTTTTAAAATTTCGGCATGGCTCTAAATAAAAATTCCCGGTAATTGTAATACCGGGAAGTGAATATTTTTCAGACCGTTTAACAGTTTGCTATAATACCGTCTCTCTTTTATTCAGCTTTTTTCTCTTTCATTCCAGCTTCCAGTTCGCCTTTCATATGTTCCTTGGCATCGTTAAATTCTCTCACGCCTTTACCTATTCCCCGCATCAGGTCAGGTATTTTTTTACCTCCGAAGAACAGTAAAACAACTAATAAGATTAATATCCATTCTGAACCTCCGGGCATTGCAAGTAACAGAACTGGTTTTGGGAAAATGCTTAGCATGATTGTATTTTTTTGTTTTAATAAAATGTATTTTTTCGACTAATTTCCAAAGTTAACCGTAATACTTAACATTGAAGAATAAAATTATTACTCGCAACAAGGTGAAACGCAAAGGCTTCGTTTTAAAATCTTATTTTTAAATTTTTTATAAAAAATAAACGTTATGAATTATTGGCTTGTAAAATCAGAACCGTCTAAATACGGTTGGGATCAATTGGCAAAAGACAAAAAGACTTTCTGGGATGGGGTGAGAAATTATGCGGCAAGAAACAATCTTCGGGATATGAAAAAAGGAGATGAAGCATTTTATTATCACAGCAATGAAGGAATGGAAATTGTGGGAATTGCGATGGTGGTAAAAGAAGCGTACCAGGATCCAACCACGGAAGATAAAAATTGGGTTGTAGTGGATCTTAAGCCCGTAAAAAAATTGAAAAAACCGGTCACACTTGGACAGATAAAAGCTGAACCAAAATTGGAGAATATGGAGTTGGTAAAAAATTCAAGATTGTCTGTTCAAAAAGTTACGCCGGACGAATGGAAACAGGTTTTGAAAATGAGTGAGGGAAAGTAATTGGTTTGTTAGTTAATTCGTTAGTTGGTTAATTCGCATATTGGTCGAATAGTTAATAGTTGTCCCGAATCGTAATCAATAATTAAAAATAAATAATCAACCATTCGCAGTTTGAAAAAAAATCTCATAGTGCTCACAGGAGCTGGAATAAGCGCTGAAAGCGGGTTAAAGACGTTCCGCGACGGTGACGGTTTGTGGATGGGTTACGATGTTTATGAAGTGGCCTCACCAGCAGGCTGGCAAAAAAATCCAGCGCTCGTTTTGGATTTTTACAATCAAAGAAGAAGGGAAGTCGCTAGAGCAAAGCCAAATGCTGCGCATATAGGAATTGCGGAATTGCAAACAGATTTTAATGTAACCGTGATCACGCAAAATATCGATGATCTTCATGAACGCGCCGGATCGAAAAATGTGATTCATCTGCATGGCGAGATTTTTAAAATGCGCGGTGAGCGTGACGAAAATACTTTTTATGAAATAAGAAATGATATTGAATTTGGTCAAAAAGCTCCTGACGGATCACAACTCCGCCCTCATGTAGTTTGGTTTGGCGAAGCTGTTCCGATGATTGAACATGCTGCGCGGGTGATGACCATTGCGGATATTTTTATTTTAGCAGGAACTTCTTTGCAAGTCTATCCTGCAGCGGGTTTAATCGATTATTTGCTTCCGGGAATTCCTAAATACATTATCGATAATAATCCACCGTACGTTCCGCCTCATCATAATTTTAAATTAATTGAAAAGCCAGCGACAGAAGGGGTGAGGGAAGTGAAGGAACTATTGCTCGCGAAAAATAAATAAAAAACCAACAATTAAGTTGGAGAGTAAAAATTCCATTCAATTGTTGGTTTACTATAATTATTGCTGATTATCGCTGCACTCTTCCGCTTGCATCACCTTTCATCAGTCCTTTTACATCATTCAAAGTGGCATGGTTCAAATCGCCTGGTATCGTATGTTTCAGCGCTGAAGCCGCTACGCCAAATTCTGCCGCATCTTTCAAATCCATATCGGTAACCAGTCCGTAAATAAATCCGCTTGCGAAAGAATCGCCGCTTCCCACGCGGTCAATAATTCTAACTTCATATTGTTTGGTGTGATAAAATTCTTTACCATCATAAACCAACGCACTCCATCCATTATCAGAAGCACTATGGCTTTCACGCAACGTGGACGCAATAAATTTGAATCCAAACTTTTCTTTCATCTGCTGAAACACGTCTTTATAACCTTCAATATTTAATTCACCTTTGGTTACATCCGTACCTTTACTTTTAAATCCTAAAGTAGTTTCGGCGTCTTCTTCATTGCCGATACAAACGTCTACATATTGACAAAGATCGGTCATCACCTCTTTGGCCTTTTCTTTACTCCACAATTTTTTTCGATAATTCAAATCGATACTTGTTGTTACCCCTTTTGCTTTCGCAGCTTTTAACGAAGCTTCTGTAAGCGCTGCAGCTTTATCGCTCAATGCAGGAGTAATTCCTGTTGTATGAAACCAGGAAGCGCCTTCAAAAATTTTATCAAAATCAAAATCATTCACTTCCGCCTCTGAAATAGCTGCATCTGCACGGTCATAAATGACCTGTGACGCGCGCATGGAAGCGCCGGTTTCCAAAAAGTAAATGCCTAATCTTTTTCCACCTCTGGCAACAAATTGTGTGTCTACACCATAACGGCGAAGATGATTGATTGCTGATTGCCCTATGGCATTATCGGGAACTTTTGAAACGAAAACGCCCTGTAAACCGTAGTTGCAAAGAGCTGCCGATACATTTGCTTCCCCACCACCATAAGTAACATCAAAACTATCTGCCTGAACAAATCTTTTATAATCAGGTGTAGATAAACGTAGCATTATTTCACCGAGTGTAACAACTTTTTTTGACATGATGGTATGTAAAATTTAATTAGAAATGAATTTGTAATACGATTAAAGTGTGTCAAATCTCTTTCTTATTTATTTAAACAACAAGAAATGAAGCCAATAATTCGTAAAAAATCAACGCCAACGATTGCGTAAATTGTTTGATAACGATTGCATAACTTCTGTCGATTGAAATTTTATAAAAAATTTTAATCACTTTTTTAAATTTAGAATAAAATTGATTAGTAACAGTAATGACTAGACGCTTTTCTTTAGTAAAGGCAAAATTCCACCGTTATAAAATTTGAATTTATTTTTATTTCAAATATTCGGTAACGTTTGCATAAAAAAATATGGATTACTAAAAGAATTCCAATAACATTGTTCAATTATAAAAGTTCATTGATGAATCAGACAGACGTTTTATTGCAATTGATCCCTGAGCAAGGAATCCTGCCACTTTATTTTTACAAAGACACAGAAGTGAGTTTGCAGGTGCTGAAAGCGTTATATAATGCCGGCATCCGGACGGTGGAATACACCAACCGCGGAGAAGCAGCGTTGCAGAATTTCAAAAAAATGCGCGAATTGTGTAATACAGAATTGAAAGATATGTACCTGGGAATCGGCACAATTAAGAATGGCCAAATGGCGCAAACTTTTATTGATGCCGGCGCTGATTTTATTATTTGCCCCGGTCTGGTGGAAGATGTTGCGTCTGTGTGTGACAAAAATAATATGCTTTGGGTTCCGGGTTGTATGACGCCTTCAGAAATCATTCGTGCTGAAACACTGGGCGCGAAAATGATTAAACTTTTCCCGGGAAATAT
>Ga0157371_10002966_pt1 | contig 15776 bp, 21 predicted proteins | sample C45metaG_FD_113462 | JGI IMG/M metagenome (GOLD analysis project Ga0157371, IMG submission 113462) | Corn rhizosphere microbial communities from Kellogg Biological Station, Michigan, USA - C4-5 metaG | ecosystem: Host-associated > Plants > Roots > Rhizosphere > Soil | place: USA: Michigan...
GCTGCTTTTGCGTGCGTGGACACCAGAGGATTGAGAGAGAATGACAAACCAGAATTTGATCGCTGAGGTTTTCAACATTGGGCCTCGCGTGGAGCAGGCAGCGCAGACTCAGCAGCTGGCGCAGGAGCTGCCAGCCGGCTATCGCTGCAGCTGTGCTGAGTGCCTGGACATTGACCGCTGGACTGCTCTGGTCCTGAGCCGCCAGGAGGTCACCGCGTGAGCCTGGCACGGCAGGACACCCTGGACAGGAAAGCCAAGCAGCTGGCGCGGTTCACTGAGGTTGAGGCTAAGCACGCATTCCCGATGTGGTATGGCATCCTGGCTGAGGCCGGCCAGCTGCCAGAGTTCGCCGCGGCGCCGGCCCCGCTGCCGGCTGGCCTGGCCGCGCTGCGCGAGCTGGTGCGCAGGATTGAGACGCAGGACTTTGGCGGCTACACCCAGCGTGACGCAGATGCCGTGGCTGAACGGCTGCACCTGGCCGGCTACCGCCAGGTGGTAGAAGCACAGTCAATCTGGGATGACAGCTGGCCACCAGGTGGCTACGTCTGCGCAGCCTGCAGCACGCCCACGGAATCTGAGCCCTGCCAGGATCACCAGCCCATAGCCTGGGCGGCGATGACGTGAGCGCCGGCCCTGGTATGACCACGCTGCCGCCATTGCTGGATGATGCCCTGGCGGCAGCCGTTGACAAGGTGTTCCAGGACAAGGGCCTGACGTTCGATTCCTGGCCGCGCTACGTGTCCGAGGTCCCAGGGGACACGGACATATCGGCCACCCTGGCCGGCGCTGAGCTGATGGGCCTGCCCCTGACGCCCCAGGGCTGTGTCCTGGCCGGCGTCCTGGAGGCCAAGAGCGGCGAGTTTGACGCCTTTGGCAGGCCGGTGCCGCACTTCGATGAAGTCACCATCGAGCTGCCCAGGCGTGCTACAAAGACCACCATCATTCAGATGACCCTGCTGGGACGCTGCGCGTCGATCGAGAATTACCGCGTGGTGTCCACAGCCCAGGATGGCACCAGGGCAAGCCAGTTCTTTATGAACATGGTGCGCATGATCGAGGCCAGGCTGTGGCGCCTGTACAGCGGCGAGGGCCTGACCGAACAGCAGATGCTGACCAAGATCGGCGTAAAGCAGATCTACAAATCCCAGGGCCGGGAGTACATCGAGTTCCTGAACGGCAGCCGCTGGTGGGTCTGCAAGCCTGAGTCAGGCGCCCTGCGTGGCGAGGCTGCAGACGTCATGTGGTTTGACGAGGCCGGCGAGCTGAACCCCGAGACGTCCGATGACCTGATGGCCGGCGCCCTGCCCCTGATGGATACCAGGGACCTGGGCCAGGTCATCATCAGCGGCACCCCTGGCCTGGTGCGTGCCGGCATGTTTTGGGAGTACCTGGAGAAAGGCCGGCTAGACCCCGTTGAGAACGGCATCGTGGACTGGTGCGGCGAGGAATACGATGACCCCACGGATGAGGCCACCTGGTGGCGCATCCATCCTGGCCTGGCTGCCGGCCTGACCACCATCGCCAAGCTGCGCAAGCGATTTGACAAGATGACGCTGCAGCAGTTTGTCCGCGAGTACCTGTGTATCTGGCCGGCTGACCGCACTGTGTCGGCGCTGGATAAGCAGAAGTGGGCTGCCGGCCTGGTGCCACCCATCGCCTTTGAGCAGCTGCCAGCTGGCGTGCCCTGGGCTGCAGCGTATGAGTGCCACATGGATGGCCTGTCAGGTTCGATCATGGCCGGCTGGTGGCAGGACGGCGTGGCGCATATGCAGGTCATGGAACACAGGGCCGGCGTGGACTGGATGCCCACAGCCCTGGCGCAGTTCTTCAAGGCACACCCTGACGTGGATATGGTCTATGACGCCATCGGGCAGAACACTGTGGTAGCGCAGCAGCTGGCCGGCATGCCCAGGGTAAACACCAGGAAACTGCGAGCCATGCCCATGCGCGAGGTCAGCGCAGCTGCGTCGATGACAGCCGGCGCCGTGGATACCGGCAACATGAGGGCCGGCGAATCCAAGAGTTTGACACTGGGTGTGGAGTCCGCTAACTGGCGTTTCAGTGGTGAGAATCGTTTCTTTGGGCGCAAGAATGCCCAGGTGTGCATCAGTGGAATTATCGGCGGCAGCCTGGCTGTGTTCACCGCGTCTGGCCTGAAACCAAAGGTCCAGCGCCGGCGCATTGAGGCACGCATAGATGCCTAAACATAGGTACAAATAGGCGACTCTCTGAGACGCTCAGCATAGCTATAGGGTCCCACCAGCAGGCATGTCCAGCTGGTGGGATTCCTGCTGTGGGCATACGAAATCTTTTCAAGCACAAGGACTACAACCCGGCCACCGGCTGGGCTGGTTCCAACCTGTCCAGCTACAGCTCACCATGGGCAACTGGCGCCGGCCTGAAAAGCATCATCGTTCCTGACGCCGTTATCCCTGATGGCCAGGTGACCATCGCCCAGGCCATGGGCGTGCCACCCATCGCCAGGGCTGTCATGACTTACACATCAGTGGTATCTGACTTTCCCCTGGTAGCTGTGGGCGGCGACGTTCCGTGGCTGTCCAAGTCTGAGGGCTGGCAGACGCCGGCCATGCGCAGCGTCAAAATGTTCCAAGATATTTTCTGGGCCGGCCACACCCTGCTGCGCGTCACGCGTGACAGCTTCGGCTACGTCCAAGAGGCCGAATGGATGCCCCTGGACAGGTGGGCCATCGACGCTGACGGCTTTGTGCTGATTGACGGCCACCTGGTGGAACAGTCCAGCGTGGTCTACATCGGCGGATTCCTGCCCATGGGGTTCCTGCAGTTCTCAGCTGCGACCATCCGGCATTACTGGGCCATGATCCAGACCATCGAATCCAGGTCAAACAACCCTGTGCCCCTTATCGCGATCCACATTGACGAGGATTGCACCCTGACCGATGAAGAGCTTGACGACGTCATCGAGGACTGGAGCGCTGCCAGGCGAGCCAAAAACGGCGCCGTGGCCGTGGTGCCCAAGGGCATCACTATCGAGGTCCTGGGCGATAAGGCCGATGACGGCGTGCTGCTGACAGCTGGCCGCAACGCAGCCCGCCTGGACGTGGCCAACTTCGTCAACATGCCCAGCGCCCTTATCGAGGGAAACAACGGCACCAGCGGCACCTACGAAAACACCCTGCAGAACCAAAACGAATTTGCGCGCCTGTCCCTGCCCATCTTTACCAAGGCCATCGAGGCGCGTCTATCCCAGGATGACGTCACCCCGCCAGGCATCACCGTCAAGTTCGACTCATCCAACTTCGACGCGGCCAGCACGCCGGCCAAGGGCAATATCGGCAGCGCTACGCCGGCCACCCAAACAATCCAAGGAGAGATTGCACAATGACAACCATCCAGACAGCCGGCACCTTGCTGGCCAGTGACGTGGCTGGCCGCGTGCTGCGTTACCTGCTGCTGCCCTTTGGCCAGCCAGGGAACACCAGCGCCGGCGTAGTCACCGCCAGCGCCGGCGTGGTAGCACTGCCGGCTGACCCCAGCACACTGGTAGCCAATAACGAACACGACTACAAGCAGCCCCTGGGCAAGTTCACCAGCCTGACCGAGACGGCCGCCGGCATTGAGGCATCTGTGGCCGTGCTGCCCACCAGGGCCGGCGATGACCTGCTGGCTGAGGCTGCCGCCGGCGTCAAGACGGGCATCTCCGTGGAGATTGCCAAGCCTGTCATCCGTGCCGGCAAGCTGCTGGCCGGCGAGTTGACCGGCGCCGGCTTTGTCGTGCGCCCTGCGTTCCCTGCGGCCCAGCTGATGGCGTCCGATATGGGCGACCTGGCTGAGGCTGCCCAGGCCGTTGCGGACCAGGCCCAGGCCCTGGCTGACGCGGAGGCCGGAGACGGCACCACCACTGACACCCAAACACCGAAAGAGGTACCACCCATGGCCGCTACTGCTGCCCGTCCTGCTGCACGCCCTGCCGGCGCCGGCCCCTTGCACGCCGGCGAGGCCCTGGGCCAGGCTGCTGCCCCAGCTGGCGGCGCCCTGATGGCCATGGCTCACACCCTGGCCGGCGGCAACCTGCAGATGTTGGCCGATTCCGGCGCCGGCGCCCTGCAGGCTGCACTGAATCCCATCACCCAGGCTGACGCGTTCGACGTCGCCACCGTCCCTGAATACGTGGGCGAGCTGTACCAGGGCCGGCAGTATTTCCAGCGCTACACCGGCCTGGTAACCAAGCGGCCCCTGACGTCCATCAAGTCCCAGGGCTGGCGCTTCAAGGACGGCAAGACCCCGCAAATCTTCGACTACGCCGGCGACCTCGCTGCAGTGACGTCCAACGACGTCGAGATGGAACCGCTGGACGTCAAGGCCGAGCGCCTGGCTGGTGGACACACCATTGACCGCATCTACACTGACCTGCCCGACGCCGGCGCCATGGCAGCCTACCTGCGTGAATCCCAGGATGACTACCTGAAAAAGATTGACGCCAAGACCATCGCGCACATTGCCCTGCCGGCTAACAACACCGCCAGCGTGCTGCCCACCGTGCCGGCGTTCTACACCGGCCCCATCGGCTGGGCCAAGCTGCTGCACGGCGCACGCGTGCTGCTGGACCACGCCCTGCCCACCTACGCCATCGTGGGCAGTGACCTGTGGTTTGAGATGGGACTCACCACCCAGGATCAGAAGCTGGAATACCTTTCCACCCAGCTGGGCCTGGAAGAGGGCCAGGCGGAAAAGTTCAAACTGGTGGGCGCCCCGTACAGCGCTACCTCGCTGAACGGCAAGGTGTTTGTGGGCACCCAGGGTGGCACCACCCTGGAAGAGCTGCCCGGCGGTCCTGTCCGCGTCAACACGGTGGGCATTGCCAATGGTTCCGTGGATCACGGCGTCTTTGGCTACTACAAGCTTTGGACGCCGGATAAGCGCTACATCGTATCCGTGACGGACGTCTAAACATGGTTGCTATTGGCTGGGTTGAGACTGAGGCCCTGGACACCCTGTGGCCTCAGTCCGCCCAGCTTGACGATGACGATATCGAGCTGTTTCTGAACGCGTCCTATGAGGCGTGCGAGCCGTTCGCGCCGGCGCCCAGGCTGGGCGAGGACGGGCAGCCCATCATCCCGTACAGCTGGCGCCTGGCGCAGGTCATGCACGCTAAGCACCTGTCCGCCAGGTTCCGAACTGGAAACAAGGAAACCATCGGCCCTGACGGCTACACCATCAGCACCTATCCCCTGGTACTTGAGGCACGCAGCCTGCTGCGGCCCAAGCGCCCAGCATTCAAAGGACTCAGATAATGGCCACACCCAAAGAGAAGCGCGAGGAACTGGCGCCCCTGCTGCTGGACGTTCCGGCAGCGCCGGCGCCGGAAGAGCCGGCCATCCTGCCGGATGACCAGCCCACGGCACGCCAGCGTATCGCTGCCCTGATCGAGCGGGATAACCCCAACATCAAGGCGTACCCCTGGGTGTTCCTGCCCGAGCAGGTCACCCTGGGCCAGCCTGTGGCCAGCGTCTACCGCTCCAAGCTGTCCAACGCCACCCAGGCCAACGTGCTGCGCCATGACGTCACGATCGATCTTTACGTGGCGCTCACTGACGGGCTGGGCGCTGAGGCTGAGGCAGAGGACGCCCTGGACGCTGTGCTGCTGACCCTGCAGCGTGCCGCCGGCGTCACCTGGTCTGAGGCTGAGCGCGTCAACTTCGGCGAGGACTTCGCCGGCTACAAGATCACCACATCCATGGTCAGCAAGGACCAGTACCTGCAGGCCGTCCTGGCTGAAAACGCCGGCTAAGAAAGGATCCCAAAATGCCAGCTGTAACCCATACCCCACACATCATCGAGAACGCCCAAATGTCGATTGACGGCAGCACTTACGGCGGCGCCATCGATTCCGTCAAGCACGCCATCACCTTTGCCACCCATGAGTTCGTGGGCATCAATGGCGAGTCTCAGCCGGTGGTGGGCAAGAAACGCCACAAGGCCGAGCTGACCCTGGGCCAGGACTTCGATGACACCTCCCTGATGGCCGTCCTGATCGACCGCCACGGCCAGACGGCCAACGTGGTCTTTTCTCCCATCGGTGAGGGCACAGGGCAGCCCACCATTACCGGCACTGTGGTGCTGGCTGCTGTCTCTGAGATTGGCGGCAAGGCCGGCGAGCTGGGCGGCACCGGCACCACCCTGGCATTCAAGGGTGAACCCGCCATTGTCTGGGCCACGTAGCCAAACATGATTAGGTCAGGTCCCACGCCAGGGAGCATGCGCGAGCTGCAGGCCGCTGTTCTGGGCATGAAAGCCATGGACAAGGAACTGCGCAGCGAGGTCAACAAAGCGACCCGCGAGCAGGCTAATCCCATCTGGCGTGCGGAGCTGGCCGGCAACGCGTCCACCACCATGGATCAGCTGGTGCTGGTCAAGGGTGGGCGCGTTGCTGCCGGCAACCCGCCCAGGCTGATTGGCGCACCCAGCAGGCGTGCCCTGTCCGGTGGGCTGGTCCCTGATGAAGAGGCCAAGGGCTTTGAGTTCGGTGTCAATGATCGCAACGCGGAAAAGACCTACACCAGGCGCAGCCGCAACGGCGGCAGCCACCAGGTGACCAGGCGCACCAGGCGGCAGATGCCTGAGCGTGCACCCAGGGGCCGCGTCATCTGGCCGGCTGTGGCCGAAACAATGCCGCGCCTGGTCAGCCTGTGGACGCAGACCATCGTGCGCAAGGTCTATGAGAAATTTGAGGGCAAGTAGTGGCTATCAAGATTGACTTCCTGGCGGACGTCGCCAAGTTCCTGCGCGGAACAAAGGACATAGCCGGCGCCCTGGATGACGTCGCTGACAGCCTGGATGACCTGGGTGACCAGTCAGATGATGCAGCGGACAAGGCCGGCGACGGGCTGAAAGACGCCGGCAAAGAGGCCAAGACCTTTGAGGGCAAAGTCTCTGACGCCATGCGAGCCGTGGCCAGGGACTCCCAGCAGGCCGGCAAGCAGGTGGGCGACAGCCAGCGCAAGGGCTTCAAAGAGGCTGAGGGCGGCCTGCAGGACTTCAAGGAAGAGGCCAACAGCACAGCCAAGGAATCGGCGGCCAGCTTCGACGGCAGCGCCGAGTCCATCACTGACGTGTTCCAGGAAGTGGCAGCGAACGCCTTTGGCGGCTTTGGTCCTGCCGGCGCAGCTGCCGGCCTGGCCGTGGCTGTGGGCCTGGGCATCGCCATCAGTGCCGCACAGTCCCTGGCTGAGGCAAACAACGAAGCCAAGCAGGGCAGCGTGGACATGCTGGACGCCCTGACAGAGGCCGGCGGCAGGCTGGAAGACATGGACCTGGCGGACAAAATCCGCGACTGGGGCCGGCAGATCATTGAGGACAACTGGCTGACGTTCTGGGCTGACGAGTCATCGACCAAGTTCCAGGAGGTAGCCAAGGCAGCCAAGGCCTACGGCATGGACGTGGGCGACGCTGTACGGGCAGCCGCCGGCAGCTCCGAAGATTCCCAGCGCCTGCTGGACGCTACAGCCGAGTCTTACCAGCAGCTCAACCGTGAGATTGAGGCCGGCACGTCCTACACCAACGAGGGCACCATGGCGTTCACCGAGGGCGCCAAGGCTGCCCAGAAGAAACGCGATGCCCTGGACCAGCTGCGCGGCAAAGCTGAGGAAAACAAGAAAGCCACAGCTGACACCATCGACATTTACGGCATCGAGCAGGAGGCCCTGAAAGGCACCGCCGGCGCGGCGAAAGAAGCAGCGGACGCCATCAAGGCCAAAGCTGATGCCACAGCTGACGCAGCCAACACGGCCATGGATGCCCAGGGCGCCGAGATCAAGTGGGCCGAGACTCTGAAGTCAAGCCAGGCTGACATTAAGGCCAACGGTAAAGGCATCGACAATTACACCGCCATCGGCCAGGCGAATAACAAGACCCTGATCGAGATGGCGCAGAGCGCGAACAACTACGTGCAGCGCCAGGCTGAGGCCGGCATGGGCGCGGACGTCCTGGCCGGCCAGACGGCCAACCTGCGCCAGGCGTTCATCGACCAGGCCATTGCCGCCGGCTACAGCGACACGGCAGCAGCGAACCTGGCCACCACCTACGGGCTGGTGCCGGCCAACGTCACCACCACTGTGCAGGCCCTGGGCACCGAAGAGGCAAAGGCAGCTGTCGAGTCCATACCAGAAGCCAAAGACACCACGGTAAACGTGGCAGCCAGCGGCCTGGAGCAGGCCCAGACGGGCATCTCCGGCATTGAGGGAACCGAGGTCAAGGCCGAAGTAAAAGAGCAGGGCGTGGCTGACACCCAGGCCCAGATAGATGCCATCAAGGGCAAAGACGTTCCCATCACTTTGAGCATCACCAACCTGGGCGACATACAGGCCCAGCTGGCGCAGCTGACGCAGCCGCGCACCCAGTTCATAGACGTAGTTCGACGCGAGGGGCAGGCGGTAGCACCGTGACCACCATTGCTGCAGTACCCAACATTGCCGCCGGCACCATCACCCTGACCATGGTCAAGACCACCAGCCTGTATGAGGTCCTGCGCACAGACGCCAACGGCACCAGGCCAGTGCGCACAGCCGCCGGCACGCTGCCGTCCATGGGCACCACTGGCACCGTAACGTTCACTGACCATGAGCCGGCCCTGGCTGGCCCCATCATGTACCAGGTGGGCGGCGTGGTCACCTGGGCGCAGTTCCCTGCCGGCCAGCCGGCACGCTTCACCCTGCCCCTGGCGCCCACTGTCACCCTGGCTGTGGACGCTGCCAGAGTCACTGACTACGCCTACACCAGGGAATCGTCAGGCACCGCTCACCAGGTCATCGGCAGGCCGGCTGACCCCATCATCATCAAGGGCCGGCTGCGCAGCCGTTCCGGCAAGCTTGCCATCGGCTGCGAAACCTACCGCCAGGCACGCGAGCTTGAGGCCATCCTGGAGACAGGCCATGAAGTCCTGTTCCGGCAGCCAGGCAACGCCGGCGCGGATCTCTATTTCACGGTGCGCAGCATCGGCGTGCAGCGGGCAGATGAATGGTGGGCGCTTGACGTCGAATACCTGGGCGTCAAGGCACCAGCTGGTGACCTGGCGGCAGCCGGCGCATGGGACTTCGCAGACCTCGCGGCCCTGCCTGGTGAGACGTTCCCGAGCATCGCCCAGGGCTATGGCAGCTTTGTGGACCTGGCACTGAATGAGCCGGCATGACGGCGCCCTACAGTGCCGCTGTAGCCGGCTACATCAAGGGCAGCCTAGAACACATCTACACCGTCACCGCTGACCCCAAGCTAGGCGCATCATTCGAGCTGCCCACCGAGGACGCCGGCCTGAAAGTCACCCTTGCTGAGGACTGGGCGCCCCACATCCAGACCAGCCTGACAGTGCCCATGCTGACCCAGGAGCAGCTGGACGCCCTGGACCCCAGGACAGGGGCACGCATCCAGATCAGCGCCGGCTACCGCTACCCTGACGGCACCCAGGACGTGCACCAGCTGGCTGACCTGGCCGTGCGCCTGGCAGAGCCGGCCTGGCCGGCCAACCAGGTGGGCATCAACGCGTCATCTGATGAGGCCCTGGCGCAGGACCGCATGCGCGTCGAGGCAAACATAGGTCCCTTTGCTTTCGCCGGCATCAACGAAGCTGTGCAGTTCTTCGCGAACTACGCCGTTTACCCGGATACCGCCGTCCTGTCGAGCAGCTTTGCCGCCGGCTACGGCGCAGCATCAGTGGCCGGCCTGGAAGTGGCCACCGGCACGCCCATGTGGTCACCCATCGAGGACGTGGCAGCAAGAGCCGGCGTCTGGGTGCACTGCACCCCTGACCGCAAATGGAGCATCACGCCACGCCCAGGCCTGACCACTCCGGCGCACGTGCTGACGGTGGGAACTGACGGCACCATCATCACTGCCAGGGCACCGCTTGACCGCACCCAGTGGGCCAACCATGTGCTGACCGAGTACAGCTGGACTGACGGCGCCGGCGCCCAGCAGACAGTCTATGGACGCGCCGCAGTGACGTCTGGACGTTTCAGCGTCAACAGTGCCGGCTACCGCACAGTCAAGCGCACCTACACCAGGCCGGCCACGCAGGCCCAGGCTGACGCAGCTGCAGCATCCAGGGTGCGCAACCTGGTCAGCCGTGGCAGGGGCCTGACCCTGGAGGCCCACGCAGCCTACTGGCTGCGCCCAGGGGACACCATCACCGTGCAGCTGCCGTTAGGCCCAGCTGAGAACCACGTCATTAAGTCCATCACGTTCGATCCGCCGGCAGGCCTGATGTCTATCCAGACCAGGCTGCCCCTAGACGCCACCATCACGACAGGAGAATAAGAATGACCACCACAGCCCGAGGCTATGAGCTGGTGCCGGCAGACCCTGCGCCCAATGTCCCGTACTACGTCAACCCGACACTGACCCAGATTGACGCGGACGTGCAGAAGATCGAGGACAGGGCGCAGAAGCCCAAGACCATGCCCAACGGCACCAACTGGGATACCGTGGTGGCGCCTGGTCACTACGCCGTGGACAGCTTCACGGCTGCGGCCACCATGACAGGCCTGCCGCCCACAGCCGGCGGCTTTGCCGGCGACATTATCAACTTCCCTGTCACGTCCAACAGGGTGACTCGTCTGGGCATCGAGTACGCCACCACTCAGCCGGGCAAGCTGTGGACCAGCGCCAGCACGGTAGCCGGCGGCGTCACCGCCTGGGAACCTGTGGCAGCCCAGGCAACAGCCCTGACCACTGGCCAGGACCTGAACACGCTTGCACCTGGTGACTACCGGGCTGAAACGTCCACCATCGCCACCAGCACCCTGAACAACCCAGGCGTGGTGAACCCGTTCTACCTGAAAGTGGTCAAGGGTTCCGGCACTAACGGCGTCACCTTCCACACCCTGATCGAGTACGGCGATACCGGCCCTGTGACGTCGACCAGGCAGTCCATCGGGAACGTGTTCCAGGGCTGGAACACAGCCGCGGTGCCGCCGGCACGCACTGCCCTGTCCTGCTACGGCACGTCACTGACGGCCGGCAGTGGCGTGGGGGAAACCTGGACAGCTGCAGAGACCTGGCCGGCACGCGCCGGCACTGTCCTGACAGGTACCACTGTCATCAACAGTGGCCGGAGCGGCGACACCTCCGACGAAATTCTGATCAGGATGGGCATCTTTAGCCTGTACTTCGCCGTCACTGGCGGCAGCATCCCGGCATCAGGCGCCGTGGCCGTCACCACCAGGGCCAAGACCTTTATCCCGCGGGACCGCACCTTTACCGGCAGCATCGCTGGCGTAGCCGGCACCCTGGCGTTCACGTTCGCCAGCGGCACCTGGACGTTCACCAGGTCCCAGGCCGGCACAGCCCTGGCGGTAGCCGGCTACTCCCTGTTCGTGGCCGGCCAGGCATTCAGCCGTAAAAACGCCCTGGTGTTTGAGGCATACCGCAATGACTCTGACTTCAACGTGACAGGCCTGGAGGGCTCAATCTCAGATCACGTCATCGCGAACCATCGCAAGGTGCTTGACTTCCTGCCTGGTGGGGACAAGCGCGTGATCTTCCTGGGGCCTACCCTGAACGTCAACGAGAAGCAGGGCACCGCCGGCTACACCAGGGTGTGGGACACCATCAACCGGATGAAATACCTGTTCCCTGGCACGTTCTACAGCCAGATGGATTATGTGATCGATCGCGCGATGGATGACGCCGGCATGACCAAAACAGCCGATGACCTGGCAGCCATCGCCAAGCGCGAGGCACCGCCGTCTGTTTTCATCGCCGGCGACACCACGCACTTTGACAAGAGGATTGCTGACGTCCTGGGCCGGCTGCACGTGGCGCCCATCATTGCGGCAAAAGGATTCGTGAACTGATGGGTGCACTGATCGCCAGGGCCGAACTGTGGTTCCTGCTGTACCTGGGCGTAGGACTCAACCCTGACAAGTTCGCCGAAAACCAGTGTGTTGACCTGGTGGACCACCTGGCCGAGTTCCTTTACGGCGTGCCCTGGCAAACATGTGTAGGCGGTGTCAATGGCGCCAGGGATCTGCTGGACGTGGCGCCGGACAAGTATTGGCAGCGCATTGACTACTACCCAGGATTCATACCCCAGCGCTGGGATGTAGGCGTCATGGGTGGGGACTATCTGAACCCATACGGGCACACGTTCGCCGTCCTGGGCGCTGACGCCGGCGGCATGGACGTCATCCAGCAGGACGGTTTTGCACCACCACTGCGCAACGGCTACAGCATCAAGCCAGCGCACACCGCACGCCTGGGCTACAGCCAGGCCGGCACAGGCCAGCTGCTGGGCGTGCTTCGACCAAGACCAGAACTCATAGCCGGCGGCATCACCGTCGCCGGCAACACACAGGAGGAAGATATGGACGCTGACCAGGTACGGGACGTAGTACGCGAGGAGCTGGCGGCAGCTGTGCAGCCAGGAGAGACAGGCAAGCGCCTGCCTGGGCCGCTGTACCAGGTGGCAGCTGACCTGGCGTGGCTGCGTTCCACATTCACCACTGGCGAGGCTGGCAAGCGCCAGGCCGGCGAGGCGCTGCGCCTGATCCTGGAAGCAGCGAGCAAGTGAGCGAGCAGACGACGACTAGCCGGCCAGCCAGGCAGGTGGGCCTGGTGACAGGCGCAGCTACTGGAGGCGCCGGCGCCGGCTACGCCCTGGCTGTCATCGTGGTGTGGCTGCTGACCATGGCCGGCGTGGCCGTGCCCGATAACGTCTCTGACGCCATCGGCCTGCTGTTCACCATCGGCCTGGGCCTGCTGGGTGGCTGGCTGGTCCCACCAGGTGCAGGGCAGCGCCGTGGTGGCTGATCCGGCGGCTATCGTGGAGGTCACCCTGGGCGAGGTCTACCGCCTGGTGGCTGCCCAGGATGGCCGGCTGGCAGCCATACAGGAAACCATCACTAAGCGCCCCACGTGGGAGGACGTCAACCGGATGGAGAAAGCCAGGGACGACAAAGAGAAGCTACAGAATGAGGCCATCAAGGCCCTGGAGGATGCTAACCGCTGGCTGGTCCGCACAGTCATAGCTGCCCTGCTGACGGGCCTGGTGGCGCTGGCCGTGGCCGGCATCAAGCTGGCCGGCGCATAAGAGAGGCCCCTGCAGTAACCAGCTGCAGGGGCCTATCGCACGTATGACCTTAACCAGTACCGCGCTCTCACGGCAGACTATACATCGTTGTCCTTTCAACGCCTTTCAGCGAACTTTCAGCGGTCTATGCCGTCGCCACCGATAAGGCGTGCCGCTTCTGCTTCGACGTCCTGGCGCTCTGCTGCTGTGGTGTTCATCCTTAGCCTGCTTCCTGAAATGTGAGTGGTAGAACCTGGTCAATAAATAGCGGCGTCCTGGGCTGCAGCTGCTGCACAACGGTAACCGGGCCTGTTGTGGGAGGTGCCACCCCGGCGTTAGGGTCTGGCTGATCGTCTAAACCCAGCAACCACGTAACCGGCACGCCTGTGACAGTTGAGACTTTCTCCATCAGCTCCACAAGGTTGCGCGGACGTGCCCTGTCAGTCTCGTAGTGCGCCAGGCTGGATAGGTTGATGCCCAGCAGCTCCGCAAACTCACGCGAGCTATAGCCGGCCTCACGGCGCACCTTGCGCAGCCTGTCACCTAACGTCCACCGAGGGATTTGCCTACCTTGTGTGTCATTCATGAGTCAAACCTTTGCATGACTAGGCATAGGTACACAACACGCCACACCAAACATGAGTACTTAAGCGGATAAAACCAGGTAGTGGGCATACCTATGTTTAGATATGTGCATGACCTCAACCATGACCCCCACGGACTCCCAGGAGTACGTGACAGTAAGCGCGGCAGCGCGCATGCTGGAGTGCCATGTCGAGACTGTTAGGCGCTGGGCTGATGCCGGCGCTATCTACAGCTGGCGCACTCCAGGAAACCAGCGGCGACTTTTGTTGTCCGACGTCCACCGGTTGCGCCGGCCTACACGAGAGAATGCCGCATGAGCGCCGAGGGAATCACACGAGTAAAGCGCCGTGGCGCAGTCATCCTGGACAACAACACTGTCTATGACGACTCCATCAGCTACACAGCCCTGGGAGTGCTGGCAGTGCTGCTGGCACGCCCTGATGACGCACCCAAGGGCTACCGCACCTTGAAACGCCCAGGCGTCGGCCAGGCGTCGATCCTGTCAGCGTTCCGCGAGCTGCGGCAGGCCGGCTACCGGTACCAGTTCCTGCGGACGGGCAAGAATGACCAGGGCAAGGCCAAGGTCTACACCGACACCTACATCTATGAGTCGCCGGTAAGCCTGGAGATGGCCAAGCAGGACCACTTCGCTACCACTGGGCACGTTGCCATCGACATGCCAGACAAGCGCAAAGCTAAAGAAACGCCGGCATCAGAGACAGCACAGCCTGACGTAGAGGGTGCACGACTTTGTGATGCACACAAGGGTGGTGCACACAGCTGTGATGCACACGACCGCTGTGCACAAACACCTGGTAGTGCGTCGGTTGGGTTTTCAGGCTCTCCAAATACAGTCGAGCAAATTAACCAAGGGCCGGCGAACGAAAAAGCGCAGGACCAGGAGCTGCCAGCGCAGCCAGGGGCTGCTGCAGGCGATGACGCGACACCCAAGGCGCCACTAACGCTGACGCCTGAGCAGATGGAGCGGAACAAGCGAGGCGCAGCAGCTGCACGGGCAGCACTACGTGGGCAGCATGCGCCTGACGTCGCCGGCTCACCTGCCGATGGAATAAAGGAAGTCGCTTCGCTCCGCCATGAACAGGAGCGGGTCGCATGAGTATGACTCTCACGCCGGCTGTGCAGGTCGCACGCCAGGCAGAAGCGCTGGCCGTCGCTGAGGCCTATGAGCACTGCAGGAACAGGGCCAGGGACGAAGTATTGACCCTGATGGCTAACTGCCCACACTCAGCCGAGCTGAGGGCAGCAGAGCGGCACCTGGCGGCTGCAGAGCTGCAGCTGGCTGAGGCGTGCTGGCAGTGGGGCAGCATGCCATGAGCGACTACACACCATGTAGGGACTGCAGCCGGCCCATGCGCCCCTACGGCACAAAGCTGGCAGACCACCCTGGAACCATGCGCAGAGACGGTGCCATGTGCAGCCGCTGCGGCGATGCAGCCAGGGCAGCTGCGGCACGCGAGCGATACGCCCACCAGCTGCCGCCGGCCAGGCCATCGACCAGGGAGAACCGCGCCAACCTGCGCAGCTGGCTGGTCAGCCGTGGATATGCAGGCACCAGTGTCTGACGCCCTGTTCGACATGGAACCCCTGGTAAAGCCCAGCCGGCCCAAAGCAGCCAGCGGCAGGCGATGGGGTGGCAACGACTCACGCAAGGCCAGGGCCATCTGCAGGGCCATGCTGCCGCACCCATGCAGGCGCTGCGGCCAGGTCATCACAGCAGAGGACCCAGAGGCCAGCTGGCACGCCGGCCACATCGAGGACCACGCCACCGGCGGCAATGACAAGGACGCAAGCAACTTCGCACCAGAGCATGCCAAGTGCAACATGTCAGCCGGCGGCAAGCTGGGCGCCAGGGTAACCAACAGCCACAAGGTAGAGCAGGACTGGAGCAGGGAAAGGACACTCAGATGGTGGTAAGCAACTGGCAGGGAAAGCAGGACTATCAAGCGGTGGGCATGACCACGCTCATGGAGATAGCCGAGCTGCTGGGCATTGACCCTTACCAGGTAACCAGCATGCGACTGGACAACCGAGAGGTTGTGGTGTTCGGAACAAAGGGCGACACCCTGCGCATGCCTGTCCATTACGACGTCTGACCGAGTTTTTCAACAGGGGCCTGACAGCCCACGTTTAC
>Ga0157371_10002969_pt1 | contig 15746 bp, 12 predicted proteins | sample C45metaG_FD_113462 | JGI IMG/M metagenome (GOLD analysis project Ga0157371, IMG submission 113462) | Corn rhizosphere microbial communities from Kellogg Biological Station, Michigan, USA - C4-5 metaG | ecosystem: Host-associated > Plants > Roots > Rhizosphere > Soil | place: USA: Michigan...
CCATCCTGATCAATGTCGCTGACCCGCGTCCACACCAGCCGCACCTCGGGGTGGCGATCCATGAAGCGCACCTGCCGTTCCAGCATGTCTTGCTCCATGACGTCATCGTCATGGGTGACGATGACCCGTTGCCCTAGGGCGAGGTGGTAAGCCGAACGGCAGTTGAACTCCACGGTGGAAATATTGCGGGAGTTCCTGACGTAACGGATTCGCGGATCCTGCAGCCCAAGAATGAACTGCGCTGTCCCGTCACTGCTGCCATTGTCGAGAACCAGTAGCTCAAAATCCTCGAAGCTCTGACCGAGCACGGCAGCGAGAGACTGCTTGAGGTAGTCCAGTCGGTTGTAAGTCAGCAGAGCAACGGTCAACGGCGGTATAGCTGGGCTCATGACATGGACCGTAGCAGGCCGGAGATCCGACGGTGCTGCTCCTCGTGCACAAAGACGAAATTGGTTTCCTGGGTTTGCTCGTCGATGCCCGGGCAGGGATGCAGTCCCTCCTTACTCAGGGTATAGGTCTGATAGCCGATACGACCAAGCCGTTCCACCACCTCGTTGGGGTGGTAGTCGAACTGCCTAGCCCACTTTCTCAACAGCTCGATCAGAATCACCGGCTTATGGCGAGCGAGCATTGCCTCGCCGCCTTGGATCACCATCAACTCCCCCCCCTCCACATCGCATTTGATGATCTGCGGCACCAACTCATGCTGCGTGCAGAAGCTATCCAGCGTCGTGGCCGGGCAGGACACCTTCTGCAGGTTTTCTCTACTACCCGGTTGCCCGGCCAGCACCTGGGAAGTGGCGCCGGAACAATTGGGCGTGTAGAGAAACTCCAGCGTCGCCTGCTGGTTCGAAAAGGCCAGCCGGTGCGCCTCTATGTTGAACAAGCCGTTGTGGTGGATGTTGCGCTCGAGAATCTCATGGGTATGCGGAATCGGTTCGAAGGCATGAATCCGCGCCGAGGGGCAGTGCCGAGCCAGCGCCAGAGCATACCAGCCGCAGTTGGCGCCGATGTCCAGAATCACCCCATTTTCCTGGGTGATGGCTTTGAGGAACTCGGTTTCCAGTGTTTCATAGGCACGGAAGTTCATCAGGGTGCAGGGCACCAGATGCTGATCCTGAGGGGCCAGCAACAACTCGATCTGCTGCGAGCGAGAGCGGACGAAGACGCCCTCCGGTAGGATGCGCAGAGACTCCACGTCGGTACCGGCGATGAACTCGGGGTACTCGAACAGGTTGGCATGCCGTACGTGGATGGCTTCGATGTAATCCTGCTTGGCAGATTCCCCGGCCTCGTAGGCCGCACGGATGTGGGTTAGCGTGTTCATCGGCATTACCTGGCTCCGTTTGCAAGGCTGAGGATTCTGCCGCGCCACTCATGTTGCTGGATCAGTGTGTCACGGATCTCTGCAGCGTAAGTGGTACTGGCAATGAAGACCGTAGCACCCTGGTGCTGCGCCAGCTCATCGGGGCCGGTAATGGTTACACCGAGCAGTGTTTTGCCCTGCAGATTCCTGTTCCGGTCGACGATACCGCAGATATTGGCCTTCCCCAGCCGGGTATCGCAGAGCAACCGGCTAGTGAGCGCGCCAGCGCCCCAGATCAACACCGGCTCAGCACTAGCCTCCAGTTGCTCAGCCAGCGTTTCCACCGGGCTCAATACCTGCCGCGACAGCTCGATATAGCTGAGCAGGCTGGCAGCCGCCACAGCATCAACCGTAAAACGCTTCGCTGCGTTGGTCGTCTTGCGGTACATAGACAGAAGGTAATGGTTGTCGTAGAAATCGTTGTGCTGGGAGATGACCGTGACTTTCTCGAAGCCGTTGGCAGCCAGCAGATTGTCCAGGCTGACAGCACTGAAGAAGTTGATGTGTTCCAGTGCAAACTCGAGGAAGGGCTCAGCGGGCGGCGTTTTGCCGAAGGCCTCGGCATCGGGAACCGCGATGAACAGATAGCCATCGTTCGCCAGCAGCGCCGCAATCTTCGCCACGCTGCTGCGCAGGTCGGCAATATGCTCCAGCACGCCGCAAAGACTGATCAGCTGGAAGCGCTCTTCAGTGATGAAAGCATCCATGGTCGCGCTTCTGATCTCCACTCCGTAGATTTCGTGCGCCAGCTTGGCTGCAGCCGGGCTGGGTTCCATACCAAGTAAGCGCTGGAAGCCTGCCTGTTTGAAATGTGCAAGAAAATGCCCCATGCCCGAACCGATATCGAGAATGCGAGCATCGCTTGCCAAGTCTATATGTTGCTGGACGAAGTGGAAGAAATGCCTATGAATTTGCGCCAATCCAGACGGCAGGTCGGTATGCAGGTGATGCTCGACGTTCTGATAGAACTGATCGAGTGCCGACTGATCCGGAATGTCGCTGGCGTAGGCGAAACCGCAGTCGCGACAGGCCACCACATCGTAATGAACTGCCTGGGAAAGCCCCGGAAACAGAAAATGCTGACGGTGCAGTTGTTCCAGATGGCTTCCGCTACAAATTTCACAAGCTCTCATATATAGCCACCCACTGTGTCCGCCATTCAGCCGCCTTGCAATCACGCCGGCACCCATCGAATCTGCTTTGAACTTCACAAACTGGTGCCAGGGCCGAAAATGCAAATATAGGGCAATAAGTCTGCCTTAGCCCGTCCTACTATTGAACCGAGAAAGATACCAACCTTGAGAAATATCCTTGATCTGGGCAAGCTTTGCGAAGGTCTCATCTGGAATCTCGGCGCAAATAGCAAGCTGCCGTTCAAGATTGGATATTTCTTGAGATGAATAATGGGGGGCGTGCTCCTCGCGCGCCACTTGCGAGTCCGGCTCAGGCTCCCAATGATCGATAACTGAACCGTCAGCGCCGATATTTCCGTCCAACCCAAGATGGCGCAGCGTCTGAACAAAGCTGGAATAAGCATCCTGGTAACGCGGCAATGTCCCGGAGTAATCACAGCGAGACAAGAAGAAATTGATATCCACCGCCGCAGGAAGATCATGTTCGGCTACAAAAGGCAATGAGAAAAATTCGCACATTTCCCTGACTCTTGAGTCGTGCGCAATGAACATGGCAGGCTTTCCAGCATGCAGCGCTGGCGTCAAGCCATGCATCCTGGCGCCAAACACAAAATCCATCGCGCCAAGAAACTCCTTCCACAGGCTATAGTTTGTAAAATACCGAATACGTTTATTTCTCAGCAAAGCAAGCACAGGCACCAAATCTTTATAGAACCGCCGCGCTGCATGGATATCAGCCCCGTTGACCTTCCCGGGATAATAAAGCGCCTGCGCAAGCAGGCCAAAGACCTGCTCGACATAGTAATAATTGTGTTGACTGGCCAGGCGTAGAAAATCGTCGATCCTGCTATGACAATTGCCCTGATAGTTCGAGTAGCACACCGTAACCTTTTCAGGGTTGTGCGGCACCTCTAGCAGAGACGACGGCAGTGAAGGACCATTCAGGTAGAGGGATGGGCAGCCTAAAGGAACGGCATTCTTGATCCCGAGACTATTCAGCACGTCCGCTGAATAATAACCGCGGGTCCCAACCACCAGCGACCTATCGGCGATCACACTTAGGTAGCGAACCACAGCAGGAGAAAGCTGCTTGTGGAAGCCGGACTGATATTCGTACTCCCTGGCCTGAATAGACTCGCCGAGGCTGAAAAAAGGAATCTTCAGTTTCCTGATAAAGTCCGTGACGTACGCATAAGGGTAACCATCCTGGTCATACGGAGGCGGCGCCATTCTGCAAGGAATGAAAAATATCACCTTGGAAAATCTTTCATTGACCTCTTCTGCGGTCATCCGAAAGTTCCACGCTTCAAAATTACGCCCTGAGGTCAACATAGCGCCGGCATGGGCGTAAACAATATCCCCAATATTGATGAATTGAGAATGATATTGGTAGTTAGCCCCTGTCTTTCTAATGCCCTCGGGCGGGGGGAGGTAACCAATGAGTGTCGGACGCGAATCGGGAGCGGTCATGTATTGGCCTGCAAGAGTCGGGACAAACCCACATCCAAAGGCGTGAGTGGCGCCCACCCTAAAGCGCGAATCTTGTCGATATTGAAATGCCCAGAGTTTCTCACGGCAGGTGCAGGGCCACTGCGCGCCTGCGGCCTGACTATGAGCTGCCCTGCCTTGCCGGCTGAGGCAATCAACTTTTCGGCCAACTCCAAGATGCTGGTTTCCTGCGTTTCACCGACGTTGTAGGCATGGCCCGCTTCGCCTCGGAGCAGGATATGGAACAACCCGAGCACGGTATCGGAAACATAGCAGAAAGGACGCGAAGCGCTTCCATCGGAATCCAACTGGATATCCCGGTTGTTAAGGACATCGGCAAGCAGATCGGAGATCGCTCGGCCATCGTCCAGCCGCATACCCGGCCCATAGCAATGGGAAATCCGTGCAATCCTAGCATCCACGCCGTATTGGACGTGGTAGGCCTGGCACAGCGTTTCGGCCAAACGCTTGCTCTCCCCGTAGCAGGCCCGTGGAGCCAATGGGTCTTCTCGGCCAAAATCACCTTCCGCGATCGCATCGGTTTGCCAAGGATTGTCGCCGTATACCGCGCCGCTGCTGAGAAACAGAAAACGTGCCTGCTTGTCCCGGGCCAGCTCAAGCAGTGCCCGGGTGCCATCGGTATTGGCACGAATGGTATCGACCGGCCGTTGCAGATAGTCCTTAGGGCTGGCAGGGCTGGCGGCATGGATAATGAAATCCAGATGTGCAGCAAGGCCGCAGGGCTGGGTAACATCCTGGATCAGAGGTGTCACTTCTCTAGGAATGTCCAGCCAGGGCATGCGCTGACGCAGTTTTTCCAGATCTCGAGCCAGGGCATAGACATGCAGGTTCGCCTTGAGCTGGCTTCGATTGAGCGAGGCCAGTGCTTCAACTACATGCCCTCCGATAAAACCTGAGGCGCCGGTAACCAGGATATGCCGACCATGCAGTGCCTCCCATGGCAGCGGTGCGCAAAGAATACCGCTCAAATCCGCAGCGAGGACGGAGTCAGGAGCCTTCATAGATACGATCCAGGCCGATAAGACGCTGCTCTGCAATGCCAAGTTTGAGTAGGTGCTTACGGATGTCCGCGGCAAAACGGATGGAGCAGATGACGATGGGCAATTCAGCATGTGCCTGCGGATCGTATGGACTGACTACGTGCTCACCTAGGCGCTGCCCCCACTTGGTCTCGGATGAATCCAGCAGAGCGCGGATATCCAGCGACTCGGCCAACGGTGACAGATAGTTGAGGTAGTCACCGCCGATTCCGTAGACCAAAAACGGTCCACCGGTTATGTCGCGAAAACGCTGCTGCAGAAGCTGCTGGCGGCGCTCAACCGAAGGCTGCAAACGGGCAACGAGCCTGATCGAATCCGAGTAGACCGGTGACTCGTAATGCCCTACGGACAACTCATCGCAGGTAAACCCGCAACGGGCCAGCAACAGCGTTAGCGACGCTGGGGTGAACTGGTGCAGGTGCTCGGTATTGCAATCACTAGCCAGCAGCGGATGTCCAGCTTGGTTCGGAACCTCGATCAGCACACGACCATCCGCACTCAAAAGCTTCGACCAGACCGCAAGCTCTTGCTCGGGTCGAGCGATATGCTCCAGCACATGGAAGGAAACGATTAACTGGTATGATGTTGCCTCGATCTCGCTGGCCGGCGTTTGGAATACGTGATCCAGCTTTTGCTTTGCTAGCACTCGATCTTGCGACAACTCCACACCATCATAGATGACGGCAAAGCGCGCCTTGATCTCGCGCCCCAGTTCACCCTCAGCACAGCCGATTTCGAGCACGCGTTCCTTGCCCGTATCCAGCAAGCCAGATACTGCGGCTACGCGCTCGCGGATCTTACGCTTGAACCAAGGAGTGTTCAGATCGTTACGCGCAACCAACGTCTCATAGTAGCCTGCCTCTTCCACTGGCATACGCCAACGATGCCCACATAACCGGCAAGCAGTGTATTGCGGGCTTGGCAATAACGCCTCAATGGATGCGCAGCAGGGGCATGTACTGGCTGTGTTCACGATAGCCCCAGGCGTTCAAGCAGTTGTTGCGGCGAACGCAACGGTTGCTCGTGGCTGGCAAAAGTACCGTAGCCCCATGCCACTGGCCAGAACTCGACCCCATTCGCAGCCGCGGCGCGACCGTCTGCGACGGTATCGCCAATGTAGATGGCTGATGGTGCAGAAAAACCGCCATCCTCCAGCGCGGCTGCGATCATGCCTGCCTTGTCACTATAGCGACCAGGGTAAGAGTCACTGGCAAATACTTCGCTGAAAAGTCCTTGCCAGCTCAATGCGGCAATGATGCGTTGGGTGGGCAGCAGACGTTTATTGGTCGCGATGCACAGGCTGAAGCCCTGCTCGCGCAGCTGTTCCAAGAGTGCCTGGCAACCTGCATAAGCAGACGTCTCCAGGCAGGCCTCGGAGTCGTAAAGGTTCTTGAACGTAGCGCTCAAGGCGCCAAGCATTGTCGCGTCATCACTACCGCTCAGTACCGCCAGTGTCTGGTGCAAGGGCGGCCCGATCAGGCTGGCGTCTATGGGGCACATGGCCTGCAGCCCGTGTGCCTCAAGCACACTAGAAAAACAGGCAAGAATGGCCGGCGCGGAATCGACCAATGTGCCGTCGAAATCGAAAAGGATATGAGTCTTCATCAGCGCATCTGCTGCCGTATCTGCCGGGATACCTGAGCTAGATTGCCGCCCATCGCCTCCTCCAGAAGCTCCAGCGGCAGCAGCGGGCTCATGTCCTCCAGCGGCATGGAGGTCATCGAGCCATCGGCCTGAGGAATGGCAGCGACCTTCGGGCTCAATACCTCATCTTTCATCAGCATCACTTCCACTATCATCGGCCGCGGCTGGGCGACAGTCTCGGCAAGACCCAGAGCCAGTTCGCTGACGTCACGAATGCGCTTGAACGGAATGTGGTAGGCCTGCGCCACTTCTTCCAAATCCGGCATCCACAAACCAGCCTCGGGCCCGGTGCCGACATAACGGCTTTCGAAGTAATTGCGCTGAGTGTTGCGAATGGAGGCGTAGCCGCCGTTGTTCATCACCACCAGGCAGATTGGCAAATTGAAGCCGCGCATCGTAGCCAGCTCTTGAATATTCAACTGCAGGCTACCGTCACTCTCCACCGCTACCATCGGCTTACGCTCATTGGCGAAGCAGGCACCAATCGCCGCAGGCAAACCGTAACCCATCGCACCTAGACCCGACGTCAGGAACACGCGCTGGCCTGGGCGGTTGCGGAATACGGTGTAGAAAACCTCTACCGCGAGGCCAGAACTGCCGGTACTGACCAGCGTGTCGGCCGGCACCGCGTCAGACATCGCGTCGGCGAACTGGAAGTGGCTGATAGCCCCCGTTGCCGGAAATGATTTACCTTCGTTGACGCCATAACGTGCCTTCCAGTTGCCGCAGCGCTCCAACCACTGCGGACGACGGAATTCGGCAGCACCCAACGTGGCCATAAGCGCGGTAACGAAATCAGCGGCATCGCTGGCAACGGCGACGTCGATCTCCATGTCGAGCTTGGCGATCTCGTTGGCGTCCACGTCCACCACCACCTTGCGTGCGTTGCGCGCGAAATCACGCGGGGCGTAAGCGGTGATGATATTGTCCAGACGGCAACCCATCGTGATCAGCAGGTCGGCATTCTGGATCGCGAAATTCGGTGCGCGCAGGGCTACTACACCTGGACGACCCACATACAGGGGATGCTCGTAAGGCAGCAAATCCATAGCATTCCAAGTAGCCACCACTGGCACGCCAAGCGCTTCGACCAATTGACGGAAAGCTACCGCAGCGCCGCTCAGGCGCACACCGTGGCCCGCAAGGATCAACGGGCGTTGTGCACCTTCAAGCAAGGTACGCACCTGCGCCAGCAGCGCCGAATCAACCGGTGCCGCTGGCGTAACATCGTTCTTCCAGCCTTCGAGGGTTGACGCATCAATGGGTGCGCCCTGTACGTCCAGCGGCACATCGATCCATACCGGCCCTGCACGGCCATCACGAGCGAGAAAAACCGCGCGTTCCAGCTCGCGGCGAATATCCTCTGGCCGCTCGATGGTCACCGCGTACTTGGTGATCGGCTTGACCACGCTGACGATATCCACTTCCTGTACGCCCTTCTGCCGCAGCGGCGCACCGCGCAGCAGATCGGTACGCTTGACCTGGCCCGAAATGACCAGCAGCGGCACCGACTCGATCCAGGCGCCGGCAACGGCGGTTACCGCATTGGTCGCACCGGGCCCGGTGGTGACCATGGCAACGCCGAGGTTCTCATTGATGCGGCAATAGGCTTCGGCAGCAATCGCCGCAGCCTGCTCGTGATGGCAGGCCACCACTTCCAACTGCGGGTGCTTGCCCACGGCGTCGTTGAGGTGCATGGCGCCGCCGCCTGGCAACAGAAAGACATGCCCTACACCAAGTCCGGCGATGAAATCGGCAATGTAGTCGGCAACACGATAAGGGTTTGGCACGTCAGTCCATCCAATAGCTCAAAAGGGTTTTACGCTCCCGATTGGCATTGATTGCCTCATCGGTATAGAACGAGTCGTTGAGGAAATGCGTGGAGGACAGCTCCTCGATGATCGCCCCGTCCTCACTGCGAAAAGCATGGCGCACGCCAGGCTCGACGGTTACCACATCACCCGGTTGGCAGAGGCGCTCTACACCGTCCAGCTCCAGAATCAACTGGCCCTGCAGAACGTGGAAGGTCTCTTCCTTGCGCTGGTGGTATTGCTCGGGGTGTTTCTGGCCCGGCAGCAACATCAACAGCTTCTTGCAGTAGCTGCGGTTGACCACCGTCAGCATGGTCAGGCCAAACTCGTCGAAACGATCGAGCCCGTAGTGGTGGGAAATCTCCAGATCGACCCGACCCGGCACCACTACATGACTGTGCTGCAACTGCGCGCGTACCCGCTGCACGATTTCCCAAACCTTGTCACGAACATCACGGCGGCCGGCATTGCTCGGTTCCAACGCCGCATCCTGGGAGATGTCGGCTTCAGCGGTGAAGGTCGCGTACTTGGACCAGTCGTTGGCGGTGTACTGGCCATCCTGCGGCGGGAAGGCAAAGTACACATCTTCGGCATGCACCACTTCGCCTGCGGAAATCGGCCGGCGGGCAAACACACCGCGACGCAGGGAACGCAGGCTGGCGCGTTCGGCTTCATTCACCGGCAGACGCTGCTCGCCCTCACCACAGAGCAGCAGAGCATATTGCGCGGCTTCCAGCCAAAGGCGCACCTGCTCCGGGCTGGCTGAATAAGCGTTGATCGGATGTTGCTCGGTGGGCAGCCCGACGTGTTTTTCAAAGATACGAGCGCCCTTGGCCACCGCGATCTTGACGATGTCGGTGTTGTCCGGATTCTCGTGCGTGGAGAAACCCACACGCCCCCCCGGATAACGACGACGCAAAAATTCCACCTGCGACAGGTGCATGTTGGCATCCGGCGTTGGGTACTCACCCACACAATGCAGAATGGCGAAGCTTTTGTTGCGATGGGTGAGGAAGCTGACGAGGCGATCCAGCTCTTCCAAGGTCGAGCCTGCCGTGGAGACGATCAGTGGGCGCTCGGTCTGCACCACACGCTCAAGCAAAGGCCAATCGCTCATCGAGCAACTGGCAATCTTTATCGCGTCCAATTGTTGCTCTTCGATCACTGCAACGGAGGCTTCGTCGAACGGAGTGGAAAGGCACAGGAAACCCTGGCTACGAACTTCCGCCACCAAGGTGTCGAACTGCTCGCGAGACAGGCGTGTTTCGCTAAAACGTTTGACGTACTTAACATCGTCACGACCGCGCATGGCGGGGTGAATGAAGGTATCCAGATCGCGGTACTGCAGCTTGAAGGCAAAGCGATAAGGGAACGGCCGGCACACGTCTGCGAAGGCTCTGATCAGCGCAATGCCGTGGGCCACGTCGCCCATGTGGTTATTGGCCATTTCCAGAACGAAAAGCGGTCGATCAAACAACGCATCATGGGGAGTTGGGGCGGCAGTAGTCATCAAGGGTTTCCTCGGCCGAAACAGGCTTCGATCCGGCTGGCGGCATGCTCCAAATGAGCCTCGCTTAGGCCTGGCCAGAGACCTATCCAGAAAGTGTCGTTCATCACTTTGTCAGTGACTTTTAATTCGCCGGATACGCGATAAATCTGATTACGCATGTAAGGCTGGCGGGTCAGATTGCCCGCGAACAACAGACGCGTTCCGACCTTCTGTTCATCGAGTCGGCGCAGCAGATCGACCCGTTCAATACCGCACCCGTCACGCAGCGAAATTGGGAAGCCAAACCATGATGGGTCGCTGCCTGACGTGGCTTGCGGCAGGATCAGTTCTGCGCAACCCGCCAGACGGTCACTGAGCCAGGCGAAGTTACGCTTTCGTGCAGCGATAAACCCATCCAACCGATCCATCTGCGCCAACGCACAGGCAGCCTGCATATCGGTAATCTTGAGGTTATACCCCAAATGCGAATAGGTGTACTTGTGGTCATACCCTTGTGGTAGGTCGCCAAGCTGCCAACAGAAACGCTTGCCACAGGTGTTGTCTTCGCCTGGTGCGCAGTAGCAGTCGCGCCCCCAGTCACGGAACGACTCGATGATGCGTTTCAACGCCGGGTTGTTGGTGAATACCGCGCCGCCCTCACCCATGGTGATGTGGTGCGCGGGATAAAAGCTCAGTGTGCCTATATCGCCATACGTGCCCACCATTTTGTCCTGGTAGGTCGAGCCCAGCGCGTCGCAGCAATCCTCGATCAGCCATAGGCTGTACTTGTCGCACAGCGCCCGCACCACGCCGAGATCGAAGGGGTTGCCCAGGGTATGCGCAAGCATGATGGCCTTGGTTTTCGGACCGATTGCAGCTTCGATCTTCGCTGGGTCGATATTGTAGGTGGGCAGCTCCACATCGACGAACACTGGCACCGCACCGAACTGCAAAATTGGGTTGACGGTGGTTGGAAAGCCGGCGGCGACGCCGATCACTTCGTCGCCCTTCTTGATCGCCCGCTCACCGAGACGCGGTGAGGTCAGCGCGGAGAAAGCCAGCAAGTTGGCCGAAGAACCCGAGTTGGTGGTAAGTACGCAGCGCCGACCTAGGTACTTGGCCAGGCGTTTCTCGAACGCCTCATTGAAGCGGCCAGTGGTCAGCCAGCCATCAAGTACGGCTGCGGTCATCGACTGTAGCTCGCCTGCGCCGATCACCTTGCCGGATGGCGGAATCACGCTCTCCCCGGCAATGAAAGGCTTGGGCGCCATCTGCAGCTCGGCGTAGCGCCCGACCAGTTCGGAAATTTGTTGGCGCAACTGCTGCGCAGTGCTGTCACTCATTGGTTTCGCCTTGGTGAACCGCGATCTGCTCGCGGGTAACGGTGTGCATGTCACGCCCATTTTGCCAGGCCAGCTGCCAGTCCAGGGTATGTTGCAGAGTTGCATCCAGTGACCACCGTGGTGACCAGCCCAACAGTTGCCGCGCTTTGCTTGAGTCCAACGCCAGCAAGCTGGCTTCATGCGGCTGGGAATCGGGTGACACCGACCAGCGCGCCTCACCCGGCCAGCGCTCGGCGAGCTGTCGGACGATATCGCCAACCGTAGCCACACCGGCGCTGTCGGGGCCGAAGTTCCAGGCGCTCGCGTGATGCTCCGGATCGATAAGCAGACCTTGAGCTAGCTGCAGATAGCCCATCAACGGATCGAGCACATGCTGCCAAGGCCGGGTCGCATGCGGATAACGCAGGGTCACCTCGCGTCCTTCCTGCCAGGCGCGAAAAATGTCCGGTATCAGTCGCTCGGGCGACCAATCACCGCCGCCCAGAACGTTGCCGGCACGCGCAGTGGCCAGTGCAACACCGGTGGCACGGAAAAAAGAATCTCGGTAGCTGGCGCAAATCAGCTCGACGCAGGCTTTGCTGTTGCTGTAAGGGTCGAACCCACCCAGTGCATCTGACTCCCTATAGGGCCAGACCCACTCATGATTCTCGTAGCATTTGTCTGTAGTCACAACCAGCACGCCACGCACCGAAGGCGTTGCACGCACCGCTTCCAGCAGATTGAGCGTGCCCATGACGTTGGTGGCGTAGGTATCAGCAGGCGCACGGTAGGATTCACGCACCAGCGGCTGGGCCGCCAGGTGCAGGACGATATCCGGGCGAAAGGCCGCAACGGCATCGGCAACACGCTGAGCGTCACGGATATCGGCCAGGGTACCGGGCACGCGCTCCGCCAGGCGCGCGACCTGCCACAGAGAGGGTGCCTCGGGAGCAGGCAATGCGTAACCAAAGACCTCGGCGCCCAGCTCTTGCAGCCACAGCGCCAGCCAGCCGCCCTTGAAACCGGTATGCCCGCTCAGCAGAACCCGTCGACCTGCCCAGAACGCCGCACTCACGGCCATACACGCCACTCCGCCTGGCCGCTTTTCCAGCGCTCTTCGAGCAGCGCCCGGTCACGCAAGGTGTCCATCGGTTGCCAGAAGCCACGATGCAGGTGGCTCATCAGTTGACCCTGCTCGGACAACTGGCGCATTGGCTCGTATTCCCAGGTGGTGCTGTCGCCCTCGATGTAGTCAAGCACTTGCGGCTCGAGCACGAAGAAACCGCCATTGATCCAGCCACCATCCCCCTGAGGCTTCTCTTGGAAGCCCTGCACCTGCTGACCCTGTATATCCAGCGCGCCGAAGCGCCCAGGCGGCTGAACGGCCGTCACCGTGGCGAGCTTGCTGTGGCTGCGGTGAAAATCGATCAGTTGCGGGATGTCGATGTCGGCGACGCCGTCGCCGTAGGTCAGACAGAAGGTCTCGTCGCCCAGGTATTCACGTACGCGTTTGAGGCGGCCGCCCGTGGCGGTGCTCTCGCCCGTGTCGACCAGGGTCACGCGCCATGGCTCGGCATGGCGGTTGTGAATGTGCATCTGGTTTTCCGCCATGTCGAAGGTCACGTCCGACATGTGCAGGAAATAGTTGGCGAAATACTCCTTGATCACGTAGCCCTTGTAGCCCAGACAGATCACGAAGTCGTTGATGCCGTAATGGGAGTAGATCTTCATGATGTGCCAGATGATCGGCTTGCCGCCTATCTCGATCATTGGCTTGGGCCGCAGGTGAGACTCTTCGCTGATACGCGTGCCCAATCCGCCGGCCAGAATGACTGTTTTCACTAGTTGGATCCTTAACCGGCGGTTTTCTTGTGCAGCAGAAAGTAAAATTCAGAGAGAATATTATCACCACCTCTACAGGTCCGATGCCTGATCGACTGGAAAGGTGAAATGTAAAGTCCCCCCCTGGACAATATCTCTGATGACGCGGCTAGAGTTTATTGAACAGATTCAGGCTACTGATTTTCACGTAGCTCTGCTGCGCAGCCTCGAGAACCAGCGTCTGGAAAGACAGGCGGGAGAGCGCCTCGGGATAGTCCAGCTCACGCAGCTCCGATTGCACCGATTTGTTAGCGAGGGCGGTATCTTCGTTGCTGGTCAGCGTACTGTCGATAATGTTTCGACGCGCACCGATGTCTCCGCGGGTGCCGTCGACGGTAATGCTGGCATGGGACAGGTTGGTCATCGCCTGTGCCACGGCGTCACGGATCTGAAGGTTGCCCTCCAGCGTTGCGGGTGACTCTTCGAGCGATCTGCGCAGGCTGGCGATGGTATCGAGCGCGCCCTGCTTCTGTCGGTTGGGGTCGGATGTGACGGTTACCGTATCGCCTGCAGCGGGAGCTCCATCGAAGTTGATCACCACACCACGGAAAACCATCTTGTCGCTGGCGTCGGGTTTGTCGTCCATGGCGCCGGTGGCCAGTGCCGGCGTGGTGGTTCCAGCTGCAAACACCTCATAGCTGTTGGCATCGGGATTGCCGAAAACGATATCGATGCCCGCATCTGGAAAACGCGGTGTCCCGCTGAATGCCACCTCATCCTGAACCAGCGGCGTGGAGGCACGCAGGGTGGACCCAGGCTGGGCAGCAACGGCCGCATCCAGGCGACCGGCATTGATAACGTCCTGAAATACCTTCTTGCCGTTATCACTGATCGGTACGCTGAGCGAGCTGGCAATTTCCAGCTTGCGCTGCCCTTCATCGCCCTGATAGCTGTAAGTGCCATCGGCATTGCGAACGAACGGCTCGGCTTTGCCTTGAAACCCCGAGAACAGGTATTCGCCGCGGGCATTCTTGGTATTCATGAGGCCGAGCAGCTCGTCTTCACGCTCACGCAACTCCGCGGCGATGGCTTTGCGCTGCTCGGGAGCCAGTGCGCCGTTACCGGCAGTGACCGCAAGCTCCTGCACCCTGTTAAGTACAGTATTTACCGACTGCAAAACGCTTTCCTCCTGAACGAGGCTGTTGTCTGCCGCATTCAGGTTTTCCTTATGCTGGGTCAGCACACTCTGCTGCTGCTCGAGCTGCAGCAGGCGCACCGATGCAACCGGGTCATCCGCAGGCGTGAGAATGCGATTGCCAGTACTGATCTGCTCCTGGGTGCGAATGGCATTGGCGTAGTTGCGCTGCAGGCCTTGAACGCCGTTGTTGAATGCCTGGAGAGTGGAAATACGCATAACTGCCTCACCTTCTCGAGCGGTACCTGGCCTTTTTGCCAGCGCCGCACCCATTTTGGGATTTGTTCACCGCCGGGCCTCGCCAGGCGGTCGAAACCGAAATCGTCTAGCGGCAACCTGTAGCAGCGGCCACAGGTGAGCCGAAACCCAGCCTAATTATCTGAATGCCCCGATCAGGGTATCGAACAAAGAGCGTGCAACTTGAATCACCTGGGCTGACGCGTTGTAGTACTGCTCGAACTTGATCAGGTTGGCCGCTTCTTCATCCAGGTTCACCGCGGAAAGCGAGTCACGGTTGTCCTGCGCCTGCTTGAGGATAGCACCGGTGGCGTCGTTATCCTGACGAGCCTGGGCAGTCAGGGTGCCGACCCGCTCGATCAGATCGCCATAGCTGTCGGTGAAACTGGAGCCGGTGGCGATGCCCGTCACGGTGGGATCGACCCCCACCACCTGCTTGCTCTGCAGGCCGACCAGCGCCAGGGCGTTGCGGTTGTCCGAGACACCGTTCTGGTTGAAGCCGATATTGAAGCGATCACCGTTTTCCGGGCGGCCGCTGAGGCTCATGTTGACGCTGGTGCCGTCGACCAGGGTCAACTGGAAGGTATTTTGCTGCCCCGGCGTGAACAGAGGCGTCGGCGCTGGCGTGATCGGCTGTCCCTTGTTATCGACGCGGGTCAGCGTTGCGCCGGCAGGCAGGCCGGTAAAATTGCCAGCTGCGGAATCATAGGTCAGCGTGATCGGTGGAAACGCCGCCTTCAGGGCTGCAGGATCGATATTGCTGCCATTGGACTGCAGTGTCGGCTGGTTGATCACGCCATTGCCGCGGTTCTGCAGGTTGGCCTCGGCGCGAATCGGCGCCGCGAAGGCCAGCTGATCGGCCTGATCGAGGACCGTCGACATGGTCGAGGCGCCAATGCGGGTTGGCTGCAGCACGAATGAATCGCCAGCTGCTGGCGCGGGCGTGCCGAGCACGACCTGAAACCCCTGGTTGCGCCCAGCGCTGTCCTGAAAACTAAGGGTACCGGCAGGGTTCTGCGTCACGGTCATCGGCTGATTGTCGCTCAGGCGACGGGCCGAATAATTGGTGCCGTCGAACTCCAGGCGATAGTCGCTGGTGGTCAGCAGCGAGCTGTTGCTGATGTTCAGAACCGGTGAGGCATTGCTGCTATTGGTGGTGGACGGCAACACGCGCAAGCG
>Ga0157371_10002973_pt1 | contig 15740 bp, 9 predicted proteins | sample C45metaG_FD_113462 | JGI IMG/M metagenome (GOLD analysis project Ga0157371, IMG submission 113462) | Corn rhizosphere microbial communities from Kellogg Biological Station, Michigan, USA - C4-5 metaG | ecosystem: Host-associated > Plants > Roots > Rhizosphere > Soil | place: USA: Michigan...
AAATCGAATTTATCGCTTAAGAAGGCCGCTGAATTAACTCATAACATGTATAAGATAACTTATACACTTCCGGAATCAAAACATACAAAATCCAAACTCCTAAAAATGGATGAACAACAGGCTGAATTATACCAAATTATTGAAAAAAATTTTTAGGGTGTTGCAAAGCGGAAAAAAGGAGGATGGAGTAAGACGAATGGTATTTATTGAGAACGTTGTGGCTTCAGCAAATTCAAATCAAAAGTGGACGGATTAAAGATATAGGGCAGTACAGTCATATATTATTTTTGACAAAGAAATGGTTAATGCCACTTCTTTTTTTTATGCAAAAATGCAAATAGAATTATGTATTTGTTTACGGCAAAAAAAGATTTTTCTTAAGTAAAATTTTGCTTTGAACTACTTCCTAACTTTATTTAAATTCTTCCTTTTAACTTTTCTTAATGATAAATTTTTTTCGCTCGATTTCTTTGAAAATTTGCGCATTTTATGGGTCCTTTTAGACGATATTCAGCCTCTTCTTTTTTCTTTTGTAAAAACTCCCCTTTGCGTAAAAGATACACGTTATTCGCGTGGGATTGACAGATAATCAAGAAAAGAGAAATAAAAGTATTTAATAATATATCAATAGTTTTGGATTTATTCTATAGGTTTTCCATGATCCTTTATCTTCACAGCCTTATTTTACAAATTTGTTACAAAAATTTGTTTGTTTGTTAAAAAAAGAATGTAAATTGGGCTTTAATTAAACTTTAACACATCCTAATTACTTGATTATGAAAAAAAGAATACTGCTTAGTAGCCTCTTCATGCTATTTTGTTTTCTTCAGAGTATGGCGCAGCAACGGACAATTACCGGGACTGTTATTTCAAATGACGGTACTCCGCTAACCGGCGCATCTGTAGTAGTCGTTGGTCAAAAGACTGGTGAAACAACTGGTTCTGACGGCACCTTTACTATCAGGGTTCCTGAAAGTGCAAAAACATTGAGAGTGAGTTACGTAGGGTACGAAAGTGAGGACATTCCTATTGCAGGGCAAAGCAATGTTACCGTTACCCTTAAGTCCACAGCGACAAATCTGAATGAGATCGTTGTAACTGGTTACACTTCTGAAAAGAAGAAAGATTTAACCGGTGCGGTTTCGGTTGTTAATGTAGGCGAGATGCAAAAAATGCCCGCGGGAACAGGAGAGGCCGCATTGCAAGGACGTGCATCCGGCGTTAACATTATTACTTCAGGACAACCAGGAGCCAATAGTGATATCCGTATCAGGGGTATTACCGGTTTTGGTAATAACCAGCCTCTTGTCATTATTGATGGGGTAAGGGGTGATCTCACTGATATCAATGTTAATGACATCGCATCTGTACAGGTTTTAAAAGATGCCTCTGCAGCTATTTATGGTGTGGCCGGTTCAAATGGTGTTATTATTATAACCACCAAAAAAGGGAAGACCGGTAAAGCCAAAGTGACTTATGATGGTTATTATGGTGTTACTACTCAGGGTAAAGGTTGGGATATGGCCAGCCCCCAGGAAGAAGCGAATGCAATATGGTTGCAGCAACGAAACTCAGGTATAGCGAATCCGAGCAGTAAACAGTACGGTAGCGGTGCGACACCGGTAATTCCTGATTATATCCAAACTTACTCGGATACAAATAACCATGCACCTTATGGCTACACTTTGTGTAATTGTCCTGGGGATTCCATAGTTGATCCTAAGTTTTATAATATTAATACGGCACAAATAACTAAAGCCAATAAAGCAGGTACCAACTGGTATAAAGAGATTACAAGAAATGCACCTATGCAAAGCCACAATATTGCGGTTAGCGCAGGTTCTGAAAAGAGTTCGTATTACGTAGATTTTGGGTATCTAAACCAACAAGGTATTCTTAAATATCAATATCTTGAAAGGTATTCTATCAGGGCTAATACCCAGTTTAATATAAAAGATCATATTCGCATTGGCGAAAACGCATATTTGTATTATAAAACAAACCCCAAACAAAATAACCAACAGGAAGGTAGCCCTTTCAGTATGGGATTCCGTGAAGATCCTATTATTCCTGTGTATGATATTATGGGCAATTTTGCAGGAACCAAATCGCAGGATCTTGGTAACGCTCAAAATGTATTTGGAAATATATATCGTACCAAAGACAACATAGGCCATGACTGGGCGATGCAAGGCAATGTATTTGCTGATGTAGATTTCCTAAAAAATTTTACAGCACATACAAGTTTTGGAGGTAATCTTGACAATTATCATTATTACTTTTTTAACTATGTTCATTATGAAAATGCAGAAGGTAATACAGGTCAAAACTCTTTTTATGAAGGGGGAGGATATTCTGCCAGTTGGATCTGGACAAACACCTTGCAATATAATAAGTTGTTTGGCGATCACAGCTTGAATGTTTTAGTAGGTACAGAGGCCATCTCCAATTATAACAGATATATGGAAGCTGGAAGAAGTGACTATTTCTCTGAAAATCCTAACTTCTGGATCATAAATTCAGGTTCCCCCATAGGAAAGGACAACTCAGGCGGTGCTGGTCAAAGTTCTACATGGTCTCAGTTTGCTCAACTAAAATATGCATATAAGGACAAGTATTTACTAAGTGGAACTATTCGTAGAGATCAGTCTTCTCTTTTTACTGACAGCGCAAGAACGGGATATTTTCCGGCAGTGTCTGCAGCATGGAGGATCTCCCAGGAAAACTTTTTCCGCCCGGTTACTTTTGTTAATGACTTAAAGATCCGTTACAGTTGGGGTAAAATGGGTAGTACCAGCGCTGTTGTGTCTACCAACGCTTATAATCTTTATGATGCAAATGCTGGTCGCTCCTATTATGACCTCCAGGGAAATAGCACTGTTCCGATGCGTGGTTTTTACAGGCAGTATATAGGCAACCCTATTACAAGTTGGGAAGGTGATATTATCTCAAACGTGGGTCTTGACGCTAGCATTCTTAATAATAAAATTGATTTCACTGTAGACTGGTACAAAAAGAAAATAAGTGGATTGCTATTCGATGCATCAGGAACTCGGTATGATAGGATTTTTATAGGTGATGCAAATGTACCAAAGGTAAATATCGGTGATATGCAGAATACTGGAATTGATGGTAGCATCACTTATCATGGTACCGTTGGTAAAGATTTTAAATTTGATGTAACGGGTACGATAACTTCTTACAATAATAAAATTGTAAGTATTCCGGGATTGCCTTATTTTGATGGACCAGTGATCAGGAATGTTAGCGTTCAGCGTAATATGGTAGGCCATGCAGTCGGCGAATTCTTCGGATACCAGGTTATAGGACTCTTCCAAAGCGCTGATGATGTAGCCAAATCTCCTACCCAAAGTGGTGCGGCTCCGGGATTTTTTAAATACAAAGACGTTAACGGTGACGGTACGATAGATGCCAATGACAGGACATTTATTGGCAACCCCAATCCTGATTTTACCTATGGCCTGAACATTGCCTTTAGCTATAAGAACTTCGATTTTTCTACTTTCTTCTTTGGTTCACATGGCAATGATATTTTTGATAATAACTTATTCTTTACGGATTTCCCTGATTTCTTTAAGGGAGCAATGAGAAGAGAAGTAGCACTTAATTCCTGGACACCAACCAATACCAATACAAGTATTCCTAAATTAAGTACAACCGGAAATTTTAGTACTGATGGGGTTACAAACAGTTATTTCATAAGTAAAGGTTCATACCTGAAAAACAAGCAAATGCAGGTTGGTTACACATTCCCTTCCAGTATGCTTTCAAGAGTTGGAATCGACCGTTTGCGGATATATGTACAAGCTACCAACATGTTTACCATTACCAAGTATAAGGGGCTTGATCCTGAGTTACAAAGTGCCAGTAATAATAATGGAGGAGGCCAGGGCGATTATTATTTGGGTTATGGCATTGATCAGGGTAACTATCCACATACACCGGCTTACCTTTTTGGCATAAACCTTAATTTTTAATTATTATAATTCTTAATATGAAAAAGATACAATATAAATTTTTAATTTCGGCATTACTGGTAGTGATAGTGGTAGTTGCCGCATGTAAAAAAAGTTTCCTGGATAAGCCACCTTTGGGAACTTTAAATCCGCAAATTATGGCATCTGAAGCAGGGGTTCAGGGAATACTAATTGGGGCTTATTCTTTAGTAGATGGTGAAGGCGCTCCCGGTGATGGCTTTGCATCAGGTGCGTCCAACTGGGTTTTCGGTAATGTAGCTGCGGACGATGCTTATAAGGGTTCTGACCCTACGGATATATCCGGTCTACAGGCCTTTGAAAAATGGTCTACGATGACACCCACTAATGATATTATTCCGTCTAAATGGGCAACGATGTATGCAGGCGCTCAGCGTTGTAATGATGTAATAAAGACACTTGCTCTTACTGATACCTCTTCTTTTAGTCCGGGTGAAGCTACCCTGATTACGGCCCAGGCGCGTTTTTTAAGAGCCTACTATCACCTGGAGTTAAAGGAGGTTTATGGCAACATAATTTACGCCGATGAAACAGTTTCACAGGATAATTTAGATGTTAGCAACTCTGAGCAGGCTGCGGTTTGGGCTAAACTGGAAGCTGACCTTAATTTTGCAGTGGCTAATTTGCCCGCAACATGGCCTGAAATAGGGAGGGCCAATTTTTGGGCAGCTAAAGCCATGTTAGCTAAGGCCTACATGTTTGAAGGCAAGGAACCACAAGCTTATCTATTGTTGAAGGATATTATTGAAAATGGAACAACCTCCAATGGAACCCATTATGCTCTTCTTAATAATTTTTATTCAAATTTCAATCCTGCCCAAAAGAACAGTGCTGAATCTGTGTTTGCAGCGCAGACTTCAGTGCAGGACGGGTCATCTACAACATGGAATGGTGAGCCAAACGGTAATTATGGGGATATATTGAATTTCCCATATAATGCCGGCCCCGGTGCATGTTGTGGTTTCGACAACCCATCCCAAGATCTTGCAAATGCTTATAAAGTAGATGCCAGCGGTTTACCTTTATTGGATAGCTGGTATACTGGCAACTGGGTTAGTGCACCTACTTCTCCTTATACTGGACCTTTAGATCCAAGGATAGACTGGACCATGGGCAGAAAAGGTATTCCTTACCTGGATTGGGGACCACATCCCGGTGATGACTGGATCAGAAATCCTGTAAACGATGGTCATTTTAGTCCTAAGAAAAATGTATATGCTGCATCTCAAAAGAACTTTACCGATGTAGGAAGCGCTTATTGGGCACCTACTGAATTAGTTGCAAATAATGTGAATATTATAAGGTTCTCTGAAGTTATTTTGTGGGCCGCAGAATGTGCTGTGAAAGCGGGTGAAATATCCAATGCGATGGATTATGTTAATCAGGTACGGTCAAGAGTAATGGATCATCCTGAAACATGGGTGTATAAAAACAGCGATTATGATGCTGCTACTGCCATGTATAAAACACATACCACTATGGCAGATGATTATAAAATTGGATTGTATACTCCGGCTACCTTTACAGCTGCCAATGCAATGCAGGCAGTTCAGTTCGAAGAGAGACTTGAATTAGCAATGGAAGGTCATCGCTTCTTTGATCTCGTGAGATGGGGTATTGCTGAACCGGTATTAAATGCCTATTATGCAAGAGAGAAAACAATAAGACCATTGAAATCAGATGCCCATTTTACAGCGCCAAAGAATAATTATGTCCCTATTTCTCAGGGAGATATTGATAACATGAATTCAGACGGTACTGTCAGGTTAACTCAGAATCCTGGGTATTAAGACACTTCTTGAATTTAGTATGGCGGCAGGGATCTTATATTCCTGCCGCTTTTTTAATTTATATTTATTGCGTGAGAAATGAATTAGCTGATTGCATCTTATCTTCAACTGCTGAATGTTTCCCGAATATTTGTTTGTACGTTTTAAAGATTTTAAAAATTTTAAAATGAAACCTTTGCGGCTTTTGTTATTCTTTTTTATTGTTCTATTCATAATTTCATGTAATCGTTCTAAAACACTTTTTAAACTTGTTTCTTCCAATCATTCAGGCATTCATTTTAAGAATAAAATAATTGAAACTGATTCCTTAAATCCACTTACTTCCGTAAATATTTATAACGGAGGTGGTGTAGGTATCGGTGATTTCAATAATGATGGATTGCAGGATATTTATTTTGTTGGAAACATGGTTTCTAACAAGTTGTATTTAAATAAGGGAAAATTAAAGTTTGAGGATATTACCAAAGAAGCAAAGGTGGATGGAGAAGGAAGATGGAGCAAAGGCGTATCGGTAATTGATATAAACAATGATGGATGGATGGATATTTACCTTAGTGTTACAATGAATGATAATCCTGAAAAAAGACGTAATATATTATATGTAAACCAGGGACTGGATAAAAACGGGATACCAGTTTTTAAAGAAATGGCAAAAGAATATGGCCTTGATGATACTTCTTCTTCTACCATAGCAGATTTTTTTGATTATGACAATGATGGGGACCTGGATATGTATCTGACAGTAAATCAAATAGTACCGGGAAATAGCCCTTCAGTATTTCGTCCAATAATTAAGAACGGAACTTTTCCAAGCACCGGTCGCTTATTCCGTAACGACTGGGATCCTGCCTTGAAGCATCCCGTTTTCCACGATGTAACAAAGGAGGCAGGCTTAACGATTGAAGGATACGGTCATGGAGCAACTATAGCAGATTTTAACAATGACGGCTGGAAGGACATATTTGTAACGAACGATTTTGTTTCAAACGATTTACTCTACATCAATAATCACGATGGAACTTTTACTGACAAAGCGAGCAGTTATTTTAAACATACCTCCGCGAATGGGATGGGGCAGGATGTAATTGATATCAATAATGATGGTTTACCCGATGTAGTCGAACTTGATATGAATCCCGAAGATAACTATCGTAAAAAAATGATGATGGGTTCAAACAATTATCAAGGCTATAACAACAATGACCTTTTTGGTTATGAATATCAATATGTAAGAAACACTCTTCAGATTAATGATGGCCCGAGAGTAAATGCCAACGATTCACTCGGAGATCCGGTCTTCAGTGAGGTAGGATTTTATGCTGGAATTGCCCAAACAGATTGGAGCTGGACACCCTTGGTTACTGATTTCGATGATGACGGATTTCGTGATATTATCATTACGAATGGATATCCCAGGGATGTTACTGATCATGATTTTACAAGTTTCAGGCAGGAGGCTTCGACCATTGCCAGCAGTTCATTTGTTCTCGATCAAATTCCAATGGTCAAATTAGCCAATTATGCATTTCGTAATAATGGCAATCTTACTTTTTCTAATGTCAGCGAGGCTTGGGGAATTACAAAACCTTCTTTTTCAAACGGAGCTGCTTATGCAGATCTGGATAATGACGGAGATATGGATATGATCGTTAACAATATAAATGATGAAGCATTTATTTATGAAAACACAACTATGGATAATCCCAAGAATCATCCGAATTACCTGGCAATAAAACTGAACGGAGATTCTTTAAATTTAAATGGACTGGGAACATTAATAGAGTTACATTATAAAGGGAAAAAACAGGTATATGACCAAACTCCATACAGGGGCTATCTTTCCACGGTGCAAATTGAACCGCATTTCGGCTTGGGCAATATTTCTGTGGTTGATTCTTTGATTATAAAATGGCAGGATGGCAAGGAGCAGATATTAACGAATGTAAAAGCTAACCAAACTGTTCAGGTTTATAAGAAAGACGCAAATTTGATCTATTCATTTTCTAAGGTCAAATCAGACAGCGCTTCTATTTTTAAAGAGGTGACCAAATCATTGAATATTCATTATGTTCACAAGGATAAAGATTTTAATGACTTTAGCCGGCAGATGTTGCTGCCGCATAAATTTTCAGAATATGGGCCCGCGTTGGCAGTAGGAGATATTGATGGCAATGGCTTGGATGACATCATAAGTGGCGGATCTTTTAATTATTCTGCCCTGGAGTTTTTGCAACAACCAAATGGAAAATTCATTCAGAAGAGTTTAATTACAGGCAAAGACACGCTTAACAAAAGCAGAGAAGACGAAGGGGTGTTATTATTCGATGCAGACGGAGATGGAGATCTGGATCTTTACATAGCTAGTGGTGGATTTGAGGGTGCTCCAAATTCTTCCTCTTACCAGGATAAATTATATATAAATGACGGCAAGGGTAAATTCACAGAAGATACATCCGCATTACCTGAAAACCACACCAGCAAATTTTGTGTTCGTGCCATAGATTATGACAAGGATGGAGATCTCGATCTCTTTGTCTCAGGTAGAGTCGACCCCGGCAGCTATCCAAAACCCGTTTCCAGCTTTATTTTTAGAAATGATTCAAAAGATGGGCACGTAAAATTCACTGATGTGACAAATTCTGTGGCGCCGGCTTTGAAAAATATAGGATTGGTGACTGATGCTTCTTTTACTGATTTCAATAATGATGGCTGGCCCGATTTGATTCTGACGGGTGAATGGATGCCAATAACTGTTCTTGAAAATAATAAAGGTGTTTTTAAAGATGTGACTTCAACCACGGGAATAAGCAATAAAACCGGCTGGTGGAACACAATTGCCTCCGGTGACTTTGATAATGATGGAGATATGGATTATATAGTTGGCAATCTTGGCCAAAACTCTTATTTCCACGCAAGCGAAAAATATCCGGTAAGTCTATTGGCGAAAGATTTCGACAATAACGGCACTTATGATGCAATGTTGTCAATGTACCTTCCCGTTTCACAAACGGATACTACCAAAAAGGACTTCCCTGTTGAATCAAGAGATGATATTCTAAAGCAGATGCCGGGATTAAGAAAAAGATATGAAAAATATAAAACCTTCGCGGTCACGTCGATGGACTCATTGTTTACTCCAAAGGAGCGCGAAGGAGCCTTACATCTGCAAGCTAACTACTTCTCTTCTGCCTTATTAAGAAATGATGGGAAAGGCCGGTTTACTATCATTCCCTTACCAATGGAGGCTCAATTTTCTATTCTGAATGGCATTACTGTAGACGACTTTGACGGCGATGGAAATTTGGATGTTTTAATAAATGGAAATGATTATGGAACAGAGCCGGTTATAGGAAGATATGATGCTTTAAACGGCTTGTTTCTCAAAGGAGATGGCAAAGATAACTTTACTCCTTTATCAATTGCTGAAAGTGGAATATATATTCCCGGAAATGGAAAAGCATTGGTGACTCTGAAAGGAAAGAATGGGAAATTACTGGTTGCAGCAAGCCAGAATAAAGGACCATTAAAGGTTTTTGAATTAAAAAGAAATACAAGATTTATTGCATTGAATCCTTTAGATGAATCTGCTATCCTTTATTACAGGAATGGAAATAAACAAAAACGTGAAATAAATTACGGGTCATCATTTTTATCTCAGTCTGGTAGATTTCTGGCAATTGATGATAATGTAGTTACTGTAGAAATAAAAAATAATAAAGGAGAGACCAGGAAGGTAAGTTTGCAATGATGGTTCAATAAAAAAATGAAAACAGGAGCGAATTTCATGTACAAATCCATGAGCTTTTTGCTGGCGTACTTTCTAACAATAAGTCTGCTTTGCTGCAATAGCAACCATTATAAAAAGAACAGCACTCATAAAGAAACTTCTGACGAAAGCATAAAGAAGGGACAGCAAATGGCAAAAATGTTTTGTCAATCGTGCCATATGCTGCCTGATCCTTCATTGGTCGATGCAAAGACGTGGGAAAAAGGTGTTTTGCCACAAATGGCACCAAGATTAGGTATTTTCACTTATGGATTTCAAACCTACCCGCGATCAAGAGATCTGGAAATAGGTGCCAATTTCTATCCTTCGCATCCAGTCTTAAAGTTAGCTGACTGGCAAAATATTTTAGATTATTATGAGGCTACTTCTCCCGATTCTTTACCAGCACAGAAAAGAACCACACCTATAAAGGCCGGTTTCTCATTGTTTAAAATTGAAAAACCTGGAATTGAATATAATAATTCTGCCAGCAGTTATTTAAAAATCCTTCCTAAGAGTAGTCCTTATTCTTTAATCGTAGGAGATGCAGTGAAGAATGAATTGTTTTTCTTGAACAAAGATTTACGCATCGATGATTCTGTAAAAACCTCTGGACCTATCGTCGATATGGATTTCAATAAAAACAATATGCTTGCCTGCGACATCGGAGTTCTAAATCCTAATAATGGCAAATTTGGTAAAGCGGAACTGATCAATTTAAAATCGAAAGGAAAGCTGGTTAAAGATCCACTTCCACTAATTAAAGATTTGCAAAGGCCAGTACAGATCACCACGGTAGACCTTAATAACGACGGTAAACCTGACTATTTGGTTTGCGAGTTTGGATATTTAACCGGCGAACTTGCATGGTTTGAAAATCAAGGAAACGGACAATTCAAAAAGCATGTATTGAGAAATGTTCCAGGTGCTATTAAGGCTTATGTCCACGACTATAATCATGATGGATTGCCCGATCTTTGGGTTTTGTTTGCCCAGGGGGATGAAGGTATTTTTTTGTTTACCAATAAAGGCAATGGCAATTTTGACCAGGAACAGGTGTTAAGATTTCCTCCAAGTTATGGATCTTCGTATTTTGAACTCGATGATTTTAATAAAGATGGTTATCCTGATATTCTATACACCTGCGGCGACAATGCTGATTATTCTGTGATATTGAAGCCATATCATGGGGTTTATATTTTTATGAATGATAAAACCAATCATTTTAAACAAAAATTCTTTTACCCGATTGATGGTTGTTATAAAGCGATCGCAAAGGATTTTGACGGAGACGGTGATCTCGATATAGCCACTATTTCTTTTTTTGCTGATTATGAAAGGCAACCTCAGGAAGGTTTTGTTTATTTTGAAAATAACGGCAGTTTAAATTTTCAACCTTATTCTTTAAAAGGAACAGAAGTGGGCCGCTGGCTTACAATGGATGCAGGGGATATTGATGGAGATGGAAGACCGGATTTGATCTTAGGTAATTTTTCTATAGGTCCGAGCATGATGAAGCATAAAGTGGACTGGACGCTTGCTCCGCCATTTATTATATTGAAAAACATAGGAAAATCAAAATAAATATTATTTGGTCGTTTACTGGTTCACTTCTGGTCATTAGCGCGTTAATAATGCCTGGATATCCGGATCTGCTTCCAGGTTGTTCATTTGACGCATAATCCATGGAAAGCGGTAAGCAACTCGGTGCGACAAGGGATGAATCGTAAATAAAGTAGGATTGGGAAGGCACGAAGCAATCATCGCAGCTTCCCGGCGGGATAGTTCATTCGCGTTTTTATTAAAATAATATTTTGCAGCTGCTTCTACACCAAAAACTCCCGGACCTGTTTGAGCGACATTAAGATACATCTCAAGGATTCTTTTTTTGCTCCAAAAGTTTTCTATCATGAAAGTAAAATATACTTCCAACGCTTTTCTGAAATAACCACCATGTTGCCACAGAAAAACGTTTTTGGCCACTTGTTGACTTATCGTGCTTGCACCCCTAAGTGATTTGCTTTTCTGATTGTGCTTCATAGCTTTTTGGATGCTTTTAAAATCAAATCCATTATGATCAGGAAACAATTGATCTTCGCCCGCCATAGCAGCCAGTTTAATATTTGAACCCATCTCGTTATAAGAAATGTAATCTCTGTGAAGACCTTTGCCTGTTATAAAGCTTGCAATCTGTGTAATGGTTACGGGCGGATTGATCCATTTGCAAAAAATGATATAGAGGATAGAAAGAAGAAATCCGCATAAGATGATTTTTAATAATGTCCGGACAAGCCGTCTGAATAAACCGCGTTTTCTAAAGTAGGGCTTTTTGTTTTGCAAAAAAGATGATTTTACTATTTCAGTTTTATATATCGCAATGTATATTTTTTTCCCAACTTCTTTGATTTGTTGCCAGACTTTAAAAGTAAATATCCTATCACCGAAAGTACTGCGGCTCCTATAACTAATTGTGGCCTTGCATAATAGCGAGTGTTTGGTTTCGAAAATATCCACGTTACGAGTCCTGTTGTTGTTAGTAAAATACCTCCTCCAAAAAGTGCTGCTCCGGAAGCGTTCCAATTAAAACTTCTGGTGTTATTTCCTAGCGAAATAATATCCTTGTACGCAATCACAAAATGATAAGCTGATACTGTATCCAAAACAAAAACACCGAGATTGGGAGAGTACAAGCGCCGGATATCATACTGAACCAGGAAAACAGAATCTCTTTTTATATCAGTAATTACACCATTATAGTATTGAGCGTCAGTTGAAAAATCCATTTCATTACCCGGGAAGAAGGACTTGATCGTCTTGTTGTTTTTTTTAAGAATGAGCAAATCACTTTGGGCAAAAGAGCTGAAAGCATAAAATAAGGTGATGGACAAAACGAATAGGATGCGCATAAGCTAGATTTTTCTTACAAAGAACAAAACTCCAAAAAGCAAAACAGTGCCGAAAATAACCAGGATTAAGCCAGAAATTTTGTTGATCAACCGGATGTTTTTAACCGTTAATTTTTTGCGCAATTTACCTGCCAGAGTAACCTTTGCAACATCTGCCGACATATTTAAAATGAGTGCGGTAGCAAAAATAATGATGCGGTCACGAATACTATGGGAGACTGCAATAGCGGTTGCAGCTGTAAGCCAGAAGGCAATCACAGCAGGATTTAACGTATTTAATAGAAATCCCTGCAAAGCTATTTTTGCGTGGTCGCTGGTTTTTAAAGTAATTGAGACGTCTTCAGGATGCATGTGAACCTTTTTGAAAAATATATAAAATATCCCCATTCCCATCAAAAAGATACTTCCCGCAATTCCTATCTGCATTTTGAAATCCATCACGGTAGTTACCAGTTCCGAAAAAAGATTACTTAGCACGACAAGCAAAAAATCACTGAGCCAGACTCCAACCACAAAACTGAAACCGCCTCCCTTGCCATTGTTAATACTTTGTTTGATGATGGTAAATACCACGGGGCCCACGGATATCACGAGCAGCAATCCCATTGCTATTCCTTTGAGTATTGCTTCAATAACATCAACCATTTATAAAGGAGGGATTTTAATTTTTAAGAAAAAGAAGGCGATAAAATTAAAATAATAATTAAAACCTGGTTTACTGCATCTAATTTTAGACTTTCGCTTCTTTCAGGAATTTCTTCCATTCATCAAGCATCTTACCTTTTAAAACCCGGGGAAATTTATGTTGGCCACCAACTTTGCCTTTTAATCTCATGAAACTCATAAAAGTCTCTTCACTCAAAACATCCACAATAATTTCTTTTAAAGCATGATTTCTTTCTACCTCATAATCATCATTTAAATCCTTTAATTTTTTATCCAGCAAAAACTTCAAAGTTTCTGAATTTACTGTATCGTCAGTACCAATAAACCAATGATGGGCAAAAAAATCTCCATAAGGCACTCCGGCAACGGTAAATTCACTAATTGAAATATTTAAATCCTCACTTACCAGATTAATGGCTTTATTCATATTATCTACACTCAGATGCTCGCCCACAAGGCTTAAAAAATGTTTGGTTCGCCCGGTGATCAGTATCTCTGATTTCTCCACGTCTACAAATTGAACCGTGTCTCCTATAAGGTATCGCCAGGTGCCGGCATTTGTACTTATTAGTATTGCATAATTCTTGCCTTTCTCTACCTCGTGCACCATAAAAGTTTGTGGGTTTTCAACCATATTCCCATCGATGTCGAAATTATTCTGATCAAACGGTACAAATTCAAAAAAAATATTATTGTTGGTTACCAACCTCATTCCTTTTGCGTTTTGGCGGTTTTGGTACGCCAAAAAACCTTCACTTGCAAGATATGTTTCAATATAAGTAATCGGTTTGCCTAAAAGTTTATTAAAGCCTTTTTTATAAGGTTCCAATGCCACGCCGCCATGGACATAAAAAGCAAGATTCGGCCATATTTCGTGAATATTATTCAGTTGGTATCTTTCAATGACTTTTTCCATACACAACTGAACCCATGCAGGAACACCCACTAAAAAAGCAATATCCCACTCAGGTGCTTTTTCCACAATCTCATCCAGCTTTTTCGACCAATCTGTTACTTTCGCAATTTTCTTTCCCGGTTTATACATGCCCTGGAACCAGAAAGGAATATTTTTCGCCTGAATGCCACTGAGATCGCCGGCGTAATAGGTTGCAGTTTTTTGCAAATGAGTACTGCCGCCAAGCATCAACCATCCTTTGCCCACATATTTTTTAGGAACGTTATTATATGATGCGAGGCTGATCAATTGCCTGAAGCTGGTAAGTGTATTTGCCCTTATCAATTCTTTTGTAATCGGGATGTATTTACTTGATGCTTCACTGGTGCCGCTGCTAAGGGCAAAAAATTTTATCGTTCCGGGCCAGCAAACATCGGGTTTGCCGTCAAGCGCTCTGAACCACCATTCATTAAATATTTTTTCATAAGTAAATGTAGGCACAACCCTCTGGAAGCTTTTGGTAGGATGCTTACTTAAAAGTATTTGGTCAAAGAGATATTTTTGTCCAAATTCAGTAAACCGCGCTCTTTTTAATAGTTTTTGTAAAACTTTTAATTGTTGTCTTTTGGTAGAACTTGCAGGAATGCGCAGTGCCCGGTAGAATGATTTTGGAAATTTAAAATCTATGAATGCCATCCCTTATTTTGAGTTGTTGACAATAACAAATTTAATGAATAGTTGATCTACATCAGTCATAAATTTATGAATGGCCGCTTCGCTGCTGTGTATTGCTGCACCAAAGGCACTTGCATTATGGCAACACCTAGCTGATTTTCGTTTGGCGGTTCAGTATTACCATTTACTAACTATAATTTACCACTTGCTAAATAACGAAAAATAAGAACAAAAAAATAAAGAAATTTATTAAGCGCTTATAAATAACTTTTGTCTTCAGAAACAATTGTATATTCTTCAATAAAATAAAGTGTGTGTAGTTTTTAATCAGGATTTCCCTCGCAATTTGTGAGGGATTTTTTTTGATGCCAAATGTGTAACTTTATTTGCTGCAAATATTTTTGCATTTGTTTTCCGGATGATTAACAGCCTTAAAAACTTAAAAGTTTTTTGTGATAAAAAATTTCCATTAATTTTAACCCCTGACAGTAAAAAAAAAATTCAATAATTTTCGGCGTCTGATCTCCGGATGTTGGTATCTCTACTTAATTAAATTCTCTTCTAAATGTATAATCACATCTGGAAAAAATATTTGCCCATTATAAGGATATTAATGAAAAAATCGATTGCTGAGGAGCAGGTGTTAGACCTTAATCGTATTGATTTTGAAAGAGCCGGCACCGGGAGAAAAGCGGGATATAAATTTAAGATCCTATTTTCAGATGGTAAGGTCAGCAATGTGATCAGTGGTTCTGCATTGGCTATGCATCTGGCACAGGTGATTTTGGAAGATGCTACTGCCCTGGAAATTCTTAAAGAGCACAATTTTGAAGTATCGCTAAATACAAGATTTCAACTCAGTATCAAGAACATTGATTAAGATGGAAACCTTTGTATAAACAAATAAAGAACTTCAATTTTTATTTGAACATTCTCCTTTTATACCTGGTGCAATATATTTTCATCTTTGGATGGCAATAATGAAAATCCCATTAGGTATTCGTCTACTTTTCTTGCGCATTCTCT
>Ga0157371_10002974_pt1 | contig 15738 bp, 14 predicted proteins | sample C45metaG_FD_113462 | JGI IMG/M metagenome (GOLD analysis project Ga0157371, IMG submission 113462) | Corn rhizosphere microbial communities from Kellogg Biological Station, Michigan, USA - C4-5 metaG | ecosystem: Host-associated > Plants > Roots > Rhizosphere > Soil | place: USA: Michigan...
TGCAAAGCCGTCCACACGGGTTCAAATCCCGTCGCCACCTCGGCAGTCCAGCACTTCAGGCAGTAAAATAGTTCCAACAAGTAGAAGTTCAGTTTGAGCGATTGGCGCAGCGGTAGCGCGCTTCCCTGACACGGAAGAGGTCGCTGGTTCGATCCCAGTATCGCTCACAGGAAGAGCCCCGACCCGTCGGGGCTTTTTTCTTTGCTATGGGGCATCGTGCGCTATGCATGCACCATCGTTATGAGTTCCTGCTGAATTGGCGGCGTGCTGGGCAGAGTCGCCGTATTCGCGAGGATTAGGACGTGATCGGATAGTCGAAGGCAACTCCGAGCCACTTGGCGCAAAATGAGTTGCCGAGCGCCAGGAAGATAGCTCCTGAGTCTTCCTTTGGAGTACTGACCGGCCCCCGCTTCTATGAGGCTCGCAAATCGTTACCACTGCCGTCTACGTGGCGACTTCTTTTGATAAAGACGTGGGAAGCTCGTCATCTTCGCTGCCATGATGGCGGCATGCCGTTGCACATAGATCCACCAGTTGCCACGATCATCGCCGCATTCATAGCTGCCTTTGCGGGCAGCATCATCGGCCCGATTATTCTGCGCCAGCAGCGTAAAGGTGACACCGCTCTGGAAGAGCGACGCAAGTGGACCAAGGAAAAACTTCGGGTCGTGTTTCATGAGGAAAACGATCAGTCAACCGATGACATCAACTTCCATTCTGCGGGAATGATCCCGTGGAACCCTTGGGTTAAATGGCATATTGACATGCATTCGATCCACCCACGCTTGGCTGAATCTCTTGACCTGCGATTGCTCCAACCTCGTAGAAGCAAGCTCGCGTACGAGTGGCTGGAAGCCTGGGCTTGGGTTCTGTGGGATGAGAATCAAGCGCTCCGGGATATCGTCGCACGCGACACGGAGTACATGACGCTCATGTCGAATGCCAAGTTCATGAAGCTTGCTAACGACTACACGCGTCATTTTCGCGGTCTAGAGACAGCGCTGACGCTTTGGTCGCTCGGGATTCGACCATCTATTCGCTTGTGGTTCTCGCTGAAGTTTGTCGCACCATGGGCGCGTTCCAACAGACCGCGAAAGATCGTGGAGACTATGGCTGACTTCAACCCCAAACCCGTCGAGGCGTAACCGAAAGGCTCCTTCCGTTCCATGAGTGAATCCGAGAAACTAAAGCGCGCCTTCCGTCTCGGGGTGATGCGCGCATCCTCTGGGGAATTCAAGTCGGTCGCCAATGTCGGGATTACGGGCGACGGAGGCGTTTTTGTAGTGCCAGCTCAGCTACGGGGCTATTCGTGGCGCTACGGGGTGGTAAGGAAAGGGGAAGCACCGAAACAAGCAGAGCATGTCGAAACAGACCTTCGCCCAAAGCTGCACTACCATCAATCTGGCATCGCCAGCGTGACTCTCACGGGCAGCGACATCGAGCGTAGACGAGTCCAGCTGCCTCGGCTTCCTTGCGTCGTACGGGGCCAAGTTTTCTCGATTGTCAGCTATCGAGTGTGGGAATTTCCCACGGTGTCAACAAACGGTGACGCTCGCCGCGGTGACGTATTCACAGTTGAGACTCGCTGGCCCGACGCGCTCGCATGGACGCTCTCGATAGTGAGTCATCCGAGTGGAGACCCTTTTAACGTCGCTCTTGATGGGCCACGACCTATTGGCCACATCCGAGGGGACCCGACGCGGTTTGTAGTTGACCTGTCTTGGTACGGGAGAAATGCCATGTTGGTGGGACATGTCGATCCAAGGTTCGATGATCCAGTCCCAATGGAGCCGGGCGTTTCTGTTGTGGCATTGCCCTGGAAACCGGGTGGCCCGAGCACGATGGATGATGCGTTCGGTCTTTGGTCAACCTCAATGAACAATCCGGTCGTCAAGTACGAGGAGGACGATGATATTCCTACGGAGTTTGAACTGACTACGGAAAGTGACGGGGTGGTCCGTGAGGTCACATGGAGAGAACGCAGCCAAGAGCGCTTGAAAGCTGCAGGTGAGAATCCAGACGGACGGCGGTTTCCGGGTGCAGACAAGTGAAATGACTCGGATTGTTGCTGCAGACGATGGGCAGCTTGTCGTCGTGGAAGGTGACGAGCTGAGCTCACCCGACTGTGGGCGTGCCGCCAATAGCCCCTGTTTCGATTGCTGCATCCGGCGGTAGTGCAGGTCGTTCTTGCACTGGGCATAGCAAATAAAGCTGCCAAGTCAGGCTGATTCTCTGGAAGAAGTTGAGCCAGCGGGATTTTCAAAACTTGTGCAACCGCGAGCAAGGTCGCAGCGTAGGATTCGCAGGGCTCCAGGGCTGGACTCGCCCTTCTCAAATTACTGTAGATGAATCGTCCCAGCCGAGCTCGATAGGCAACGGTCTCTTGGCTATGGCCGAACTTGAGTCGGAGCCGTTGAAGATTTTGCCTCAGCTCGGGGGCGAAAGTATCCCGCCACGGGTTTTGTCAGATCGTCCAGCAAGAACCGAAACCCTCGCAGATCAGAAGTCAACCGCACCGACAGCTAACCTTTTCCCTAATCACTTCAAGGCAATGGTCCGCTTCCTTCACACGGAAGAGGACGCTAGAACAATCCCGGAAGCTCACGACACGTAAGGAGTTTTCGGAGCCTTCGTGCGCCTCTAGGCGATGTTCGCGCCGACGAGGCTTCCGATCGCGAACGTGACGACCATGGTCACGACACTCACTGCGACGTTGCGGACGATGGCGCGGCCGGGCGATGCGCCCCCCAGCCAGGCGGCCACCCATCCGGTGATGCTGAGCGCGGCGACGACGGCGATGAACGTGATCGGGATGCGCAGGGACACCGGCGGCAGTGCGATTGCGAGCAGCGGGAGAACCGAGCCGAGGGCGAACGAGACCATCGAGGCGAGTGCGGCCGCCCACGGGTTCGCGTGATGATCCGGGTCGATTCCCAACTCGATCTGGGCGTGGGCCCGGAGGGCGTCGTGCGCGGTCAACTCCTCGGCGACCAGGGATGCCGTCGCCTTGCTCAGACCCTGGGCCTCGTAGAGTTCGGCCAGCTCGGCCAGTTCCTCATCCGGCATGTTCTCGAGCTCGAAACGCTCCTGAGCCAGGGCCGCGCGTTCGGTGTCGCGCTGGGCGCTGACCGAGGTGTATTCGCCGCCCGCCATCGAGAGCGCGCCCGCCACCAGTCCCGCGAGGCCCGCGATGAGGATCGCGGCGACGTTGGATGTGGCGCCTGCGACGCCGACGACCAGGCCGGCGGTCGAGACGATCCCATCGTTCGAGCCGAGCACCCCGGCTCTCAGCCAGTTGAGGCGAGAGGCGAGATGCAGATCGTGGGGCTCGTCGTGAAGGTCTGATGGGGTCGGCGCGGAGTCGGTCATTCTGCGACGGTACAGTTATTCTGACCACTTTTCCCAGTAAGGAGCACCTCACCCGTGTCAGAGTCTTCCGCCGGTGCCGAGCTAGATTTCGCCCCCATCAGGGCCGAGACCGACACGACGGGATTCGAACTGTTCACGGATCGCAGCATCGTGGCCGTGCGAGTGGATGGTCAGCTGCGTGATCTGGCGGCGACGGTCGAGGCGGGAGAACTCGCCGAACCGGTCCTCATCTCCTCGCAGGACGGCCTCGCCATTCTGCGCCACTCCGCCGCGCACGTCGCCGCGCAGGCGTTGCAGTCGATCAACCCCGAGGCCAAACTCGGCATCGGGCCGCCGATCACCGACGGGTTCTACTACGACTTCGACATCGTCGATCCGCTCACCCCGGATGACCTCAAGGCCGTCGACAAGGCCATGGAACGCATCATCAAGCAGGGCCAGCGTTTCGTCCGCCGCGTCGTCACCGAGGACGAGGCGCGGGCAGAGCTCGCAAACGAGCCGTACAAGCTCGAACTGAGCGGCATCAAGGGTCACGCCGCCGACACCGCGGACAACGAGTCCGTCGAGGTCGGGGGCACGGAACTGACGATCTACGACAACGTCGACCCGAAGACGGGGGAGACCCTGTGGAAGGACCTCTGCCGTGGCCCTCATCTGCCGAGCACCCGGTTGATCGGCAATGGCTACGCGCTCACCCGCACGGCCGCCGCATACTGGCGCGGCTCCGAGAAGAACAAGCAGCTGCAGCGGCTCTACGGCACCGCCTGGCCGACGAAAGACGAGCTCCGGGCCTACCAGACCCGCATGGAGGAGGCCGCGAAGCGCGACCACCGCAAGCTGGGTGCGGAACTGGACCTGTTCTCCTTCCCCGAGGAGATCGGATCGGGCCTCGCGGTGTTCCACCCGAAGGGCGGGATCATCCGGGCCGAGATCGAGAACTACATGCGCGAGCGCCTGATCGCCAATGACTACGAGCTCGTCAACACCCCGCACATCACCAAGGCGCACCTGTACGAGATCAGCCAGCATCTCAGCTGGTACAAGGAGGGGATGTTCCCTCCCATGCACCTCGACGAGGAGCGGGACGAAGCCGGCAACATCACCAGGCAGGGCCAGGACTACTATCTGAAGCCGATGAACTGCCCCATGCACAACCTGATCTTCAAGGCCCGCGGGCGCAGCTATCGGGAGCTTCCGCTGAGGCTCGCGGAGTTCGGCACCGTGTACCGCTACGAGAAGAGCGGCACCCTCTCCGGCCTCACCAGGGTGCGCGGACTCACCCAGGACGACGCCCACATCTACGTCACCCCCGGCCAGGTCAAGCCCGAGCTCACCCGCCAACTCGAGTTCGTGCTCGAGACCCTGCGCGGCTACGGCCTCACCGACTTCTATCTCGAACTGTCGACCAAAGACCCGGAGAAGTCCGTCGGCAGCGACGAACAGTGGGCGGAGGCGACCGAGACCCTCCGCGAGGTGGCCATCGAGTCCGGCCTCGACCTCGTCGACGACCCGGGCGGCGCCGCCTTCTACGGGCCGAAGATCTCCGTGCAGGCACGCGATGCGATCGGCCGCACCTGGCAGCTGTCCACCGTGCAGTTGGACTTCAACCAGCCGGAACTGTTCGACCTCGAGTACACGGCGTCGGATGGCACGAGGCAGCAGCCGGTCATGATCCACCGTGCGCTGCTCGGCTCGATCGAGCGATTCTTCGCGATCCTGCTCGAGCACTATGCCGGTGCGTTCCCGGTCTGGCTCGCTCCTGTCCAGGTCGTCGGCATCCCCGTGGCAGAGGAGTACGGCGACTACCTCGACGGCGTCATCGCCCGGCTGAAGGCCGCGGGAGTGCGCGCGGAGGTCGACCATTCGAGCGATCGGATGCCGAAGAAGATCCGCACGCATACCAAGGAGAAGGTTCCGTACCAGCTCATCGCGGGCGAGGACGACCGGGCGGCGGGAGCAGTGAGCTTCCGCTTCCGCGATGGGACGCAGGAGAACGGCATCCCGATCGCCCAGGCCATCGAGAGGATCACGACCGCCATCGCGAGCAAGGTGCAGGTCTGATCGTGGGGCCGTACCAGACCGACGAGTTCGGCGAGCTGCCGATCGAGCGGGCCGCCGAGTTCGCCGCCGTCCCCGACTCCTTCCAGAGGCTCTGGACGCCGCACCGCATGGTCTACATCCAGGACGGCCAGCAGCCGGAGAAGCACGCCTGCCCGTTCTGCCTCGCTCCGAGCATGGACGACGAGAAGGCGCTGATCGTGGCGCGCGGAACGCACTGCTATGCCCTGTTGAACCTGTATCCGTACAACTCGGGTCACCTCCTGGTCTGCCCGTACCGCCATGTCGCCACCTACGACGAGGCGACGGCGGAGGAGGTCGCAGAGATGGGCAGCCTCACGCAGACCGCGATGCGGGTGCTCAGCGAGGTCGCGCACTGCGACGGATTCAACATCGGCATGAACCAGGGCCGCATCGCCGGGGCGGGTATCGCGGAGCACCTGCACCAGCACATCGTGCCGCGCTGGGCGCTCGACTCCAACTTCTTCCCGATCATCGCGAAGACCAAGGCGCTGCCCCAGCTGCTGGGCGAGGTGCGGGCGGATATCGCGCGCGCCTGGCCCAAGCCGGAACGGCACCAGGCCGGGGTCTGAGCGGCACCAGCAGGGTCGCCGCGCAGCCATAGAATAGATAGGCAGCGTGACGCAGAGAGCGTAACGGCGCGCCAGAGAGGCAACAGTGACCGACAGCAAGAACTCCGAAGTACTGGGCTCCGACCGGGTCAAGCGTGGACTCGCCGAAATGCTCAAGGGTGGCGTCATCATGGACGTGGTCAACGCCGAGCAGGCGAAGATCGCCGAGGATGCCGGCGCCGTCGCCGTCATGGCGCTCGAGCGCGTGCCGGCAGACATCCGTTCGCAGGGCGGCGTGGCCCGCATGAGCGACCCCGACCTGATCGACGGCATCATCGCCGCCGTGTCCATCCCGGTGATGGCCAAGGCCCGCATAGGGCACTTCGTCGAGGCGCAGGTCCTCGAGGCGCTCAAGGTCGACTACATCGACGAGTCCGAGGTGCTGAGCCCGGCCGACTACGTGAACCACATCGACAAGTGGAAGTTCACCGTGCCGTTCGTCTGCGGTGCGACCAACCTGGGCGAGGCTCTCCGCCGTATCAACGAGGGCGCGGCGATGATCCGCTCCAAGGGCGAGGCGGGCACCGGCGACGTGTCGGAGGCGACCAAGCACATTCGCACCATCAAGTCGGAGATCGCGGCGCTGACCGCGAAGAGTCACGACGAACTGTATGTGGCAGCCAAGGAGCTGCAGGCGCCGTACGAGCTGGTGCTGGAGATCGCCCGCACCGGGAAGCTTCCCGTGGTGCTGTTCACCGCCGGCGGCGTCGCCACTCCGGCGGATGCCGCGCTCATGATGCAGCTCGGCGCGGACGGTGTGTTCGTCGGCTCCGGGATCTTCAAGTCCGGCGACCCGGCCAAACGCGCTGCGGCGATCGTGAAGGCGACGACCTTCTTCGACGACGCCTCGGTCATCGCGGAGGCATCGCGCGGCCTCGGTGAGGCGATGGTGGGCATCAACGTGTCCGACCTTCCCGCACCGCACCGCCTCTCCGAGCGCGGCTGGTAAGCAAAACGGTCGTTGAGTCTGTAGCCGCTGTGCCCGGGGCAGCCGAGCCCGCCGCGCATCCGGTCGGTGTCCTGGCGCTCCAGGGCGACTTCCGCGAGCACATCGCCGTCCTGCGTTCGCTCGGTGCGGATGCCATCCCGGTGCGCAGGGCGGAGGACCTGGAGAAGGTGGCCGGCCTGGTGATCCCGGGCGGTGAGTCCAGCGTGATGGACAAGCTCAGCCGCCTGTTCGGACTAGCCGAACCGTTGAAGGCGGCCATCGCATCCGGCCTGCCCGTCTACGGCACCTGCGCGGGGCTGATCATGCTGTCGAACACCCTGCTCGATGCCATCGACGGCCAGCAGAGCCTCGGCGGACTCGACATCGACGTCAGACGGAACGCCTTCGGTTCGCAGACCTCGTCCTTCGAGGTCGACCTCGACATTCCGGCGGTCGGCGAGGAACCCATGCACGCCGTGTTCATCCGCGCCCCCGTGGTCGAGCGGATCGGCTCCGAGGTGTCCGTCGTCTCGGCGCTCGACGACGGCCGGGTGGTCGCCGTCGAGCAGGGGAACCTGTTGGGCACCTCGTTCCACCCGGAGATGACCGGAGACACCCGCTTCCACCAGTACTTTCTCGACAGGGTGGCCGAGGTGGGGTTCCGGACGAAGGGCTAGTCGGGCCGGGGACGCCCCCGCGGCTGGATAGAATGTTCAGCATGTCAGGCCACTCCAAATGGGCAACCACCAAGCACCAAAAAGCGATCAAAGACTCGCGTCGTGCCAAGTCGTTCGCCAAACTCATCAAGAACATCGAAGTCGCTGCGAAGCTCGGCGGCGCAGACCTGGCCGGAAACCCGACACTCGTCGACGCCATCCAGAAGGCCAAGAAGACCTCGGTCCCCAACTCCAACATCGACTCCGCGGTCAAGCGCGGCTCGGGCCAGCTCGGTGAAGCCGTCGACTACCAGACCATCATCTACGAGGGCTACGCGGCGGGCGGCGTGGCTCTGCTGATCGAGTGCCTCACCGACAACAAGAACCGTGCCGCGGCGGACGTGCGCACCATCATGACCCGCAACGGCGGCACCATGGGCGACCCCGGCAGCGTCGCGTACAACTTCAGCCGCAAGGGCGTCATCTCGGTCACCAAGGTCGACGGCGTGACCGAGGACGACATCCTGGGCGCCGTGCTCGACGCTGGAGCCGAAGAGGTCAACGATCGCGGTGCAGGGTTCGAGATCGTCACGGAGCCGCACGACCTCGTCGCGGCGCGCACCGCGCTCCAGGAGGCGGGCATCGACTACGACGCCGCCGACGTGGAGTTCGTGCCCGGGCTCACGATCGAAGTGGATGTCGAGACGGCACGCAAGGTGTTCCGGCTCATCGATGCCCTCGACGACAACGACGACGTGCAGAACGTCTACGGCAACTTCGACGTCCCCGCCGAGGTACAGGCCATCCTCGACGAGGAAGAGTAGCGCGAAGCCGGTGATGGTGTCGGACCGATGAGGGGGTTCGAACCATGACGATCCGCGTCCTGGGCGTCGACCCGGGGCTGACCCGGTGCGGCGTGGGCATCGTGGATGTCACGGCATCGCGCTCGGCATCGCTGGTGTTCGTGGACGTCATCCGCACCTCCCCGGCCACGCCTCTGGAACAACGCCTCATGCTGATCGGCGACGAACTGGAGCGGGTGCTCGACGAGTACCGGCCAGCGGCGTTCGCCATCGAGCGGGTGTTCGCCCAGCACAACGTCAGAACCGTGATGGGGATCGCCCAGATCAGCGGCGTCGCCATGCGGGCGGCGGCGAAACGAGGCCTCGCCGTGGGGCTGCACACCCCGTCCGAGGTCAAGGCGGCCATCACCGGGTACGGCTCGGCCGACAAGAAGCAGGTGGCGGCCATGGTGGCCCGCGTGCTCGGCCTCGCCGAACCGCCGACTCCGGCCGACGCCGCCGATGCTCTCGCGATCGCCATCTGCCATGCCTGGCGGAGCCCTGGACTGGCACCCGGTGCGGGAGGTTCCGGCGGCACGGAGGCGACGTCCGCGACGTTGACTCCGGCGCAGCAAGCGTGGCTCGCCGCGGAGCGCTCCGCCTCGAAGTCACCGGTCAAACGTAGGCTTGCCCCATGATCTCCTCGGTGCGCGGCACAGTCCTGTCCGCTGTCGGGACCAGCGCCGTCATCGAGGTCGGGGGAGTGGGCCTCGCCATCACGGTGACCCCTCGGCACGCGCTCGCGCTCCGCGTGGGCAGCGAGGCGACCGTCCGCACCGCGCTGATCGTCCGCGACGACGACCTGTCGCTGTTCGGGTTCTCCGAGCCGGAAGAGCTCACCGTCTTCGACCTGCTGCGCGGTGTCGGCGGGGTGGGGCCGAAGTCGGCGATGGGAGTGCTCGCGGTCATGAGTCCGTCCGATGTCGCCGCCGCGGTCGCTGCGGAGGACGACTCCGCATTCAGGAAGGTCTCCGGCATCGGGCCGAAGACCGCCAAGCTGATCGTCGTCTCCCTCGCGGGCAAGATGCAGGCTGTCTCCCACGCGGGACGCCCCGCGCCCGCGGCCTCGAACAGCGTCAGCGAGAACGTTTTGGTGGCGCTGGTCGGCCTCGGCTGGTCCGAACGCGTCGCCGCACAGGCCGTCGAAGGCGCGATGGCGACGGTGGTCGAGGGCGAGCCGATGACCGTCCCCGCACTGCTCCGCCTGGCGCTGACCGGCTTGGGCCCGCAACAGTTCGGTGACCGGCACTCTGCCGGCCAGCAGCCTGCCGGTCAGCCGCTCAGCGGTTCGGAGGCACGATGACCGCGGAACTTCCGGAAGAAGAACTGACTCTGTCGAGAGATCCCTCCGTGGCGATCGTGCGTCCCACCCCGGAGTCCGAGGCCGAACTCGCCTTCGAGGGGGCCCTTCGTCCGAAAACCCTGGCCGAGTTCGTCGGGCAGGCGAAGGTGCGCGCACAGCTGCAACTCCTCTTGCGGGCGGCGACCCTGCAGAATCGCACCCCAGATCATATTCTGCTCGCCGGTCCTCCCGGACTGGGCAAGACCACCCTTGCGATGATCGTGGCGGAGGAGAGCGGCCGGCCGCTGCGGATGTCGAGCGGCCCCGCGATCCAGCATGCCGGAGACCTCGCCGCGGTGCTCTCCTCCCTGGTTCCCGGCGAGATCCTGTTCATCGACGAGATTCACCGGATGGCGCGATCGGCCGAGGAGATGCTGTACCTCGCGATGGAGGACTTCCGCATCGACATCATGGTGGGCAAGGGGGCCGGGGCGACATCCATCCCGCTCGATCTCGCACCGTTCACCCTGGTCGGGGCGACGACGCGATCCGGGCTGCTGCCGAACCCGCTGCGCGACAGGTTCGGGTTCACCGCACACCTGGAGTTCTACGCGGAATCGGAACTCGAGCAGGTGCTGACCCGCGCAGCGCTGTTGCTCGGCCTTTCCGTGGATCGTGCCGCCCTCGCCGAGATCGCCGGACGCTGTCGCGGAACCCCGCGCATCGCGAACCGCCTGCTGCGTCGCGTCCGGGACTACTCGCTCGTCCACGGCTCGACCGGGCTCGACGCGGTGTACGCCGCACTGGAGCTGTATGACGTCGACGAGTTGGGGCTCGACCGGCTGGACCGGGCCGTCATGGACATCATCCTCACCCGTTTCGACGGCGGGCCGGTCGGCCTGAACACCCTCGCCGTATCGGTGGGGGAGGAGGCCGAGACCATCGAATCGGTGGTCGAACCGTTCCTGGTGCGAATCGGACTGTTGACGCGGACGCCTCGGGGACGGGTCGCGACCAGGACGGCCTGGTCGCACTTCGGGCTCAGCCACCCGCGCGAGGCGCTCATAGAGGATGATCTATAATTCAAGCTGGCTTAACAGCACTCGCGCTTAGACTTCACGCTTGACCCACACACCTTTGGAAGGTTTTTCTTACTATGCCCACCGAATTCATACTCATCGCGGTCGCGATCGCGGTCTTCATCTTCTTCCAGTTCCGCAGTTCGCGTAAGCGTGCGAAGCAGGCTGCCGAGCGCCAGGCCACGATCGTCCCCGGTGTCGAGATCATGACCAACTACGGACTCTACGGAAAGCTCATCGACCTCGATGAGGACACGAACATCGCGCTCATCGAGACCACTCCGGGCACGATTCTGAAGATCCATCGCCAGACGATCCTCAAGGCCGTCGAGGACGAGATCCCGGAGGCCGTGGAGGGCGCGGTCGAGGAAGCTCCCGAAGCAGAACTGAACGCGGACCACGCGATCCCTGCGGGCGAGCCCGAGTTCGGGGAGCGAATCGAGCCCGCCGTGAAGAAGCCGTCGCGGGGCGGCGCCAAAAAGGCTACGGACTAACCACTAACCTGTTGTGTGGCCCTGCGCCGTTCGTGCGGGGTGCATCTGAGGTGCGTCCGTAGTCACCCATCGCGTCGCACGCGTAGAAAGCTGAGTTTCCGTTGGCAGCAAGACCCACCCCAGTCAAAAAAGCCTGGCGTTCCCTCACCTGGCTGCTCGTGATCATCGCACTTCTCGCCGGATTGAACGCCGCGGGAGCGATCGGCGATGCGACATCGGGATCCACGACTGCGGGAAATCGCTGGGCACCGAAACTCGCCCTCGACCTCGAGGGCGGCACCGAGATCATCCTGGCTCCGGTGATTGCGAAGGGTGCGGCGGCCCCGACCGGGGACCAGCTCAACCAGGCCGTGTCGATCATCCGCCAGCGCATCGACGCCGCCGGCGTCTCTGAGGCCGAGATCAACACCCAGGGCGGACAGAACGTCGTCGTCTCCATCCCCGGCGTCGCCGACCAGGCCACCATCAGCCGCATCGAGTCCTCCGCGAAGCTCGAGTTCCGGGCGGTGCTTCAGACGGACGCCGCCTCCAACAGGACGGATGCTGCGACGCCGACACCGTCCGCGACCACACCGGCGGCCGACGGAGCGACTCCGGGCGCCACGGCGGGCCCCACGCCGACGGCGGCCGCGACGCCGACGACCAAACCAACGGACGCGAGCGACCTGGCCTGGATCACCCCGGAGCTCGCGGCCCAGTTCGCGAGCTTCGACTGCGCATCGTTGGACAAGTCCGGCGCGAACGTCGCCGATCCGAAGAAACCGCTCGTCACCTGCGACGAGGTGGACCCGAAGAATCCCGGCGCCCCCGTGGCCAAGTACATCTTGGGCCCCGTCGAGGTTGCCGGAGAGACGATTTCGGATGCCACCGCCGGCCAGGTCAGCACCAGCCAGGGTGCGGTGACCGGCCAGTGGGCCGTCAACATCGTGTTCAACAGCAAGGGCAGCAAGGAGTTCGGCAATGTCACGAGCCGCCTCTTCTCGCTGACCGGTGCCCGCCATCAGTTCGCCATCGTGCTCGACGGCCGGGTGATCTCCGCGCCCACGACCAATGCGGTGATCACGAACGGGAAGCCGCAGATCACCGGCAACTTCACGCAGGCCACCGCGAAGGTTCTGGCCGACCAGCTCAAGTTCGGCGCGCTCCCGATCGGCTTCACGGTGCAGAGCAACAACCAGATCTCGGCGACGCTGGGAAGCAGTCAGCTGCAGAGCGGCATCCTGGCCGGCCTCATCGGCCTCATCCTGGTCGTGGTCTATTCGCTCTTCCAGTACCGGCTTCTCGGGCTCGTCACGGTGGCGTCTCTCGTGGTCGCGGCGACCATCACCTACCTCTTCGTCACCCTGCTGTCCTGGCGGGAGGGGTATCGATTGTCGCTGGCCGGTGTCGCCGGACTCATCGTGGCGATCGGTATCACCGCCGACTCGTTCATCGTGTACTTCGAGCGAATACGCGATGAGCTGCGCGATGGCCGCGGACTGTCGTCCGCGGTCGAGGCGGGCTGGAAGCGCGCGATCCGGACCGTCCTGGCCTCCGACACCGTCAACTTCCTGGCCGCAGGCGTCCTGTTCATCGTCGCGGTCGGAAACGTCAAGGGCTTCGCCCTGACCCTCGGAATCACGACCATCATCGACGTCCTCGTCGTGGCGCTGTTCACCCACCCGGTGCTGCAGCTGCTGTCGCGCACGGCGTTCTTCTCCGAGGGGCACCGGTTCAGCGGGCTCGACCCGAAGGCGCTCGGGGCCGTCTATCGCGGACGCGCGACCTTCCGCGAGCCGGTGGGAGTGTCCGCGGGCAAGAAGGCGTCGAGCAGCAAGGAAGCCGTCAAACGGCAGACGATCGCCGAACGGAAAGCTGCCGAACAAAGCAGTCTCGGCAGTAAGGGGAAGGATTCCTGATGGCGAGCTTCTCCAAGTTTGGCAACGAGCTGTACACGGGCGAGCGTTCGTACGACATCGTCGGCAAGCGCAAGATTTGGTACGCCGTTGCCGCGGTCCTGATCCTCACCGCGATAATCGTCCCCATTCTCCGCGGCGGGTTCGTCTTCGGCATCGAGTTCCGCGGCGGCTCCCAGTTCCAGGTGTCCGACACCGCGAACCTCCAGCAATCGCTCGCGACCCGGACGGTCCAGAGCGTCGTGCCCAATGCCAACCCCAAGGTCACCATCATCGGCGGCCACTCCGTTCGCATCCAGACCGACCAGCTGACCAACGCGCAGAACGTCGCGACCCAGGCGGCCCTCGCCAAGGCATATGACGTTCAGGTCAAGCAGGTGACGACATCCTTCATCGGCGCCACCTGGGGGCAGGACATCACCCGCCAGGCGATCACCGGCCTGATCGTCTTCGTGCTGCTCGCCGGTGCGGTGATGGCGCTGTACTTCCGCACCTGGAAGATGTCGCTCGCGGCGCTCATCGCCCTGTTGCACGACCTCGTGATCACGGCGGGCTTCTACGGCATTCTCGGTTTTGAGGTCACCCCCGCGGCGGTGATCGGATTCCTGACGATTCTCGGGTATTCCCTGTACGACACCGTCGTGGTGTTCGACAAGATCCGGGAGAACACCCTGGAGGACGGCGGGGACAGCACCCGCACCTTCGCGGAGTCGGTGAACTATGCCGTCAACCAGACCCTGGTGCGTTCGATCAACACCTCGGTCGTCGCCATCCTCCCGGTGGCGGGCATCCTCTTCATCGGCGCGCTGCTGCTCGGGGCCGGTACGCTGCGCGACATCTCGCTCGCGCTGTTCATCGGAATCCTGGTCGGCACCTATTCGACGATCTATATCGCCGCCCCGATGTACGCGCACCTGCGGAGTTCCGACGAGCTGGTCAAGAAACATGACAAGCGGGTCATCTCGGCTCGCCAGGCCAGCATCGTCAAGTAGTTTGCCTCGAGAGCTTCGGACAACAGCGTGCCCACAGCGAACGGGCATCCAAGCTCGAAGCTGCGGTGCTAGCTTGGCAGTGTCAGGCTGCTATCGGGAGGAGCGTCGATGACGGGAACGACGACGCCCAACTCCACGTCACACGAGCACGGCTCACTCGGGCAGGGCCTCGGGTCCGCATCGCTGCGTGCCCTTCTGCCCCGCATCTTCTCCAAGGCGCAGCCGACCGGAGCGGTCGACCGGCTGATCAAGACGGCGCGCGCCCACCACCCGAAGGCGGATGTCGGGGTCATCGAGCAGGCATACGCGGCGGCCGAGCTGGCGCACCGGGGCCAACTGCGCCGCAGCGGTGAGCCGTACATCACGCATCCGGTGGCCGTCGCGCAGATTCTCGCGGATCTGGGCATCGGCCCCAAGACGCTTGCGGCGGCCCTGCTCCACGACACCGTCGAGGACACCGAGTACACCCTCGACATGCTCCGGAACGACTTCGGCGACGAGATCGCCATGCTCGTCGACGGCGTCACGAAGCTCGACAAGCTCAAATACGGCGACAGCGCCCAGGCCGAGACGGTACGCAAGATGGTCGTCGCGATGTCGAAGGACATCCGGGTGCTGGTGATCAAGCTCGCCGACCGGCTGCACAACGCCCGCACCTGGGGTTTCGTCCCCGCGGAGTCGGCCACGCGCAAGGCTCGGGAGACCCTGGAGATCTATGCTCCGCTGGCACACCGCCTCGGCATCCAGGCGATCAAGTGGGAGTTGGAAGACCTCTCCTTCGCCGTCCTCTACCCCAAGCTGTACGTGGAGATCGAGAGCCTGGTCAAGCAGCGGACCCCGGAGCGCGAGGAGTTCGTCCAGCAGGTCATCGATGCCGTGCGGGATGATCTGAAGTCGGCCAAGATCAAGGGCAAGGTCGCCGGTCGGCCGAAACAGTACTACTCGATCTATCAGAAGATGGTCGTGCGCGGCCGCGAGTTCGACGAGATCTACGACCTGGTCGGGATCCGCGTGCTGGTCGGGACGGTGCGCGACTGCTACGCGGTGCTCGGCTCCATCCACGCCAGGTGGAACCCGATTCCGGGCCGGTTCAAGGACTACATCGCGACCCCCAAGTTCAACCTCTACCAGTCGCTGCACACGACCGTGATCGGCCCCCAGGGGCGTGCGGTCGAGATTCAGATCCGCACCGAGGAGATGCACCAGCGGGCCGAGTTCGGGGTCGCGGCGCACTGGAAGTACAAGGAGCGGGTGAACGGCAAGTCCATCGGCGGCTCTTTCAGCGGCGACACGGACATGGCCTGGCTCGCCCACATCACCGACTGGCAGGCGGAGACCTCGGACCCCAACGAGTTCCTCGACTCGCTCCGTTTCGAGATCGGCGCCAAGGAAGTCTACGTCTTCACCCCGCAGGGCAAGGTGATCGGCCTGCCTGCCGGGGCGACTCCGGTCGACTTCGCCTATTCGGTGCACACCGAGGTCGGGCACCGGACCATGGGGTCGAAGGTCAA
>Ga0157371_10002977_pt1 | contig 15723 bp, 17 predicted proteins | sample C45metaG_FD_113462 | JGI IMG/M metagenome (GOLD analysis project Ga0157371, IMG submission 113462) | Corn rhizosphere microbial communities from Kellogg Biological Station, Michigan, USA - C4-5 metaG | ecosystem: Host-associated > Plants > Roots > Rhizosphere > Soil | place: USA: Michigan...
AACCGGAAACCATTGTTCCGAATGATGAGAAATGGCAACGATATAAGTTACACAATGCCGCAAATATTCTTCATATTGAAGAAAAATATGATAGCACTGCCGATAGTCCAAAAGTCTATAGAGTTGCCTGGGTGGGCGGTTGTGTAACGTATGATACTGAAAAATTAATAGATGCAGGAGGTTTTAGGTTTTGGAAAGAACTGCCCGAACAACATTGCGGAGAAGACGTTCTCGCTCAATTAAGGGTTATGAAAAAATTTGGCGGTTGCGGAATGTTACCCAGCGGCGCTTATCACCAGGAAGTTGCAACCTCCATTGAAGACAGAAAAATTAATGCTCCTGAATTTTTAAAAATATAAAATGAAGATGAAGAATGAAAGTTTCTTAGTCACTGTGATTATGCCGACTTATAACCAGGAAAAGTTTTTAAGCCGTGCGCTACATTCATTGTTTAAACAAACACTGTGTAATTGGGAATTGATAATTGTAAATGACGGATCGACAGACAACACGTTGCGGGTAGTTGAAGCTTTTTTAAAAGATGACAGAATAAAATATTTGGATAATGTTTCCAATAAAGGACTTGGTGCTTCGATCAATAAAGCGCTTGAAATTGCAACAGGAAAATATATATCTTACCTCCCATCTGATGATATCTTTTTTAAAGACCATTTACAATCTCTTTATGAAACGTTGGAAAGTAACTCGGGAGACACTCTTGCTTTTTCATCATTCATTCATCACTACAACCGCAAAGCAGAAGGCATTTTAAATGATCAATGGTACCAATTGGTGCAGGTAATGCATATAAATTTTGAATTCCGCTGGACAGAGCGTTGTGAACTGGAAAGTGATGATCTTAATCGTTTGTTTTGGAACAAAATTAAGGGTACACACATCCATACTGAAAAGCTTACATGCGAGTGGGTTGATCATCCTGAGCAACGTCATAAAATAATGCAGGAGCCGCTTGGAGGCGTAAATACCTTCCGTTCATTTTATCATGTAAAGGACCCGCTGCGTTTTCATACAAGCAAGGGGAATTTCATTGATGAAATCACCCGCTACTTTGAATACAGGAATAAAAGTTTGCGGCCCAAAAAAGATGGCTTAAAAATTTTGCTTGTTGGTGAACTTGCGTATAACGCAGAACGAATTATCGCTTTGGAAGAAAAAGGTCATCAGCTATATGGTTTATGGTTACGTGAACCGTATTGGTATAATTATGTCGGGCCTCTTCCTTTCGGAAACGTTCAAAACATCCCTTATGAAAACTGGGAAGAAGAAGTGAAAAAAATTCAACCGGATATTATTTACGCTCTTCTCAATTTCCAGGCTGTCCCGCTTGCACATGAAGTGTTGGAAGCCAATACAGGCATACCTTTCGTGTGGCATTTCAAAGAAGGACCGATGATTTGCAGAGAAAAAGGAACATGGAACGAGTTGATAGAATTGTATGAAAAAGCAGATGGAAAAATTTATTGCAGTGAGGAAATGAAAGCCTGGTTCGAAGAATTTTTACAGGAAAGTACTAATACTTTAAGTCTCGTTCTTGATGGCGATCTTCCTAAAAAGGATTGGTTTACTGCAACTCGCTCGGATCTTCTTTCAAAGAAAGATGGAGAGTTCCATACAGTTGTGCCGGGAAGGCCGATAGGCTTGCATCCTTACAATGTTGAGGAACTGGCGAAGGAGAATATTCACTTGCATTTTTATGGAGATTTTACACATGGACAATGGAAAGAATGGATTGAAAAAAGTCATAAACTGGCTCCGGGATTTTTGCATATTCATTCAAATGTTTATCAGGAAAACTGGATAAAAGAATTTTCTCAATACGATGCAGGGTGGTTGCATTTTTTTCAAAGTGAAAACTTTGGGGAATTACCCCGCGCCAATTGGGACGATCTGAATATTCCTGCAAGAATGTCGACGCTTGCTTTGGCAGGCCTTCCGATGTTGCAGAAGAAAAATGATGAGCATACAGTGGCTATTCAATCGCTTTCAAAAAAATTGAAATTGGGTCTTTTCTTTGATACAATGCACGAGTTAAAACAACTGTTACAAGATGAAGAATTAATGGAGGAAATCAGGAATAATGTTTGGCAACAAAAACATCTCTTCACATTTGATCATCATGTGGATGATTTAATTGCCTTCTTTAAAAGAGTAATTAAACAATCAGAAACGAAAGTTCGATGTGAATCACAAGCCCAATATTCTTCCTTTGACCGCATAAAAGTTTCTACTGCTGTAAGCAAATAAATAAAAAAGATTTTTATTTTCTTACCGGTAGAATCGCAACGGTAAGCCGGCTGACGCAAAATAATTTTTCTTTATCGTCATAAATCTTGATATCCCAAACATGAGTTGATTTACCTAAATGAAGAGGTTTTGCAATTGCAGTAACGGTTCCATTGCTTACACTCCGCAAATGGTTGGCATTTATTTCAAGGCCGACACAATAAAATTTTTCCTGGTCAATTATTAAAGCAGAAGCAACACTGCCAACGGTTTCCGCCAAAACACACGAGGCGCCACCGTGCAAAAAACCATAAGGCTGTTGCGTCTTATTGTTTACCGGCATTGACAATTTTAAATAATCCTCTCCTATTTCGTCCCACTTCAGCTCAAGATATTCCGCCATTGTATTTTGGCCGATGCCTTTCAAATCGTGAACAGATATATTCTTATGAAACCAGATAGACATCGAAGGTTAATTCGTTTATGATGAATGGTTAACTTCCTAAATTTTGCTACAGGTTATTACTTATCCGAGTAAATGGATTTTCTCACGACCTGTGGAAGGAATTCAGAAATATCTCCGTTATTGCGAAGTACATCGCGAATTAATGTACTAGCAATTGAAGTGTACTTTGGAAGTGTTGTAAGGAAAATGGTTTCCACATTAGGTTTCAGGCTCCTGTTCATGTCGGCTATTGCCTTTTCATATTCAAAATCGTTAACGTAACGGATACCACGAAGAATAAAATCTGCACCTACTTTCTTACAACATGCAACGGTTAAGCCATCATAGGCGAGTACGCCAATCTTTGGTTCGTTCTTATAAATTTCGCGAAGCCATTCGAGCCTTTGTTCTTCAGAAAACATCGGAATTTTATTGCTGTTTCTTCCGAGGCCAATGTATAACTTGTCAAAAAGAGGAAGTGCCCTGTCGATAATGTCGGTATGCCCGAGGGTCACAGGATCAAACGTTCCTGGAAATAAGCAGATTCGTTTCATAAAGATTGTTTGTAGATGAAATCTTAAGTAAAAGATTGTTTATTACTCAACAAATATAAAACAGCCATTCTCACAGCCACGCCGTTTTCCACTTGTTGCAAAATAATAGATTGGTTGGAATCTGCCACATCACTGTTGATTTCCACTCCCCTGTTGATTGGTCCGGGATGCAAAATCACGATCTCTTTATTCAAACTATCCAGCAATTTTTTATTCACTCCATAAGCGAGACTGTATTCTCTTAACGATGAAAACAAGACCTGGTTTTGTCTTTCAAGTTGGATACGAAGCACGTTTGCAACATCGCACCATTCCAAAGCCTTTCGTAGATTATATTCTACTCTTACATGAAAAGCCTGGCTAATGTATTTTGGAATCAGCGTGGGGGGGCCGGCTACCATTACTTCAGCACCCGCTTTTTTCAAAAGATAAATATTACTTAACGCGACTCTTGAATGCATGATATCACCGATAAGAACTATTTTCTTTCCTTCCAGTTTTCCCAATTTTTCTTTAATAGAAAATGCATCAAGCAAGGCTTGGGTAGGATGTTCGTTAATTCCATCTCCGGCATTTACAATAGCAACCGGAATATGCTTTGCAAGAAAATGAGGAGCACCTGTGGCACTGTGACGCATGACAACCATGTCCACTTTCATGGAAAGAATATTATTCACGGTATCCAACAAAGTTTCTCCTTTGGAAACAGAAGAGCCGGAAGCAGAAAAATTAAGCGTATCGGCACTGAGCCTTTTTTCGGCAAGTTCAAAAGATATCCTCGTTCGCGTAGAATTTTCGTAAAATAAATTGACGATCGTAGTATCCCTTAATGAAGGTACTTTCTTAATCGGCCTTTGTAATACTTCTTTAAATTGGGTGGCAGTGGAGAGAATTAATTCAATATCCCGGAGCTGTAAATCTTTAATGCCAAGAAGATGTTTGGTGGATAGTTGCATTAAATGTCAAAGCTAAATGAAAAAAAGTATTAGGACAAAAAAGATAAAAAATCTCCCACCATCAATACAAATTGACTTCTTCTTTATCCCATTCAACTTTCACTTTTTGAGAAATAATGGAGTCAATAGATTTTCCGCAATAATCAGGCTGGATGGGAAGTTGACGACTATAACGTCGATTGATCAAAACACAAAGCTCTACTTTTTTTGGGCGACCATATGAAAGGATCGCATCTAATGCTGCGCGGATTGTTCGGCCTGTAAACAATACATCGTCAATGAGAATGACGATTTTATCTTCTAAAGAAAAAGGAATTTCAGTTTGATTTGGTTCATGCAATTCTTTACGAATATCGTCCCTGTAAAAAGTGATGTCGAGTTTACCATATTGAAATTGTACACCCGGTTTTATCTTTTTCAACTGCTCAAATATTTTATCAGCCAAAAAAATACCTCGTGGTTGGAGGCCAATCAAAACTACACTCGAAAGATCAACATAATTTTCTATCACCTGGCAGGCTAGCCGCTCAATAGTAATTTGTAGTTGATATTTATTAAGAATCGTCTGCATCCGGAATTACAAAATGAAGTCTGCTAAAATAAAAATTAAGTTTATTTGTTCATTCACTTTTTTCAAATCTTATCGCTCTCACTTTTCGTTCAAAAAAGGATACCGATAATCAGTTGCAGGAACAAAAGTTTCTTTTATTGTTCTTGCACTCAACCAACGATATAAGTTGAGAATACTTCCTGCCTTATCATTCGTTCCGCTTCCTCTTGCACCACCAAATGGCTGTTGACCTACTACTGCACCTGTTGGTTTATCATTAATATAAAAATTACCGGCGCTGTTACGAAGTTTTGCGGTTGCCAGTTCAATAGCGCTTCTATCCTGCGAAATGATTGAACCCGTTAATGCATACGGCGAAGTCTTATCCAGCAATTTTAAAGTTTCTTCAAATTTATTTTCGTCATATATATAAATAGTAAGAATTGGTCCAAACAATTCTGTACACATCGTTTGATACCGCGGATCAGAAGCTTCAATAACTGTGGGTTCAATAAAATATCCTTTACTTTTATCACAATTTCCGCCTACTATTATTTTCGCATCTTTATCTTTCTTTACCTGTTTGATATAACCTTCGAGTTTGTCAAAACTTTTTTCATCAATAATTGCATTTATAAAATTGCTAAAATCTTCAACGCTTCCCATCTTCATGGTTTTAATTTCAGCTACCAATTTCTTTTTTACCTCGGCAGCTATATTTGATGGAATGTAAGCACGTGAAGCTGCTGAACATTTTTGTCCCTGGTATTCAAAAGCGCCGCGGCAGAGCGCTGTCACCAAAACATCCACGTCCGCACTTTTATGAGCAATGACGAAATCTTTTCCACCGGTCTCTCCTACTATTCTTGGATAAGATTTATAAATTTTTGTGTTCTCACCAATGTGTTTCCACATGGCATTAAAAACAGGGGTACTTCCTGTAAAATGAATTCCCCCAAAATCCGGATGATTAAAACAAACGTCACCTAAAGTCGGGCCATCAACATAAATTAAATTTATAACGCCATCAGGCAAACCCGCTTCTTTCAATATTCTCATGAACATTTGAGCGCTGTAAACCTGGGTATGCGCACATTTCCAAAGCACCACATTGCCGCACATTGCAGCTGAAGTGGGGAGATTTCCGCCAATCGCCGTGAAATTAAAAGGCGTAATGGCAAGCACAAAACCTTCAAGCGGCCGATATTCCATCCTGTTATGAATGCCAGCGCTGCTTATTGGTTGCTGACTGTAGATTTCATTTAGAAAATGAACGTTAAATCGTAAGAAATCAATTAACTCACATGCTGCATCAATCTCCGCCTGAAAAGCATTTTTACTCTGACCGAGCATTGTTGTAGCGCACATTTCAGCCCGATATTTTGTAGCAATGAGATCGGCTGCTCTTAAGAAAATATTTGCCCGGTTTTCCCAACTTAACCCAGCCCACTTTTCTTTTGCTTTAAGCGCAGCCCTGATAGCGTTGTTTATATCAGCGGCAGTGCCGTGGTTGTATGTTCCGAGTACAAGCTTTTTTTCGTGAGGAGGATGAATTTCAATTTTGTCTTTTGTGAACACTTCTTCCCCGCCTATGTACATTGGTACATCGATTTTACTATTTTTCAGAACTTTTAAAGCTTTCTTTAAAAGTTCTCTTTCCCTGGTTCCTGGTGCATAGCTTAATACCGGTTCATTTGCTGGCAGAGGATATGAAAAATTTCCAATATTCATGGTAAACAATTTTTCCCAATGCTTGGGAACGATTAAATAATAAATTAAGAGGCCGGAATAATATCCGGCTCTAAATTATTTTTTCAAGTACATTACTTCCTTTACCAGGTTTACAGTTCTGGGTATATCGGGTAAATATGCTGCAACTAAATTCGGTGCATAGTGCATTGGAGCATCGAGAGAAGTAATTCTGCGCACCGGCGCATCAAGGTAATCAAATCCTTCCTTTTGAATACGATAAGCAATTTCAGAAGAAACAGAAGCAAAAGGCCATTGTTCTTCAACAATCACTAACCGGTTTGTTTTCTTCACCGATTCAAGAATGGTTTGCCAGTCTAACGGACGAATTGTTCTGAGATCAATTACCTCAGCACTGATATTTTCTTTTTGAAGTTCTTCAGCGGCTCCCAGCGCCACTTTCATCATTTTATTAAAAGAAACGATCGTTACATCATTTCCTTCCCGTGCTATTTTCGCTTTTCCTATCGGGATTAAATATTCTTCTTCAGGAATTTCGCCTTTATCGCCATACATCACTTCACTTTCCATAAAGATAACCGGATCGTTATCCCGAATGGCACTTTTTAAAAGCCCCTTGGCATCGTAAGGATTGCTAACAGAAATCACTTTCAAACCGGGAATATTTGCGTACATCGCTTCGTAAGCGGTTGAATGCTGTGCTCCTAACTGCCCGGCGCTTCCGTTAGGCCCGCGAAATACAATCGGACAACCAACCTGTCCTCCACTCATCGCCAACATTTTTGAAGCAGTGTTTAATATCTGGTCAAGAGCAAGATTTGCAAAGTTCCATGTCATATACTCAACTATCGGGCGAAGGCCATTTTGTGCAGCTCCAACTGCAACAGCAGTAAAACCGAGCTCAGCAATCGGTGTATCAATTACTCTTTTTTCCCCAAATTCTTCCAGCATTCCCTGGCTAACTTTATAGGCCCCGTTATATTCTGCCACTTCTTCTCCCATCAAAAAAACCTTTTCATCCCTTCTCATCTCCTCCTGCATTGCCTCGCGCAATGCTTCTCTGAATGCAATTTCTTTCATCAATCCAAATTTGTTTTAAAATACGTTGATATTAATATAATCTGTTTTCAAAAATGAAACGCAAAATTATCGGTTAAAGGGCAAATTATCAAAACTGTTTGGAGGTGCTCAAAATTACCTTCTCAATTTTTTTCTTTTAAATTGCTACTAACGACCAACCAATTTTACTAAGCTTATTTTGAAAATCTTTAATGATTTAAACGGAATGTTATTGTTATCTTTTTTTTCTTTCAATTTAACGATTGATTTTTAACGAAGGTTTCAATACCTTATTTTTGCGCAGATTTTAAAAACTCCAAACAATGCAACTTTCTTCCAATTTATCAAGATTTAGCGAATCGGAAACTATTAAAATGTCTAAACTGGCGCGTGAATTAAAAGCGCAAGGAATAAATGTTATTAACCTTAGTCTGGGTGAGCCAGATTTTAATACGCCTGCTCATATAAAAGAAGCCGGTAAAAAGGCCATAGATGAAAACTATAGCCATTATACACCAGTTTCCGGATATCCTGAACTGAAGGAAGCAATTTGCAAAAAATTATTAAGAGATAACGGCCTTGAATACAAGCCAGAACAAATTGTGGTGAGCACCGGGGCGAAACAATGTATCGCCAATACAATGATGAGCATCCTTGATGATGACGATGAAATTATTATTCCAACGCCTTACTGGGTTTCTTATTCTGAAATCGCACGTTTATGCCGGGCAAAAATCGTGTTTGTAAATGCAACACCCGGAAACAATTGGAAAATAACTCCTGAACAATTACAAAATTCAATTACTGAAAAATCAAAATTATTTATTTTTTCTACGCCATGTAATCCTACCGGCTCTGTTTATTCAAAAGATGAACTGCAAGCGCTGGCTAAGGTTTTCGAAAAACATCCGCACATTTTTATTATCAGTGACGAGATTTATGAATACATTAATTATTGTCATACAGAAGGAAAATATGAAAGCATAGCTCAATTTCCTGGTCTTAAAGAGCGCGTGATAATTATTAACGGACTAAGTAAAGGATTTGCGATGACCGGATGGAGATTGGGATACACCGCTTCTGCTACTGAAATTGCAAAAGCCAACGAAAAAGTGCAGGGGCAATTCACGAGCGGTACCAATTCGATAACACAGCGTGCTGCGATTACCGCACTTGAGTCTCCGTTAACCGCCACCTATGATATGGTTAAAGAGTTTAAACGTCGCAAAGAACGCGTTACCGAATTATTAAAAGAAATGCCTAATGTGAAATGTACCGAACCTCAGGGCGCTTTCTATGTTTTTCCTGATGTGCGTTATTATTTTGGAAAAAGTTTCGAAGGGGAAGTAATCAATAATTCAAGCGACCTTTGTATGTATCTTTTAAATCATGCACATATTTCGGCTGTTTCCGGCGATGCTTTTGGGCAACCGGGTTATATCAGGATTTCTTTTGCCAACAGCATGGAAAATATCGAAGAAGGCTTTAAAAGAATCAAAGATGGTTTGGAAAAACTTTCCTGATAATACCGTCACTAAAATTAAATAATAATGAAAGGAATTTTGGCAGTGGTGATGGCAATCGTAATGATTTTAGCTGTATGGTTTTTATTTTTTAAACCTGACAATAAAGCAACTACTGCAACACAAAAACAAATATCACTGACAGCAAAAAAACATTCGCCTCAATTTGATACGCAAATTTCATCGCTTATAAATTCTTACATGGCTATGAAAAGCGCTTTTGTGGATGCCGATACTTCAGAAATAAAAGCAAAAACTGCCGGCTTTATCGCTTCTGCTGATAGCCTTCACCTGGAGGAGTTACAGGAAAAAGATTCTTCAATTTATATGGCTGTGCAGCAAAATGTAAGTGATATAAAAGCGAATGCCAAACCGATTTTGCAGGAAAATGAGATTACCGAAATGCGTCACGATTTTAGTATGGTTTCTGAAAATCTATATCCCTTTTTAAAAACTATTGGTTATGAAGGCGAAAAGCTTTATTGGCAAAATTGTCCTATGGCTTTCGGCGACGACAAACCAGCCAACTGGCTAAGCAGCACTTCAGAAATCAACAATCCTTACCTGGGAAAGAAGGATCCGAAATACAAATCAGGAATGCTGCACTGTGGAGAAAATATGGATTCTATTTATTTAAAATAGAATTCTAGATTTTTTATTGGTTTACACTTAAATCAAATTCTCAGTTTCAGAATAACAAAGTTCCTTTGGCCAACGAATCATTTCCCTGCAATCCACCGGTATGAATGCATAAAATTTTAGATCCGGATTTAAAATATTTTTTTTCGATCAGGTCATAAATTCCAACCATCATTTTAGCTGTATAAACAAAATCCAGCGGAATCGAATGCTTGCGATAAAACCAATTGATGAAGGAAAGTAATTCTGCCGTTTTTTTTGCATAACCACCGAAATGATAGTCGCCGATAAACGAATATTTTTTTGAAGGATGAACTTTCACTTCATTAAACCTTTCAGGAATGTCATTTAGGTTTTTTAAAACACCAAAACCAATAATCTCTGTTTGCGTTTTGTTTGCATCAACAATTCCTGCCATGGTAGTTGCAGTGCCAACCGCCAGACAAACATGCGTAAAATTTTTATCTTCAAAATAATTATTGATCAGCGAAGCACCTTCTTTTCCTTTATTAGAAAAACCTCCTTCCGGAATTAAGACATGTTGTCCATATTTATTTTTTAGATGCTGTAAAAATTTCGAATCAAAATATTTATACAAAGAACGACTAAGGAATTCCAATTGCATTCCATGTTCGATACAAAATTGTAATGTATGTGAAAGCAATCGTGGTTTTTCTCCCCGCACAATTCCAACCGAATTGATCTTCATTTGCTGACAGGTGAATGCCGTAGCAGCAAGGTGATTGGAAAATGCCCCACCGAAAGTAATTATCGTTTTGTGAAGAGATTCTCTTGCTTCTATTAAAAAATAAATAAGTTTAAATAATTTGTTTCCTGAAATTATAGGATCAATTCCATCAAGTCTTAACATAAAAACCTGCACACCGTTTTTCTCAAAAAGTTCATCCTTTAATTTAACGATTTCCGGCTCTTTAAATTCAATTCCTGGGAAGAAGCTTTTAAAGTTCGATTGTGGCATAAATCTTTCTTACTTATTTTCGCAGCAATATAATTATTAAAAAATTTTATAACGGAATTGATCCAGTCAACGAAACATGGCAGAACCCAAAGCTTGGAAAAATCATGCAATCATTAGTTGGATGGGTCGTTAAAAAAAACATTAAATATTTTCAGATGAAACCTACACTTTTAATTTTAGCAGCAGGAATGGGAAGCCGTTATGGAGGAATTAAACAAATGGATTCGTTCGGTCCCAACGGAGAAACGATTATTGATTATTCCATTTATGACGCGATAGCAAGCGGCTTTGGAAAAGTTGTATTTGTAATTCGCGAATCTTTTGCTGAAGATTTCAAGAATTTATTCGAACCTAAATTAAAAGGAAAAGTACAAACAGAATATGTGATCCAGGAACTGTCTTCATATACAGAAGGATTTAAACTCCCCGAAGAGCGTGAAAAACCTTGGGGAACCGCTCATGCAGTCCTGTGTGCGAAAGAGGCAATTCACGAGCCATTTGCAGTTATTAACGCAGATGATTTTTATGGAAGAGATGCATTTGACAAAGCTGTTAAATTTCTCACTGATGAGGTATCACCAAAGAAATATTGCATCATAGGATATGAACTTTCAAAAACTATTTCAGAAAATGGAACCGTAAGCCGCGGCGTTTGTGAAGTGGATTTTGAAGGAAACTTATTGCACATAAATGAGCGAACAAAAATATTTCCGGAGGAAGGTAAAATCTATTACACGGAAGATGCTGTAAAAGTTCCCTTGCCGGCAGAAACCGTTGTAAGCATGAACTTCTGGGGATTTGATCCGAATGTGTTTGAATTCATTCAAAAATTATTTTTTCATTTTTTACAGCAAAATGGAAAAAATCCAAAGGCAGAATTTTTTATCCCGATTATTGGTGATGCTTTTATCGCTGAAGGAAAAGGAGAAATAAAAGTAATTCCTACGTCGGCACAATGGTTTGGTGTGACATATAAAGAAGATGCCCCCCAGGTAAAAGAAGACATTCATATATTAATAGCGCAAGGAGTGTATCCTGAGCACTTATTTGCTGAAACGAAATAAGAATCAGTAGAGATTTTTCTTTTGCTGCATTAAAAAAATTTACAAAAAAGCCCCGAAAAACCAGGGCTCTTTTTTATCAACCATTTTTTGATTCAATTGAAAGCTTAATTTCCTTTCACTTTATAAACAAAGTCTTCTAATTTTTTAATTTGTTTCACGCGATCCAATCCTTTCAAACTATTTACGGTCGGCATTTTAATGCTAATATCTTTCTCCTTTTTCACTTCTTTTAAAGCGTCATAAATACTTTGGGATTTAATCGCAAACACAACCCCGTCAGCGTTTGTCTCTTTACTGCTGATAATGCCAATCACTTCGCCATTTTTATTAATAACTGGTCCGCCACTGTTTCCGGGATTAGCAGAAATACTGATCTGGTAAGAAGTCGTATCACCATAATATCCTGATTTAGCACTTAAATACCCTTCTCCATAAACTACTTCTTCACGAGGATAACCTAAAGTGAATATAGGTTCTGCAAGTTCAGCCGCAGATTTCGGAAAAGTATAAGGAAGATCGTTCACTTGTTTAAAAGAGGTATCCGCAATCTTTAAAATTGCAAGATCTGTCGCGGAATTTAAATAGACTTGTTCAGCATAAAATTGTTCACCTTTTTTATTTTCAACTATAAGGTTTTTTGCATTTTGAACTACATGGGCATTCGTAATTAAATATCCTTTCCGATCTACTAAAAAACCAGTCGCTCTGAAATTTGCTTCAAACTTTGGCTTTGCGGGAGATGTAGTAGCATCATTTAATTTATGTTCAATTTCATTTAGCTTATATTCAAACTGGGTAAGTTTATGATCTACCAATGGTGTGATAACGGCCGCTTTCTTGTTTTCAGAGTATTTAGAAATAGAGATAGCAGTACTTAATGAAACGATGCATGCAATTGCGGCAGCGACAGCTATGGTACGCTGGTAACGGTACCACAAATAGATCAGTTTGGCTTTTGTTTTTCCTTTTTTTCCTGAAATTACTCCTTCATTGATCAATTTATTTTCAACTTCATTCAGGTTATGGCGAAGTTTTTTTTGCTCACTCATTCTTTCTAGTTCTGTAAGAAAAAAAGAATGTTCAGCAACAAGCTGGTCAATTTCAGGATTATTTTTTTTCAATTCTTCAAAAAACAATATTTCCTTCTCATCCATTTGACCATTGCGATATCTTTCTATTGCATCAAAAAGTAGATTGTCGTCCATCTTAATCCTTATTTTTATATTTTGCGAAGAATATTTTTTTCAATCTGACAAGGCATTTATACTTCTGCGTTTTTGCATTATCTGCATTTGTGTATCCGAAGGAGGCAGCTATTTCAGGCATCGATTTTTTTTGAAGATAGAATGCCTCCAGCAAACTTTTGCATGGCTCTCCTATTTTTTGCAATGCACTTTCCATAAATAGAAAATCATTATTTTTTTTTTCATGGTATTCAATTTCGTCATCCACTGGTACAATTTCCTCTATAGTATCGATTGAAGGATTAAACCGGTTTTGCTTTTGTAATTTCTTTAACCAAAGTCTCCGGCAAATTGAATACAAGTAAGTCTGCAACTGGCAACTCAACGTGAAAGAACCTGATTTTGCTTTTTCAAACAAAACGATCATAGCCTCCTGGAAAACATCGAGCGCGTCATCAGTATAACCATTATTTTTTATTATAAAAGCCTTAATTGCTGAAAAATTATCCCGGTAAATAGTTTCAATGGCATCTGTATCGTTGGCTGCAAGGCCTTTTAATAAAAGTTCTTCCTGTTCGATCGTTTTCACTCAACTATAATTAATACGTATAAAATGGAAAAGTAACCCAATTAAATTCTTAAAAAAATTTTATACTTGGGTTACTTTTTTAAAATATGGGTATAAACAAGAAATTTAAAAATCTAAAATTAAACAAAATGAAAAAATTATTGCTCGTTTTCACAGTTGCTGCTTTTTTAACAGCTTGTAACGGTAATTCTTCAAAAGAAACTACTACTACTTCAGATTCAACAACTACAGTTGCACCTACAGATACAACTGCAGCTCCTATGGATTCTACCCATATGGTTACTACTGATACAACAAGCAAAATGAGTGCTGACACAACAAAAAAATAATCATATTTTGTAATTATTTTACCGTCAAACAATTTTTATTTGACTGGCAATCTAAGAGCCGTCTCCTTTTGGAGACGGTTTTTTTGTTGAATTTTTCGAGTAAAAGATCGGCACAAATAATTAGAAATTCGTTTAAAAAAAAATGTGGAATTTGTTTTTTCATTACGATCCAAACCTTACTTTTGCGCCGGAGAGATGTCAGAGCGGTTTAATGAGGCGGTCTTGAAAACCGTTGAGGGTAACACCTCCGGGGGTTCGAATCCCTCTCTCTCCGCTTATTTACAATCAAAACGAAGTCAAAAGCTCGTAAACTCAGTATTTACGGGCTTTTTTGTTTTTTGAGACTGATCAAAATGCTCATTTTTGCTCATATTATTCGTGAGTAATTCGTGAGTTCGCACTACTGAATGAAATGACTCACGATTTTTGATTTAACTGTTTGTAAATGAACATGTTCAGTCTTTGAACATGTCTTGTCAATGGAAGGCTGAGCTTCGAATTTTATAACCTTTAAATCAATTATGATAATCGGTAAAAACTTCAGCGTACTTTTCTTCTTAAGAAAGCCCAAAAAATATCTGGCTGGTAACGCGCCCATTTACATGCGTATTACGGTAGAAGGCAGCTCCAGAGAAATGTCAACTTTCTTTACCCAAGGTTTTAAATATACTCAAAATCACCGCCAGCTCATCAGCTTTGCCGGCCTTGCGTCCACACAGTACAGCAGTGGTACAAGCATACAAGGTAAGCCTCGCATTTACAAACGCGGCGGCAAAAACCTCAGGGATGTGCTTTACATGTGTAGTATGAATGCCATGAAAACCAACACTACCTGCAAAGCATTATACGACCGTTTAAGAGCTAATGAAAAAACTGGTAAACAGGCTTTGGTGGCAGTAATGAACAAATTATTAAAACAGGTGTTTGCAGTAGTAAAAAATAACTGTTTATATCAGCCTAATTATTGCTCTGCAAAACCTTAAAAAAACTTGCAGTTTTATTTGTTTTTTTACACAGTTCATGTTGGCTGAAGTATATAGTCATTAGTAGGCTTGCACCAAAACTTCTGTCGGTATGTGCCATTGCTGATGCAACTGTCTAATCATGTCCAACGAAAGTTTGCGCTTTCTATTCAATATTTCACTTGCTCGACTTTTTTGTCCCACAATATTAGCCAAGTCTGTCTGTGTCATTCCCATTTGTTCCATTCTAAATTTTATGGCCTCAACAGGGTCTGGTAAGTCAATGGGGAATTTTTCATCCTCATATTTCTCAATTAGCAGGCTTAATATTTCTAATTCATCACCTTTTGTTGTTCCTTTTTTTGCATCAAAGATACTTTCAAGCCGAATCATTGCTTGCTCGTAATCTTTCTTTGTCTTGATAGGCTTGATATTCATACTAAATAATTTTCGCGTTTATTTTATCATATTCAGAATGTGTCCCAATAAAACGTATCCAAATCATTTGGTAGTCAAAATTAATTTTTACTATTAAGCGGTACGAGTTGCCTTTTATATTAAACACAATTCTTTCTTTGCCAATAATGCTTGCACTTGGATACTCAGCCTTTATCTCATTGGGATTTATCCATTCGGCTTTAGAGGCTTCCTGAAACCACGCCTTTAATTGTTGCTCACAATCGTTGTGTGTCTCCCAAAATTCTCTAAGTATCTTCTTCGCAATTACTCTCAATTTTCCGTTTTGTCAAAAGTAATCAAAAGTTACCAAATTGGGAAATCTTTGATGAGTATTGTCGTTTTGTATTTCTGCCAACGTCCAGGGCTTGACGCAGGGCTGGTATTCAATGTTCCGTCTGCTTATCCGATTATGAAACCGTATTTATCCTTGAAAAGGAAGAGTTGTAAAGAAAGGCGAAGGTATTGCTTAAGCCTGTC
>Ga0157371_10002978_pt1 | contig 15723 bp, 13 predicted proteins | sample C45metaG_FD_113462 | JGI IMG/M metagenome (GOLD analysis project Ga0157371, IMG submission 113462) | Corn rhizosphere microbial communities from Kellogg Biological Station, Michigan, USA - C4-5 metaG | ecosystem: Host-associated > Plants > Roots > Rhizosphere > Soil | place: USA: Michigan...
AATCCTGTTTGGCGATGTACAAGCCGTCGGCTGGCAATCGACTACCTGTTCACGCCGGCGACAGCGGTGCGGCAAGCCAGTCAAGGTCGTTCATCCGCGCTCTACATATTGAGGATGAAATAGGACTCTGCTGGTTCGTTCAACCGTGATAAGATGCATCATCACCCGGTTCTAGTCGCAAGCATCCTGTGGCAGAGAGACTCAGTCGCTCCCGCTTGCTGACGCGGAGTTCATCATGATTACCGATAAAAAAAACGATGCCGGACCTGCCGAATGGGCAGACTATGTCATCCGCGCTGCTGCTGGAATAGCCAATGCCGGATCGATCTTCGGCTATGAGAAAATCGTCGCTGCCAGGATTTGGCTGGCCAAACGCAACGCGCGTTTGCTGGTTGGTGCTGCGGACCGCAAGTGGGACGATCAGGTCTGGTGGAGCCGAGCGAAGAGAGATGAACTCGCTACTGCTCTGGACGAATGGGAGAACGAGGGTGGTGGCATCTCGAGGTAAGGAGATGGAAAAGCCCGCACGACTGTATTGCTTGGTAAGCGAGAATATTTTTAGTGCGGGGTCTTTCGCGCGGCTTTACACAGTGTCACCCTTTCGAACTATTGCCTGCTCGATCGCCCGGATGAATTGATCACCATATTGCTGCGTAGTCACATAATCCTGTTCCTCCTCTCCGAGGACATGGCCTTGACCGAATGTTTGTTTGAGGCGCGCCAGAATGTCGGGCTGCTCCTCTGCGATATGACGGATCAAAGCTCGGAGAATCCGTTCATGGGCAAGTACCCGGCGTTCCAGATCCGTGTTTTCAATATTCATCGCGAAGTAATTCCTTTGGTTATAATTCTGCGAATCACTTTGTGATACGGCCTTCTGCTGAATCGCATATTTCAAACTGGCGTCTGCTTTTGCCTTTTGTTCGTTAGCCATTCCTACTTCTTCAGCTGCCGATCGAAAGGCGCTAAAGCGCCTTCGAACTTCTTGCGCATCAGACATGGTCCACCTCCATTTGAGTAGAGTTGCGTTCCGAAGCCGGACGCCGCTGAACCTAGGCTTCGTTCTGCGAACTGGACAAACCGGTTGATTTGCTCAGCGTATTTAGGGTGTCGCCACGTCGCCGAAGGCCTCGTTGAGGCGGCGCACGTCGGAACGAGTCAGAAGTTTGCCGCGCGCTAGTAGGTCACGCGCACTGGCGAGAAGCGCATCAAGCCCGAAGACGCTTTCGAGTTGTGTTGGGCAGACTTGCCAGTCCAGCCTGAGGATTGATGATCATGGCTGCGATATCTAGGTTGTTTGCCGTTGGAAAATTGTAGTCCTCTTGACAAATTTCCATCTTCTCGCCTTCAATCGTACATTATAATAAGAATAGTTGCTGCCATAAGAGTAAGTAACGCATTCATGATGACCGCTCGAGTCAAGGTGTTATCACGGAAGAGGTCAGCGCTGAACCAGAATATTTTCGTACTTCGTGGCGTGGTGGAAATACGAGATGTTGTAACATCGGAAAGGTGGCCGTCTTCATTTTTCCATCCGTCGATGGCCTTGTTCGGATTAGTTTCGCCCGGCGCCAGTATAAGACGAGCGCGAAGCCTCCGCTCTTGTTCCGCACCCAGTGCGAGCCCTAGCCGCTCGACCCGCTCATGCAGGGCAGATCGCGGCAATGGCATTTGGGACGGTGTGTTTGATGAGGCAGACATGACACTCTCCTCGTGGGGCGGGAGCGCGACAGTCTCTCAGTCACGGCGGCCATGGACGGAGTCGAAGCCGGGATACGCCAGCATACCACATCTCACGTTGCGATCCTAAAGCCGTTTTCGTAAATGGACGTCTTCACGGAATTGTGGCTTCTTGGCGGAGGGGGTCGTTGCTGCTAATCCTCTCTCATCCTGATTGTCGCGCGGCACCTCTCGCTCGAGAAAGTGTCCGGCTCAAGCTTCCGGCCGCCGTAAGTCGCCATTCGGCGATCCGTCCTGACCGCCCTTAACCGGGGCGACCGGCACAAGGCTGGCCGAAAGCGATCGTTCTGCTCACGCGCGGAAAGGATGCCTAACTGGAAGCGGTAAAGGGAGGCATCCACCACCTCTGTTCAGTCTTATGACTTTGGTAAATCGTTAGCGAGACTTCCGCCGATGGTTCTCAACAAGGCAACCGCCTGTGGCTGTCCACCGGGAATATGAATCCGATCCTCGTCCATTGCGGACTGCACCCCTGCCGCATCGACGATAATCTCAATGGCTTCGAGGGTGCTTAAGCTGCCCTTTGCTACCAGCGCGTGGATCAAGGTTTCAACTAGGACCAGCGCCGCTTCTCCGTGCGGGTCAGGGCCCTTGAACGGCGAAGCGAGGCCCGCACCGAGGTTGTCAACATCTTGCGTCATCGGTTGCCTCCATCAGGCGAGAGCGCGCGTCTCTCAGCCGCCGGAGCCTGAAGTGCGGGCCGACGATCTTGTCATTTTAATAGCAACATGCATCGAGAGCCATCATCAATGTTAACTTTCGACAATAATATACAACAATATTAATTTTGATGATCCTGTGGGACTGTGGCTGATGAACCGGTTCATCAATAAACTGAGCAGATTCGCGACACTGTCTGAAAATGATATAGCGGCTCTGGCCGTGGCGACCGCACATCCGAGAAAGATTGCTGCTCGACACGACCTCATTAGAGAAGGCGATCGCCCCGGGCCGGTGTTTGTGGTTCTGGATGGTTGGGCATGCCGCTACAAGATTTTGCCCAGCGGGACGCGTCAGATCCTGGCCTTTTTAATGCCGGGCGACTCCTGTGACCTGCATGTCGGTCTTCTTGAGCAGATGGATCACAGCATTCAGTCCATAGGGCCAGCCGTCATCGCTACGATTGATCGCCCAGAGATTGACAGAATTATGGATCGCCATCCCAACGTGGCAAAAGCCATGTATCTTGCGCAGTTGATCGATGAAGGGACGTTGCGTGCCTGGATCACTAGCATGGGGCGGCGGACGAGCATCGAGCGCGTCGCGCATCTGATATGCGAACTGTATTTGAGGGCTCGCAATATCGGCCTTATAAATGGTCAGCACCTTACGCTGCCGCTCTCTCAGATATTGCTGGCCGATGCATTAGGCATGACACCTGTCCATCTAAATCGCATTTTGAAAGAATTGAAGGCAAGTGGCGCCATGTCGCTCAGCCGGGGAAGCCTGATTATATCCTGTCCAGAGAAGCTTGTTCAAATTGCAGGGTTTGATGAAAATTATCTCCATCGACATATAAGGAATGGATAATTTAAGAATGGTACAAAAACATAATTCATTTGGGAATTATTTATTTTATGTTCGAAGTTAAAATAATCGATCTATACATATGTTAATATCCTTTATCTGTCGTAGTGTTATCCATGCACTGCGACCCGAGCCTCGGTAACGAGACTCTACTGGCCCGGTGATTTAGGTCGCTGGGCCAATTTTTTGTCTCGACGATGACGTTCAGAATAGCGGGTATGCGACAGGTGGCGGAAATTGATCTCAACTCGCCGGTGCGGATCGGCCACTCTTTGCTGTCAAAAAGGATTGCTGAAATTGGCTGATTGTTAAAGGGCAGCTATCCGCCCTTAGCCAAAAGAAACCCGACATTCTGAAATCGGCCAGTCGCGGGCTGCCGACAGGCAAAACCGGACCGTCCGCACCTGGGACTTTTCTGCCATTCGCGGGCCCGACGGCGAACGGCTAATCTTGGAAGGATGTGCCCTGCGCGCGAAAATGTGGCGAACGGCATCTTCGAGGCAGCCCAACTCGGTGAAGCTGTCACTGACCGCTTTCTCGAAACGCCTTTAAGTTTGCCGAAAGCAATGCGTGAAGAGTTGATCTTCTCGAGTGCAGTGCGGCCATTTCTTCAGAAACTCGCCATCAAATTGAAGGAAGTATAGCGGGTCCACTTCCTTGGAGGCGCATTGGGCGCGTCGCGCAGGAACCTTCCCTTGGCGAGCAGCACCCCGTCAAATTCGAACCGAAGCCGTAACGGGATAATCCAGTAGCGTACGCGACCTTCGATCTGATGGCCGGCGAAATTGCCGGAACGCCCGCTGCTGTCCCGAACCCCTGTGGACGAAAAGGCGTCGGTTCGCGATGCCAGCCACATCGCGCGATAGACTGCGCACCAGTCCCAGCGCTTGTCCGGCGTCGCCTCCAGCCGAACGCCGGGCGTCACGATGTTGGCACGCGCCACGGAATTGTAGAGCCCCGCAGGAGCAAGGTCTGCACGACGCATCCCGAACAGCGTATCGAACCGACCGTAATCTCCTCCTGCGCGGTCGCCACTTGCCCGGTCGAATTCGACGGATAGTCGCGGCTTCCATGGTCCAGGAAAACTATATCCCGCATCGGCATGGATGAAGCTGGCGCTTACCGATTGACGCTGTGCTGTGGTTACCAAGGATCCACTGATGCTTCCGGTTTGGTAGAAGGCTTCAAGCTCATAATCGAACTTTCCCGTTTCCGGTTCGCGAATGATGCGCCCGCCGAAGGTATTCAGCGATCGATCGCGGGTCGGCCTTCCTGGCCTGTCATGTTCGCCCAGATGGAAATAGGTCAGCTCCGCCGCTGCTGGCCCTAAGGCCTTCGTCTTGCTGACGACGCCGCCCCACAGCACCAGATCGAAGCCTTCATGATCGAACCGAACGCGATGGTTCGTGACGCCCTCCCGATCGTCGGGGCGGCGTTGTTGCGGCAGCGTGTAGATGAAGGTGGCCTTTAAGCCCTCTGGCGCGGTCAGATCTGCGCGCAAGCCAGTATAGCCATTGGTCGTGTTGCGATAATCGTCGGCGGCTACCAGTCGTCGTGATCCAAGGTTGAGGGTCATGCGTCCCGCCGTCAGCTCCAGCTTGGCCCCCTTCCCGAACGGCGCGGCAATATCGGCAGTGACATAGGCCTGCACCAGTTCCAGCGCATTGACCTCGTTGGTGGAGATCGGTGTCCCTGAGTCCTCGCCATAGGCTCGGCTGTCGAACAGCTCTGCCCCTACTCGGAAGGCGCCGCTTCGATATTCTCCAAGCACTTGGGTGCGGATGTTGAACAGGCTGTCCTCGCTGTCAAACCCTGCGCGGGGCTGACCTTCAATTTCCTCGAAGCGAAGCCTCACGCTTCCGTTGAGCGAGAACCCGTCCTCTTGTGCAAGGGCAGGTGCTGCGCAGCAGGCAAGCCACGCCGACAAAGGCAGCTTCAGGGCCAAGCGAGTTTTCATAGGTATAGCTATTTCCACGAATCGAGGTCTATGATACATATGCATCATGAATTTCACCGGAACCAGCCCTTGGCTCGCGCTTTTGCACCAGCTTCCCGCGAAGCCACCCTATCTGCGCGTGAAGATATGGCGGCGATTGCAGGCGGTCGGGGCGGTGCCCTTGAAGAATGCGGTGCATGTTCTTCCCCGATCGCCCGAGGCCGAATTCGCCTTCCGTGAACTGCTTGAGAAGATCATCGCCAGCGGAGGGGAGGCGACGCTCATCGAAGCGCAACTCCTCGCAGGCCAATCTGACGCTGACGTTCGCGTCCTTTTCGATAATGCCCGCGACGCTGATTATGACGAGATTGCTCAGGCCGCACAGCGCCTGTTGCAAACAGGCCCGGCAAGCGGCTCGGACATCGCAAAACTCCAAAAGCGCCTGGAAGAGGTGGGCAAGCTGGATTTTTTCGGCTCACACGGCCGGCAGGAAGCCGAAGCTGCCTTGGCCGAGCTCGACCGCCAGCGCTACCAGCATCCCGATGTCAGCCGGACCGAGCCGGCCCCACTTTCAGAACCGATCGACCTTACAGGGCGCACCTGGCTTACCCGTAGCGGCGTCCATGTCGACCGGATTGCGTGCGCCTGGCTGATCCGGCGCTTCATCGATCCGGACGCACATTTCAAGTTTGTCGATAGCCGTCACTATGATCCGGTGCTCGGCGAGCTGCGCTTCGACATGGTCGATGCCGAGTTCACGCATGAAGAAGGCCGTTGCAGCTTCGAAACCCTGCTGCTGCGCGCCAATCTGACAAGCGATCCCGCACTCGTCGCCATCGGAGAGATTATCCATGAGCTGGACATCGGGGACGGCAAATTCGCTCGGCCCGAGACCGCCGGTGTCGGCGCTATGCTGTCCGGCGTTTGTGCATCCACCGACGATGATCTTCAACGTATCGCCATGGCGAGCGAAGCTCTCAATCAGTTTCATGCCTTTTTCAGCAACAGAAAGACGGACCTATGACGGCAAGTGCATCCGCCATCACCACTGCGGAAACGCCTTCCGCTGGCGATCACGGCATTTCCTTGAAGGAAGCGACAAAGGTCTGGGCACGAATTGCCGCCCTCAGCTTTGGCGGTCCGGCCGGTCAGATTGCGGTCATGCACCGGATCCTGGTCGAAGAGAAACGATGGATAGGTGAGGAGCGTTTCCTTCACGCGCTCAACTACTGCATGCTGCTCCCAGGGCCAGAAGCGCAGCAACTCGCCGTCTATATCGGCTGGCTCCTGCACAAGACCAAGGGCGGCCTCATCGCTGGCGCTCTGTTCGTGCTGCCCGGTTTCCTCGCGATACTGGGCCTGAGCTACGTCTATGTGCTGCTTGGTCAGGTGCCGCTCATCGAGGGGCTTTTCTTCGGCCTCAAGGCGGCTGTGCTGGCGGTAGTGGTGCAGGCTGTCGTGCGCGTCGGATCCCGGGCGCTCAAGAACAACGTTATGCGCGGCATAGCCGCCGCTGCATTCGTCGCGATTTTTTTCCTCGATGCGCCCTTCCCAGTGATCGTGCTCGCAGCCGGACTCGCCGGCTATCTCGGAGGGCGCAGCGGCCTGCCGCAGTTCAAGGGCGGTGGCGGTCATGGCGCAGCCGGTGGTGAGGTCATCCACGACCGGGACACCGCACTTGGCGAAGCCTTGCCCGCGCATGCGAAGCCAAATTACGGCTGGTCGCTGCGAATCTGCTCGGTCCTGCTGCTGCTCTGGCTGGCACCGGTTCTGACGCTGTTCCTGGCACTCGGACCCGATGACGTGTTTTACCAGATCGCCAGCTTCTTCAGCCAGATGGCGGTCGTGACGTTTGGCGGCGCCTATGCTGTTCTCGCTTATGTCGCGCAAGAGGCGGTCGACACCTTCGGCTGGCTGCAGCCGGGTGAAATGTTGGACGGCCTTGGCATGGCGGAAACCACCCCCGGGCCGCTGATCATGGTGACGCAGTTCGTCGGCTTCCTGGCTGCCTTTCGCGATGCGGGTCCTTTGTCGCCCCTGGCAGCCGCAACCCTCGGCGCGATCCTGACGACCTGGGTGACCTTCGTGCCCTGTTTCCTGTGGATCTTCGCCGGTGCGCCTTTCATCGAGCGGCTGAGAGGCAACAGAGCCCTGTCCTCTGCTCTGACAGCGATTACGGCGGCGGTGGTGGGCGTGATCCTCAATCTGGCCCTCTGGTTTGCCATCCACACGCTGTTCGGTGAGGTCCGGTCGGTTGCGACACCGACAGGTTCTCTCGACGTGCCAGTGCTGGATTCGATCAACATCCCCGCGACTTTACTGTCGATCGGCGCGCTGGTCGCGGTCTTCCGGTTCAAAATTGGTGTTTTGCCGGTATTGGGCGCCTGCGCAGCAATCGGCGCCGCCTATGTCCTCCTGGCGTGAACTCCCGCCGAGAATGACCTACCCATCGATACGCGCTATTTCGCAGGCGATCGCTCCGCAATTCCCCGAGAGGAGATGGACCATGCAATGGTTGCACGCGAACGGCCAAAGACCGAGTGCATGCGTTTTAGGCCGACCCTAGGGAAAGGCTGGTTCGGCTGAAATCGTCCTGAACCCAATGTGCGATGTGCCCAGGTCAAGTTCCTGCGCCTGGAAGGCAGCCGGTCGGAAGTTAGCGCAATAGTTCATAGCGCAGAGATAGGAGCCGCCCTTGACCCGGCTGGTGCCATCGCGCTGTTCGCTGGTCCATTCCCAGACATTGCCGACCATGTCGTGGAGGCCCAAATCATTGCCGCCAAAGCAGCCCACCGGCGCGAGGCCGACATAGCCGTCCTTCCCAGTGTCGCGGACCGGGAACACGCCCTGCCAGCTGTTGGCGATCGAATGATCCTCGCCTGCATAGGCCCAGCTTACCGCCTTCCGTGGGGAGGTCTGGCTACCGCGAGCGGCGCGCTCCCATTGCGCTTCGCTGGGAAGCGCGCCGCCGGCCCAGCGCGCATAAGCCGCCGCATCCTGATAATCGACATGAATGACAGGCCAGTCCTCCCGCCCGGCGATGCTGCTACTGCGACCTTCAGGATGACGCCAGCTGGCGCCTTTGCGATAGCGCCACCAACTGGCCGCATTGTTGAGATTGACCGCGCCCGTGGGCGGCACGAACAGGGCCGAGCTGCCTGCGCGCTCGGCAGCGGTGCGATAGCCTGTCGCCGCGACGAAAGCGGCGAACTGGCGGTTTGTCACTTCATGCCGGTCAATCCGGAACGCCGCCACGGCGACCCTGCACCCCGGTCGCCCCTCACCATCCTCACCCAGCAGCACCGTGCCCGCAGGGACGAGCACTCGCTCGTCCTTGCTGTCGCAGCGCTTCGCCGCCGACCAAGATGCTCGGGGTAGCGGCGCCGCGCCCAGCAGCGATCCCGCGGCGACCGACAGGAAGACCGCCGATCTGACCTGCCGCACCCGGTTCATTTCCGCCCGTCTGCCTGCGCCGGCAGGATCACCCCCTTATCCCTCGCATAGTTGTTCCAGTCGGCGACTAGTTCCTGCAACTTGGTCGGCTGGCTCGCCGCCAGATCATGTGCTTCGGCGGGATCGCTGGCGATGTTGAATAACTGCCATGTGCCGGTGCCGACGCTCTTGCGCGGGTAGGCGCCGCCGGAACTCGGCAGGAAAACTGCCTTCCAGTCCCCCTTACGCAAGGCGCGGCGGTAGAAAAGCTCGGTGCCCACCGCCTCGGTCGGCGGGTGCAGTTCCGCCTGGCCGCCGATCAACAGGGGTGTCAGGCTATGCCCTTGGATGGGAAGGATGGGACGGCCCGCAAAGCTGCCCGGCTGCGTCAGGCCGGCAAGGTCGAGCAAGGTCGGCGCGACGTCGGTGACGTTAATGAAGGCGTTGGCGATCCGCCGCCCGGCAATGCCAGGTCCCGCAGCAAAGGCGGTGACCCGCGTCCCGCCCTCGGTCGGATAGCCCTTCACCAGCCGGGAAGGCGAACTGTTTGCCTGCGCCCAGCCAGCCCCGTAGCCGACATAGGATGTGGCCGTGCCGATATTGCCGAGGCTGTTGTCGATTCCCAACTTGGCCTTGTCTTGCGGCGTCAGCGTCAAGTGGATTGGCGCGTCGATGTCGGTGCCTTCCGGTCCGTTATCGGCAAGGAAGATGATGACCGTGTCATCATATCTGCCAAGGCGCTTGAGCGTGCTCACGACCCGTCCGACATTCTGGTCCATGCGGTCGACCATCGCCGCATAGACTTCCATCTTGCGCGCTTCGATCGCCTTTTCCTCAGGGGTGAGCGAAGCCCAGGGCTTCACACCCTCCCAGCCATGGGGCTGAAGGCTGAAGGGAACGAGCCCCAACTCCTTCTGCCGCTTCAATCTCGCCTCACGCAGCGCCTCATAGCCCGCATCGTAGCGGCCCTTATATTTGGCGATGACCTCAGGCGGCGCCTGGATGGGCCAGTGGGGCGTCGAATAGGGCAGATAGGCGAAGAAGGGGCGATCGTCCTTCGCGCCTTCCTCTAGGAAACCAATCAGCCGGTCGGTGAAATAGTCGGCGGAAAAACGCCCTTCGGGATAGGTCACGACCTTCCCATCATCGCGATAGGTGGGGGAGGATTTGATCGCTTTCCAGGCGTCATTCTGGTCCGCGCCGAAATGGTTGCCCAGCCCTTGAAGCAGGGCATAGGATCGTTCGAACCCACGCGCCGCCGGGCCGCGATCAGGCGTCAGGCCAAGATGCCATTTGCCTGACATGAGCGTGCGATAGCCGCCTTGATGAAGCAATTCGGCGATCGAAGCGACCCGGTCGTTCAGATATCCCTCATAGCCCGGCTGCCCGACCTGACCGGGTTGAAGCGTTTCGGCCATGCTGCCAAGGCCCGCCTGGTGGTTATCGACGCCGCTCAACAACATCGATCGCGTCGGCGAACAGGTCGGCGCGGAGTGGAACCCGGTGAAGCGGACGCCCGCCGTCGCGATCGCGTCCAGATTAGGCGTTGCAATCTCTCCGCCGAAGGAGCCGAGGTCGGACCAGCCCAGGTCGTCCGCAACGATCAGCAGGAAATTGGGACGGTGCGGAGCGGGAGCGGACCTGGACGCGCTTGACGCAACGGGAGCAGTCCGCGCCTCTGCCATGCCGCCGCAGGACAGGGCGGCGAGGCCGAGAAGGATGGCTGTTTTCGAAAATTTTTTCATTCGACAATCCGTAACTGGCTCGCGTCGCCAGATGAAAGAATGCCGGGGACAGCAAGCTGCCCCCGGCATCGACGATCATCAGGCAGCGATGGCTTGAACGGCCTTTTCGACCTTGACTGATTTACTACGGCGACCGTCGATCGCCACCGGCACATCGCCCGCCACCGTGGCACGACGGAGCGTCCGGCGCTGGAAGCCGAAGTCGGCGATGGCGCGATGCTGGGTCGACCGGTTGTCCCAGATGGCGACATCGCCCGCCCGCCAGCGCCAGCGAACCGTATTTTCGGGCTTGGTGATATGATCCTGCAGCACGGAAAACAGCCGCTGCGAATCCGCAGGGTTAAGGCCGACGAACTGCTTCACGAAATGGCCCAGAAGCAGGCTGCGCTCGCCCGTTTCGGGGTGGATGCGCACTACCGGATGTTCCGTCTCGTAAACGGTCGACGCAAATATCTTGCTATATTCTTCCGACCGCTGGGCATCCTTGCTGCCGAGCGCAGCGGCATAGTCATATTTGTTGGAATGCACCGCCCACAGTCCGTCGACCAGCGTTTTCAACGCTTCGGGCAATTCCTCATAAGCCGTCGCGCCATTGGCCCAGAGCGTATCGCCGCCCGCCTGAGGAACGGTGATGGCGCGCAGGATCGATGCCTGCGGATAGGCTTCGACGAAGGTCACGTCGGTGTGCCAGCTCGAGGCGGCGTAGCCTTCTTTGGAGTCGAGTTCGAGCAGGTAGCGCGATCCTTCCGCGACCGGCACGGTGGGATGCGCGACCGGATCGCCCAGCAGCGCGGCGAATTCCTCATGCCGCTGATCGGTCAGTTCGTCCTGATCGCGGAAGAAGATGACCTTGTGCCGCACCAGCGCCGCGCGGATCGCGGCGAGCGTTACGGGATCAAGCTCGCCCGACAGAGCGACACCGCGGATTTCCGCCCCGATGCGGCCAGCGACCGGCACGATATCGAGGGGGCTTTCGGCATCCTTAGCGTTGATGAAATTGTGGATCTGGTCAGTCATGTCACGTCTCCTTGGGGATAACGGTGGCGGGGTTATTCGGCAGGCTGGGCAGCGTGGTCGCGTTCATCCAGCGCGCGGCGAATTTCGGTATGGGCGGCCTCATCCAGCGGGAAGCCGTGGATCAGCCAGGCGGAAAGGAGGTGGGCGACGGCGGGGCCGAGGGCGAAGACGGCGAGCAGGCCGTGCAGCGCCTCGGTCGTGTTGCTCGCAACCCTGGGATCGAAGCCGAGCCAGCCAACGAGCGGCAGGGCGATGCCGACGGCGGCTGCCATCCCCGCCTTGGTCGACAGGCTGAAAGCCGAGAAGAACAGGGCTGTCCGGTCTTCACCCGTGCGCAGTCGGTGTTCGTCGGCAATGTCGGCCACCATGGACCGCAGCATCAGATTGCCCGACCCTTGCGTCAGCCCCTGAGCGAGGGTCAGCGCCAGCAACAGGCCGATCTGGCCCGGCACGACGAGCAGCAGCCCGACATTGATTGCGGCCTGCGCCAGTTCCCCCGCGACGGCGGCGCGATGCTTGCCGATGCGATAGCCGATCTGCGCCCAGATCGGAGCGGCGGCGATGCCAAAGACGAACTGGAAGAGGAAGAGGCCACTCGCCCAGTGGGGCAGGCCCATATAGTGCGTCACGAAAAGAACGATCAGGGCGCTGCGGATGCTCTGTCCCGTCGTGACCGCGAAGTCGGACAGCAGCACCCGGCGTAGCAGCGGGTGACCGAACAGCGCGCCCAGCGTTTGACGGAACGATAAGCGCGCGCTTGTTGACGGCGCTGCGGGCGCCTCGGCCTGGCTGCGCAGCGTCACCGCCAGCGAGACGATGAGGCTGACAAGCACGACGCTGCCCATCGCCGCGAGCTTGAGGGCGCCATCCTCCGGATTGATCTGGTCGATGATCGTCGGCAGGATCAGCACCACCAGCAACGATGCGGAGCCGGCGACGGTCTGGAACGTCGCAATCCGCGTACGTCCATGATAGCCGCTATCCAGCTCGCCCGACCAGGCCAAATAGGGTATCTGCACCATCGACCAACCGAGATAGAAAAGGAACAGGCTGGCCGTGAGATAGAGCGGCGATACCAAGGAGGAGGCAGGGAAGAACAGCGCCGCGCCGGACACCCCGAACAGCGCTGCCCCGGCAACGATCCATGGCCGGCGTCGGCCGAAACGCCCATGGGTGCGGTCGCTCAGCGCGCCAATCAACGGGTCGGCCACTGCACCCCATAGCCGTTCGCCCAGGAAGATCGCGCCGATCACCGCTAGCGACAGCCCGAACTGCTGAGCGTAGATCGCCGGAAGATGAACCGCCAAGGGCATCTGCGCCGCCGTGATGGGCACGAACAGCGAGGCAAAGCCCGCCAATCGCCAGCCACTCGTGCGATTTTTATCCTGCGGTGTCGTCCGAGCGGAGGAGCGCGACGCGGCGTAGGAATATGCGGTGGCCATCAGAACCTCACAATCTGGTCTTGAGGGTGACCCCAATCGTGCGCGGGTCGCCGATCGTACCGGTGACGAGTCCGAACGCGCCAGGATTGAGCGCCTGGAAATATTGCCTGTCGGTCAGGTTGCGCGCCCAGACGCTGATGTCCCACAGGCCGTTGTCAGCGCGCAGGCCAATGCGGGCGTTGAGCAGCCCGTAGCCCGGCACCTGCGCATAGCGGCTGTTGCTGGACGAGGTGTTGAAGCTGGAACGGTGCGAGAAATCGGCATGGCCGTAAATCTCGATCCCATGGCCGCCGATCGGCTGCGCCACATCCGCGCCCAGCGAGTAGGTGAACTTGGGAATACCGCCCAGTTGCACACCGGTCAGGTCCTGCGTCGGCACCAGCGCGGCGCTGCGTTCCGGCGCCTGCGGGGCGTTCCTGTAGTCGCGATAGGTCGCCTCGACATAGGATGCCGATGCGGTCAGGTTGATCCATTTGCTGGGCGCATAGCTGAGGTCGCCTTCGATCCCGCGCGACCGCACCTTGGGAATGTTGGAAATATATTGGACGAAGGTGCCAAGGATGTTCGGTTGGGTGATCGCCGTCTGATAGTCGCTGACCTCGGTCCAGAAGGCGGCGGCGTTGAAGGTCAGGCTGCGATCCAGCCAGGCGCTCTTGAAGCCGAGTTCGAAACTGTCGACCGTCTCCGGCTTCACTTCCGGCGCCGCGCCATTCGGAATGTTGGTGAGGTTGAGTCCGCCTGACTTGCTGCCACGCGAATAACTGCCATAGACGAGGGCGTCGGGCGCGATCTTCCAGCTGAGCGTCGCTAGCCCCGACACGCTGTCGTCCCGGAGTGCGGCGGCGTAGCTGGTCTGAGGGTTGAACTGATTGCGGATCGCCGTCGCCGCTGCTGCTTCTGCGCTGGACGGCGCCGACAGATCGGCCCCGGCCACCCAGGACTGGCGATAGACGCCCTTCTTGTCCTCATGCGTGTAGCGCAGACCGCCGGTCAGGCTGAGTTCGTCGCTGATGTTCCAGCTTGCCTGCCCGAACAGGGCATAGCTTTTCGTGACCGGTTCCGAATAGCTGCGGGTTTCAAAGCCATTGAGCGCCGCATTGGAGACGACCGGGTTGGCGACCGGAACGAACCAGTTGGGCGCGGCCGCACCGTAGGCCGACGCGCCATAGCCACGGATCGTCTGCCAGAAATAATAGGCGCCCACAGTCCAGTCGACGACATTGCTGCCGGTCGAGCCAAGCCGCACTTCCTGGCTGAACTGGCGCTGGCGATTCGCCTGCTGGGCCTTAGTCGTCACCGGCAGGCCGGTGCTGTCGCCATCGTTGGCCGGGTCCCAGTCCCACCAGCGATAGGCGGTAATGGATGTCAGCGCCACCCGGCCCAGATCCCAGTCGATCTGACCCGATGCGCCATAGCTTTTCATGAAAGCCTGATAATGGCTGTCGGAATCCCCCTCGCGCGCGAAAGGATCTGCGGGCAACAGCGTGTATCCGGCGCGCGAGGCGCGGTCGAAGATGTTGTTGGAGATCGTCGCGCCGCCGTCGAAGGTCCCAAAATAGGCAACGGGAATGTTGAGCGCATAATGCTGCTTCTGGTGCGAATAGTCGCCGATCAGCCGCACGGACAGGATATCGGTCGGCTTGACCAGCAGTTGCCCGCGGATCGAGAAGTTGTCGTAGTCCTGCGCCTTCGAACCATCGTGCAGATTGGTCAGGAAGCCATCGCGGTGAGTGTCGGCGAGCGATAGGCGAAAGGCCACCCGATCGGAAATGATCGGCGCGGACACCGACGCGCGCAGCTGGTGATAGCCATAGTCGCCCAGGCTTATCTCCCCCTGCGCTTCGGGGTTGAAGCTGGGCTCCCGACTGGTGATGTTGATCGCGCCAGCGGTCGTGTTCTTGCCGAACAACGTGCCCTGCGGGCCACGCAGCACTTCGATCTGCTGAAGGTCGACGAGGTCGAACTGCGACTGGCCGGGGCGCCCATAATAGACATTGTCGAGATAGAAGCCGACGCCATTTTCCAGCCCGTCATTGGTCAGCGCGACATTGGCCCCTAACCCGCGGATATTGATATTCGTATTGCGAGGATTGAAGCTGAATATCTGGAGGCTGGGCACCAGCTGCTGCACTTGTCCCAGCGTAAAGTTTCCGGTCTTGTCGAGCGTGTCCGCGCCGAACACGTTAAGCGCGATCGGTACGTCCTGCGCATCTTCCTCCCGGCGGCGGGCGGTGACGGTGATCGCCGCCTCGCTTTCAACGGCATCGAACGAAGCCGCATCCGCTGCGGCGGCCGCAGGCGCCTCGTCAGCATAGGCCGGGCCGGACCCGACCGCTCCAATGATGGCAACGGACAAGAATAATTTCTGGCGGAACGAGCCCTTTGTTCGGCTGTTAGTTTTCACTGATTTTCCCTGTCGGTTTTACGGTTTGGATTGATGGTCGGGGCGGAACCACGCCGGATTTGTTCGCCCAGCGGGGTGATGCCGAAGATGGCGGCGGCCGCCTGTTGCAAGGAAACGGGATAGGTGAAGGGGCGCGCCCCGCCCTGATCGGCGGCGTGTCTATCGTTCGCGGCCATGATTCATCTTTCGGCCAGCGCGGCGGAGCGCTTGTCGATCACAGGCGAAGCGCGTCGCGCACCGCGAAATCGATCAGATGGGCCTGATCAGGTCAGCAGGGTGGATGCGCTCCTGTCGCGGACGCGCACCTGGAGGCCTCCGGCAGTGGGCCAGCCTCAAGCGAAAATATGTGCAATATCCGTGCATCGTTCATTCTCCTGGGGGGAGAACACGATCCCTGGCGTGGTCGCCTTAGCATCGCGCGCTTTAGCCGTTGTTGACGCGGAGCAAGCTGCACCCCTTCAAAAGCCGCGGGTCGGTTCA
>Ga0157371_10002980_pt1 | contig 15722 bp, 10 predicted proteins | sample C45metaG_FD_113462 | JGI IMG/M metagenome (GOLD analysis project Ga0157371, IMG submission 113462) | Corn rhizosphere microbial communities from Kellogg Biological Station, Michigan, USA - C4-5 metaG | ecosystem: Host-associated > Plants > Roots > Rhizosphere > Soil | place: USA: Michigan...
GGCCGTCGCCCTCCAGCAGCGGACCCGGGACCAGGGGTCTTTCCAGCGACAGCCGGGTCTGGCGCAGGCTGGTGGCCAGGGTCTCGCGCAGCAGGGCGATGCCCCGTGCCTGCTCCGGAGCGGCCGCCGCCTCGGCGAAGACCAGGCTGACGAAGGCCTCGGGCGTGAGGGTGCTCCAGGCGTCGCCCTGGCGCGCCAGGATCGGCGTACCGGGCACCTTTACCCAGGCCTGGGTGATACCCGGACGCACCCGCGCGGCGATGAAGCGCTGCTCGCGGGGATCGCAGCAGCACTCCCAGAGGCGCTCCTCCGGGGCGGCCGGCTGCAGGATGGCGGGAAGTTCCGGGGCCGCGGCCGCCAGGGTCACGGCCAGCGGGGCGAAGACGTCTTCGGCCAGCAGGCAGTCGAACAGGTCCTGCAGGATCAGGTCGGTGGCGAGGGTCTGGGCGTTCATGGGGATTCTCCGCAGGAATGGGCGGTCAGGTGGGCCTGCAGGGCCCGAAAGGCGATGCCGCGCTCGTCGCCGAGCACGAAGGTGGTGACGCCCCGGGCGCGCCAGAGGTCGAGGTCCTCCGGGCGCCGGGGGATGGCGCAATAGGGCGTGCCCTGGCGCTGGGCGGCGGCCCAGGTCTGGCGCAGGGCCTCCTGCACCGCGGGATCGGTGATCTGCCAAGGGCGACCAAGGGATTGCGACAGGTCCGCCGCCCCTTCGAGCAGCAGGTCCACTCCCGGCACCGCGGCGATCTCCGCTGCCCGGGCGACGCCGGTGGCGCTCTCGATCATGGCGACCACCAGGATCTGCGCATTGGCGCGGGTCACGTAGTCGGCCAGGCTGGATTTACCGAAGGAACCCGGCCGTCCGGCATTGAGGCTGCGCTCGCCCTCCGGGTGGTATTTGCAGGCGCGCACCGCGGCGGCCAGCAGCACCGGGTCCTCCACGCAGGGCAGCACGATCCCCTGGGCACCGGCATCGAGCAGGCGCAACAGGCGCTTGGGCTCGGCATCCGGCACCCGCACCAGGGGCGTAAGGTCGTAGCTCTCGGCGGTGCGGATCATGTTCTCCAGGGTTTCTGGATTGATCAGCACGTGCTCCAGGTCGATGATCACGAAGTCGTAGCCGGCTTCGGCGATCAGCTCGATGCTGGCGGGCGTGGGCAACGAGGCGAACAGGCCGTGGCTGGGCCTGCCGGCCGCCAGGGCGGCCTTGAGTCGATTGCGCCTCAGCATGCGGCGGGCCGGTAGGGATGCAGCGGGTTGGCCACCGCCTTGAACCGCCGCTCGCCATCGCCCAGCAGGCGCCGCTTGGTCAATTCCTCCACCTCGAAGGTGGGGGCGAAGACGTCGAACAGCGCATAGCGCTCCCGGTGCTGGGGATGGGCATGCTGGTAGTCGAGGATGACCGTGGCGGTCGCCTGCCAGAAATCGCTTTCAGCCAGGGCGAACTGCTGGCGCAGGAACACCGCCAGCTCGCCCAGGGCGATGAAGAAGAAGGCATCGCAGGTGAAGTCCCGTACCGCATCCACGTCCTCGGTGAGGATGAAGGAGTTGCGGTTGATCCGCGCGTGGCTCGCCGGCAAGGGCTCCAGGGTCGGGCGCAATTCCGGACGCGCCAGGTGGCGCTCGGCATAGCGTACCCCGTCGTGGAAGTCCTTGAGGGCGATGCGCAGCGGCCAGCCGTCGCGGTGGATCAGCACGATGTTCTGGCCGTGGGACTCCATGCCGATGCCTTCGGCGTGGAGCAGGTGCATGAGCGGCGTCACCGTGACCTTGAGCAACTGCCGCAGCCAGGCGGCCAGGCCGTGGCGCTCGACCCAGGCGGCGACGAAGGGCCGCGGCGCACCCTGGCCGTAGCGATTCTCCACCTGGGTCAGGCCGTTGAAGGGCACCGCCTGTTCACCCGGGCGCAGATAGGCATGGATGCTCTCGCGCCAGATGGCGCCGAGGGTGCCATAGACCTGCCCCGCCCGGCTGACCGGCAGCGCGCGACTGTCGTAGGCGACGCCGGCGACCTCGCCGAGCACCACGAAGTCCAGGTCGCGGGCGGTGGCATCGGTTTCGATCAGGCGCTGCAGCCAGTCGGTGATGAGCGGGCCGTTGAGCACCGTATGGCGCGCCAGGATGCGGGTGCTGGAGGTATTGGTCAGGCACATCGCCAGCTTGACGTAGGGCCGCTGGGGCGCGCTGCGATTGGCCAGGGTGCGGATGGACTGCTGGGCCGCGTACTGGTCGCGGGAGGTGCCCAAGTAAAGCAGCTCACCGCTGACCAGTTCGGGCTGGAACAGCGCGGCCAGGTGCTGCTCCCACTGCCAGGGATGCACGGGGATCAGCTGGTAGTCGTCCAGCGCCCGCCCCTGTTCGCGCCAGTCGGCGGCCAGGGCCGCCCAGCGCTCTTCGCCGAATTCCTCGGCGATGAAGGCCGGGAAGTCCAGCCGGCGGGAATGCCCCACCGAGGCCCGGTCACGCGCCAGGGCCAGCCAGACCAGCTGGATCGGCTCGCCGAACTCCGGCCCGTAGCGGCGATTCTCGGCCAGGGAGAAGCCGATGCGCGACTTGTAGCAGGGGTGGTAGCCATGGGCGTCCATGAAGTGTCGCTCCAGCGCGTCCACGTCCAGTTCATGGGCCGGGCGGTCGGGACGGTAGTCCTGGCGGCGGGATTGCAGATCCTTGAGCAGCGTCTGCTCCAGCTCCTGGACGAAACGCGGCCACAGCGGCGAGTCGCTCTGCTCGCCGAGCAATTCGGCCAGGGTCTCGTGCAGCGTCGGGGCGCGGCTTCCCTGGGCATCCTGACGCACCAGGCTCTGCGGCTCCAGGCGGATCAGGCCGAAGCTGGTGTCGGCGGGCGCGCTGCCCAGGTAGTTCACCGGGCTGCCGTCGGCGGCACTACCGGTCAGACGATACTGCGCCTGGCCAGCGGCCTGTGGCTGCACCTGGGCGCTGAGCACCTCTTCGTAGATCAGCGTCTGCAGCAGCTGCGCCACCACGCGCTGCTCGACCTGGCGATAGAGGGCGGCGTCGGCGGGCGACGGCCAGGGCTGGCCGGGAAGTGAAAGCTGAGCGGTCATGAGTACCTCCGAACGGAAAGGGATTGGGCGGCGGGAAAGCGCCAGGCCCAGGGCAGTGCCAGCAGGATGAACAGGCCGGTGGCGATGAAGGCGTCCTGGATGGCGACGCCGGTGGCGGCCTGGCGCGGTCCCCAGCCGGCCGCACCGCCCAGGCGCAGTTCCAGCCACAGGGAGGCCGCCACCACGGCCACCGAGGACACCAGCCGCCGAGCAATGTTGTTCATGGCCGCGCCCTGGGTGACCTGGGCATCCGGCAGGGTGTTGAGGCCGGCGGTGGTGGCCGGCATGTAGGACAGCCCCAGGCCGACGCCGCGCAGCACCATCAGCACGCAGATCCAGGCCAGCCCGGCATGGCTGCCGACCACCCCCAGGGCCAGGGTGGCGAGGCCGCTGAGCGCCAGGCCGGTGGCGATCACCCCGCGGGGCCCGCGGCGGTCGAGCAGACGGCCGCCGAGCTGGCCGAACAGCGCGGCCGCCAGGGCGGTGCAGAGCAGCGCCAGGCCGGTCCAGAGCGCGCTGTGGCCCAGCACCAGCTGGACCAGCAGGGGCAGCAGCACCAGGCATTCGAACATCCCCACCGCCTGGACCACGGCGATGATGACGCTGGCCCGGTAGCCGCGCAGGGCGAACAGCCGCAGCGGCAGCAGCGGATGGCGGCGCCGCAGTTGCAGGCGGACGAAAGCCAGCAGGCCCAGGATGCCGGCTGCCAGGGCCAGCAGATTGAGGGGTTCGCCCAGCGCCGCCAGGTCGCGCAGCCGGCCGAGGGTCACCAGCAGCAATCCCAGGCCACTGGCGATCAGCAGGTAGCCCGCTAGGTCGAAGGGCTTATGCTCGCGGGGGCCATCCGCAGGCAGCACCACCTGCCCCATGGCCAGGGCCAGCAGGCCCACCGGGACGTTGAGCAGGAACAGGGCGCGCCAGTCGAACACCTCCAGCAGCAGGCTGCCGCACAGCGGCCCCACTGCCGGCGCCAGCATCACCGCCCCACCCCACCAGCCGGTCACCCGTCCGCGTTCTTCCTTGGGATAGACGGAGAAGATGATGCCCAGCGCCAGGGGGATCATCAGGCCGCTGGCCACTCCCTGGATCACCCGCGCCGCCAGCACCCCGGCGATGGAATCGGCCAGGGCGCCCAGCGCCGAGCCGGCGATGAAGGCCAGCAGCCCGAGGCGATAGAGCCGCCGCCGGCCGATCCGCCCGGCCAGGAAGCCGGTCAGCGGCATGGTGATGCCCATGGCCACCATGAAGCCGGCGACGATCCAGCTGGCCAGCAGCGGCCCCAGGTCGAAGGCGGCGATGAAGGCCGGCAGGGCCGGATTGAGCGCCGTGTTGGCCAGGCTGACGGTGACCGTGCCCAGTAGCACGTTCACCGCCACCCAGACCCGCGGGATCGCCGCGCTCACGCCGGGGCACTCCCGTGCCCGGCGAGGAACAGCTGGCGCGGGCGTGGATGGCAGAGAAAATCCGCGTGGGAGATGTTGTAGCCATAGGCGCCGGCCAGGGGCAGCACCAGCAGGTCGCCGACCCTTACCTCACCCAGGGGCTGCCCGCGGCTGAGGATGTCCTTGGGCGTACAGAGCTGGCCCACCACCGTCCAAGCCTTGCCCCCGGTCGCGGTCGCCCGCGCATCACGGGGCAGGTGCAGCACCGGGTGATCGTGCCCCTGGGCCACCGGCAGGCGGAACTGGTGGGTGCCGCCGCGGCAGACCAGGAAGTGCTGGCCATGGCTGGTCTTGGTATCCAGCACCTCCATGGCGTAGTAGCCGCAGAAGGCCGTGAGGAAACGGCCCGGTTCGAAGCGGATCAGCGGCGGCTGCGCCTGGGCGGCCAGGCGGGCGCGCAGGTGCGCGCACAGCCGCGCCCAGTCGAATCGCCGGCCCTCGCGGTAATCCACGCCGATGCCGCCCCCGACGTTGAGCCGCACCAGGGTCTCCGGACGCCGGGCCAGGCCGCGCCAGTGCGGCCAGCGCTCCAGGTAGAAGTCCAGCAACTGCAGATGGCGCTCCACCGAATGCTGGTGCGACAGGGCATGCACGTGGAAACCCTGCAGCTGCAGGTGGCTGGCCGCCTCTACCGCCGCCACCGCGGCGGGCAGGTCAGCCTCGTCGAAGCCGAAAGGCGTCGCCGTGCCGGCCATGGCCAGGGTACTGGTCAGCCCGGCCGGCAATTGCGGATTGATGCGGATGTACACCGGCTGAAGCCGCCCCAGGGAACAGGCCAGGCGTTGCAGGCGCTGGATCTCGCCGAGGCTCTCCAGGTGGATGGCTTCGACCCCGGCGCTCAGGGCGGTGCGCAAGTCGGAATCCAGCTTGCCCGGCCCGGAGAAGACGAACGGCTTGCGCTGCGGGCAGGCGGCGAGGCGGTCGATCTCGCCCCCGGAGGAGATCTCGAAGCCGTGCACCAGCGGCGCCAGGGCCGCCAGGATCGGCGCCTCGCTGTTGGCCTTGATGGCGTAATACAGCTCCACGCCCGGGGGCAATTCGGCCATCAGCGCGGCGACGTGCCGCCGCAGGGCGTCGAGGTCGTAGACAAAGGCCACCAGCGGATCGCCGGACTGCGCCTGGGCCTCCACCAGGGCGGCGCGGACCGCGGCAGGAAGCTCACCCATGACGCACCTCCGCGCCCCAGGGGCAAGGCAACTGCACGTAACCGGCGTGGCGGTCGGCCTGGGCCGCGAGGCGCACCTTGAGATTGGTCTTGCAGGGAATGGGCTGGCCGGCGATCAGCGCATCCAGCTCGGGGGCGGCGCGTTGCAGGTCCCGGCGGATGGCGATCAACTCGGCTTCCACCTGCCGCCACAGGCGCGGCGCCAGGTGCGGACGCTCCCAACTCAACGCCAGCACCGCCTCGGCGAGGTTGTTGACGAACAGGCAGTAGGCGATGCGCCGCCAGCCCTGCTCGCGGCTGTACAGCAACGACTGGCGCACCCGGAGATGGACCTGGGCGTCCAGCGCGTCGGCGCCCAGGGTATCGGTCAGCTTGATGCCTTCGAAGTCGCGCAGCAGCAGGCGGATGGGCCGGCCGTTGTCATGCACCAGCACACAATTCTGCAGGTGCGGCTCCAGCACCACGCCGTGCTCGAAGAACAGCCGCAGCACCGGCCCCAGCAACAGCCGCTGATAGTCCTGGAACCAGGCCAGCCGGGCCTGATCGCTGGGTTCCTGGCCGCCGCAGCGGGTGAGGAAGTCCTGCAGCAGCGGCTGCAGGCGGGTGTCGCGGGCGAACAGGGTACCGGCCAGCAGGCAGCAGTCGGCGCCATGCTCCAGGCAGAAATTCTCGCGCAGGATCGCGCCGGTCTGCTCGCGGAACCAACGCTCGTCCTCGGCGCTGGCCGCCGGCGGCGCCCAGCTCAGGGCGCCGGGCTCGCGCACCATGTCCAGGCCCGCGACCCGCCCCTGCAAGCGTTGCATGAGACGGTCGACGATCAGGGTGCTTTGCAGTTCGTACCAGGCGTTCTTGCGCACGCAATTGGTGATGCGCACATTCAGCGAGCCCTTGACGAAAAAGGCATGGCCTGCGCGGTACCAGGTGCGCATGGAGGCGGTGGGACTGGCCAGGGCGCCGCTGGCGCCGAGGTCACGGATCACCCCCTGGCTGACCAGTGCCTGGACCCGGGGATCGCCCAGGAACAGCTGCGCCTGGACCGGGTGCAGCACGATACGCGCCCGCTCCGGGGCGGCCGGCGCCTGGTCCACGAAGCCCCGCAGCACCTGGGCGTCGCTCAGGCCGTTGCCGGCCACCTGCAGACCGGCACGGGGCACCTCCAGCACGTGCATGGGGGTGCTGGTGTGCAACTCCGGGGCATAGGCCTCGGCCGGCAAGGGCTCCGGCCAGCGCCGCGCCTTGGGCGCCGGGTGATTGGGGTGGCCGAACCACAGCCCCTGTTCGCTGGCCAGGTAGTCGCTGAGCGGAGCGGGATGGCGCGAGACCTGCACGTGGTCGACGATGGCCGCGGTCAGGCGTTGGCTCTGCAAGACCTGCTGCAGCAACTCGCCATTGTGGGCGCCGGCGAGTTCTTCGCAGGCCTCCAGCAGATAATCGATGAAGGCAGGAAAGTCCGGGCAATACCAGGCCTGGTCACCCCGTCTTACATAGATATCGGATAGATAACGCTGGCTGCCGAGTTCATCCTGTCGATCAACAACTAAAAAGAACTGGCGGTCTCCAGGGAAGTTGATCAGCAGCGGGACACCGCCGTCTTGCAACCAACTCAGATAATTGGCCGGCGCTATACCGCGCCGATCTTCCGGCCAAGTATAAGTCAGGCACTTTTCCGGTAGCGCGAATTCCTTGATGAGGCAATTCATCAAGGCGTGGGAAGACGCCAGCTCACTGACGATGCGGGAAAGCAGCGTGGATTCGAAAGAGGTCATGGCAGTGTCCAAAAGGTGGCGCGTCCCTGCGGGCGATCCGGTGTCGTGGCACTCTGGTGGTGCCCTGTGCTCAGCCACGCGACTCGGCCAGTGCCGCCACGAGGGCCGCCTCCAGGCGTTCGAGCAGCACCAGGCAGTGGCTTTCCTGCAGGATCAGCGGCGGCAGCAGCCGCACCACGTTGCCGTCCCGTCCGCCGCGTTCGAGCAGCAACCCCTGGGCGAAACAGTGGCGCTGGATGGCCGCCGCCAGGGCGGGATCGGCCGGCAGGCTGCCGAGCAAGTCCGGCTCGCCGTGTGGATCGACGATCTCCAGGCCCAGCATCAGGCCCAGGCCACGGACATTGCCAAGGGCGGGGAAGCACTCGCGTAGTCGCTCCAGATGCCGCTTGAGCCAGCTGCCCAGTTGGGCGGCGTGGCTGACCAGGCCCTCGCGCTCGAGGACGTCCAGGGTGGCCAGCCCCGTGGCCATGGCCAGCTGGTTGCCGCGGAAGGTGCCGGTATGGCCACCCGGCTCCCAGGCATCGAACTCGCGGCGAATCGCCAGCAGGGCCAGCGGCAGGCCGCCGCCCACGGCCTTGGACAGCACCAGGATGTCCGGCTCGATGCCGGCATGCTGGCAGGCGAACAGCGCGCCAGTGCGGCCGAAACCGGTCTGGACCTCGTCAACGATGAGCAGCACGCCGTGTTCCCGGGTGACCCGGCGCAGGGTCCGCAACCACGCCAGCGGTGCCGGATTGACGCCCCCCTCCCCCTGCACCGCCTCGACGATCACCGCTGCCGGGCGGCAGACGCCACTTTCCACGTCGCCGAAGAAGCGCTCCAGATAGCGGCCCAGGGCCGCGGCGCCCCGCTCGCCGCCCAGCCCCAGCGGGCAGCGGTATTCATGGGGATAGGGCAGGAACTGCACCCCGGGCATCAACCCCGCCACGCCCTGCTTGGGCGCCAGGTTGCCGGTCACGGCCAGGGCGCCGTGGGTCATGCCGTGGTAGCCCCCGGAAAAGGCGACCACGTTGCTGCGTCCGGTGACCTTCTTGGCCAGCTTCAAGGCCGCCTCCACCGCATCGGCGCCGGACGGCCCGCAGAACTGCAGGCAGTAGTCCTCGGCCTGGCCCGGCAGCAGACCCAGCAGGCGCTCGCTGAAGGCGTCCTTGAGCGGCGTGGTGAGATCCAGGCTGTGCATCGGCAGGCCGCTGCCGAGAAAATCGGCGATGGCCGCGATGACGGCGGGATGGTTGTGCCCCAGCGCCAGGGTACCCGCCCCGGCCAGGCAATCCAGGTAAGTCTTGCCTTCGACGTCGGTCACCCAGACACCGGCGGCCTTGGCGATGGCCAGCGGCAACTTGCGCGGATAGCTGCGGACCTTGGATTCGAAGCGCGCCTGGCGAGCGAGAAAGAAAGCGTTATCGGCTACTGCGGTGTCACGACTGAGGGATGGTTGAAGCATGGCGTCAGACCTCGGGACGTTTATCTTCGGCAACGATAATTAGTTTCATTCTCATCCTTCAACCGCTATTTCCGTCAATACTCGAGTCTTTGAACTCGCCCAACTTTCAGCAATATGCGGACGATAAGAAACTCGAACTCACTGTGGGTCCGTTATCGAAATAGCTCGGCAATAATCCTGCTAACAGTCTTGCTTCAGTTATATCCGCATGGCACTCCGATCAATGAGTAACGGGCCTTGACCGCGCAATGCGGTCCAGTTCTGCACGTAATTAGTTATCCGCGTTATCCGCCGCCGCGCAGGACTGCAACGAGCCTTGCGCGGCGGCGGTATTCCGCGGGTTCAGAACGCCAGGGTGGTGGAGAAGACCAAGGTCCGCGGCGTGGAAATCGTCAGGCCGGGTTCGCTGTCGTCGGAGGCGCCGGCGGAGGCCCAATAGCGCTCGTTCATCACGTTCTCTACCGAGGCACGCAGGGTCACGCGGGTGGCGTCGACCTTGAAGGCGTAACGCGCGCCCACGTCGAAGCGATGCCAGGCATCGATTTCCTTGCTGTTGGCCTGGTCCAGGTACTGGGAGCTGGTATAGATCCCGCGGCCGGTCAGGGTCAGGCCCGGCACCGCCGGGATATCCAGTTCGGCGCCGAGATTGGCATTGAGCCTGGGCGTGGCCGGAGCGCGATTGCCGTCGAAGGTGCCACCCACGGTGTCCTTGAGTTCGCTGTCGATGTACATCAGGCCGCCGAGCACGCGGAAGCCCGCCAGTGGCTCGCCGAACACGCTCAGCTCTGCCCCGTCGTTGACGCGCTTGCCATTGGGACCGAAGACCCGGGTAGTGGCATTGGTTTCGTAGGCCGGCTGTTTGATGCGGAAGGCGCTGGCGGTGACGGCCACGCTGCCGAAGTCGTACTTGGCGCCCACCTCCGCCTGCCGGCTGATGAAGGGCGGGAAGATCTCGTCCTCGTTCAGCGCGGTGGATGGCGCGATCTTGCCCTGGCTCAGGCCTTCCATGTAGTTGGCATAGAGCGATAGTTTCTCGGTGGCCTTGAACAGCACGCCCGCCGAGGGCGAGACCTTCTCCTCGTCGTAGGCAGTGGGCTGCTTCACCCCGTCGGACCAGTCGTCCACCTTGACCCGCTGCCAGCGGGCGCCGAGGGTCACCAGCAGGCGGTCGTCGAAGAAGCCCAGGGTGTCGGCCAGGGCCACGCCGCTGAAACGGTTCTCGGTGTAGTCCTTGGCATCGGACCGGGTACGCACGCCCGGCGCGGGCAGGTCGCGAGGCGCATAGAGATTGCTCGTCCCGGTGGCGTAGCGCCCGCCGCCGTTCTCGAAGTCCATGTAGAAATAGTCGGCGCTAACATTGAGCTCGTGGCTGACCGGCCCGGTTTGCAGCCATTTGCGGGCGCCGACGTTGGCCGTGAGCACGTTCTCGTCGCGGGTGAAGTCCCGTGGCTGGACGGTGAAGTCGCCGGCATTGTTGGTGATGGAGACGTTGTGGCGCAGGAACTCGTGATCGCTGCGCCGCGCGCCCACGGCGCCGTAGACCATCAGCGAATCGTCGACGTCGAATTCACCGCGCAGGGCGCCGAAGGTGTCCTTGGTCTGGGCGCGGGTCCAGCGCTGGGCATAGTTATGGCGCACATCGTCGGCATCGGGTACCCGGGCGTTGGCGCCTACCAATACCCGCTCCTGGGGCGCGTCGGTGTCGCGCTCGGTGTGGCCCAGGTCCAGCCCCAGGCGAAGGCGCTCGACGCGATAGTCCAGGCCGAGTACGCCCATCTGCCGGTCGACGTGCTGGTGATGCCAGGTGGTGTCACCGGATTGCTTGACGCCGTTGAAGCGCATGCCGAAGCGCTTGTCCTCGCCGAAGCGCCGGCCGATGTCCACGGCGCCGCCCACCTGGCTGTCGGAGGCATAGCTGCCGGTGATGTCGGTGATGGGCTGGTCGGTGGCCCGCTTGGGTACCACGTTGATGCCACCGCCCACACTCCCGCGGGGCGAGATGCCGTTGAGCAGCTGGCTCGGCCCCTTGAGGATGTCGACCCGTTCGGCCATCTCCATGTCGATGGAATAGGTCGGCAGCACCCCATAGAGACCGTTATAGGCCACATCGCTGTTGAACAGGCTGAAGCCACGGATGGTGAACTGCTCGAAGCGACCGCCCGACGGATTGGTGGAGCGCACCGAGGGATCGCTGGCGATCAGGTCGGTAAGGGTTCGCGCCTGGAGATTCTGGACGGTCTGGGCGGTGTAGGAGGTCTGGCTGAAGGGCGTGTCCATGAAATCGCGATTGCCCAGCAGCCCCTGGGAGCCCTGGCGCGCGACCTGGCCGCCGGCGTAGGGCGCGTCATCCGCCTGCAGACTGGTGGCGACGATGGAGGTGCTGGCCAGTTGCTGGACCCCACTCTCCTGCGGCGCCGGCGCGAGGGTGAAGTCGCGTTCGCCCAGCGGCTGGAGCCTCAGGCCGGAGCCGGCCAGCAGGCGGCTGAAGCCCTCTTCCACGCCGAAGTCGCCCTTGAGGCCAGCGCTGTTGCGCTGGCCCACCAATCCGGGATCCACCGCCAGGTTGACCCCGGACTCCGCCGCGAAGCGGGTCAGTGCCTGGGCGAGACTGCCCGCGGGAATCTCGTAATGCCGACGAGGCGCCTCCTGGGCCCACGCCGAACCGGCCCACCAAGGGGTGCCGCTCAATGCCACCAACAGGCCCGTGCGCAGCAACGGACGCAATACCAACGCCACCATCGAATCCCCTCCTTTTGGTTGTCCTATGCCGTTAATGACCGACGAGCACAGAAAAGGGGACAGACTTTTTTCAGACGCTGACCGTGCGCGGCTGCAAGGTCACCCAGAAGCGGGTACGCCAGTGCACCTCCAGCGGCAGGGTAGCGGCCAGGAGGGCCAGCACCCGGTCGGTATCGGCAAGTTGAAAACTGCCGGTGACCCTGAGGTTGGCAACCGCGGGATCCCAACGCAGCAGGCCGAGACGATAGCGGCTGAATTCCTCCAGGAATTCGCCCAGCGGCTGGTCCTGGGCGATCAGCACGCCTTGGCGCCAGCTCAGCAGGGTCGCGGAGAACGGCTCGATGGCCCCGATCCCCAGGGCACTCAAGCGCACCTGCTGGCCCTGGCCCAACTCCAACCCGGCCCCCTGCAGTGGCCGCACGCCCACGCTGCCGCTGACCACGCGCACGTCGCACCCCTCGTCATGCTGCCGCACGCAGACCTCGGCGTGGCGCACCGTCAGCACGCCGAAACGGGTAGCGAGGGTCAACGCCTCTGCGCCGGGTACCCGCAGCGAGATCTCGCCTTGCACGAGGGTCAGGCGTCGCCGGGCTTGATCCAGGTCCACGGCGGTCGCGGTATTGAGCTGCAGCAGGCTGCCGTCGGCCAGGGTCAGGCTACGGCGTTCGCCGGTGGCGGTGCGGAGATCGGCGGTCCAGGCGTCCAGGGGCAATGCCTGGGTCAGCCACCAGCCGGTCGGTACCACCACCGCCAGCCCCAGCAGCTGGCGCATGGCGGTCCGCCGGCCACGGTCCGCCGGTTGCAGACTGGCCATGGCCAATCGCGAAGGCACCGCGGCAAAGCGTTGTTGCAACGCCAAGGCCGCCTGCCAGGCACGCTCGTGCTCGGCATGGGCCTGGCGCCACGCCTGCAGTTGCTGATGTTCGCGCTCGTCCGCCGCGCCGGACTCCAGCAGTGCCAGCCAGCCCGCTGCCTCGCGGATCGCTGTCCGCCGCCGCTCCTGGTCGCTGCTCAGCACAGCTCGGCCAGCAGGCAATGCTCATAGGCCTGCGCCATGTATCTCTTGATGGTGCGCTCGGCGACGTGCAGGCGCTCGGCGATCTCGCGATAGGTGAGGTCTTCGAGCTGGCTGAGCAGGAAGGCCTGGCGCACCTTGGCGGGCAGGCCGTCGAGCAGCTCATCGAGGGCCTGCAGGGTTTCCAGCAGTACCCAGCGCTGCTCGGGCGATGGCGCGCAGGCTTCGGGCAGTTCGGCCAGGGCGTCGAGGTACGCCTGCTCCAGGCTGCGTCGGCGCTGGAAATTGATCAGCAGGCGCTTGCCGATGGTGACCAGATAGGCCCGCGGCTCCTGCAGCTCGCCGAGCACCTCGGGATTGCGCACCAGCCGCAGAAAGGCTTCTTGGCTGAGATCGGCCGCATCCCACTCGCTGCCCAACCGCCGCCGCAACCAGGTCTGTAGCCAGCCGCTGTGGTCGCGATAGAGGCTATGAAGATGGCGCGAGGATGCGAGAGCCATGTCACTCATGACGGGTGCTACCTGCTCGACGATGCTATAGATGATATTGATTCTACTTTACATCGGACGCGAACGACCAGCCCGGAGCCGTCTAACCCCTGCCCTTTCGCCCGCAAGATGGGCAAGGGCCAGCAGGGCGATCAGCCTGCCAGGCTCTCCGCCGGCAAGGGCGACAGGTCCACGCTCCGGCAATAGTCCATGAACAGTCGCGTCGCCTTGGTCGGCTCGTTGTTGCGCAGGTAGGCCATGATGAAGGTGGAGGCCGGCATGTCGTCATGGATGTTGACTTGGGCCAGGCGCTTGCCGTCGTAGGTCATATCGGTAATGGGCCGGGTGACCAGCACGGAAAAGCCCAGCCCCTGCCCCACCATGCAACGCACCATCTCGATGGAGGGGGAGCTGTAGGCCACCGTGGGGTGGTAGCCCTTCTCCTTGAAGATGTCGATGAAGTAGTTACGGCTGGGCACCACGTCCAGCAGGATCATGGGCTCGCGACTGAGCTCCTTGAGGGTCACCGCCTTCTTGCCGGCTAGGGGGTGGGCGATGGGCAACAAGGCATAGGGCTTGTGCGGCGCATTGAGCTTTTCCTTGGTGATGGAATCGCCCAGCTCCAGATCATAGAGGAACACCAGGTCGAAGCGCCCGCGGTGCACCCCATGCATCAGTTCGTGCTGTTCCCCGTCATGCAGCTGGATGGTGATTTCCGGATAGAGCCGCTTGAAGCCGGCGACCAGCTTGGGCAGATAGAGCGGCGCTGCGGATTCGAAGCAACCGATGGCGACAGTCCCCGAGACCATCTCGTTTTCCGCCTTGGCGTTCTGTTCCAGCTCCTGGGACAGCCGCAACAGTTGCTTGGCCTTTTCATACAGCCGGCGACCACTGGCGGTCAGGGAAACGCCCTGGGCGTGATGGCGGATAAACAACTTCTGCTCGAAACTTTCTTCGAGATTCTTGATGGCCACGGAAATCGATGGCTGGGATATGTGCAGTTGGCGTGCCGCCTCGACGATGCTGTCTTCCTCGACCACCGCGACAAAGTAACGAAGTTGCCTGAGCGTAAAGTGAGTCACGGATCACCTATAGAAAAAAACAGTGCAGAGTCTACCTCTGCATAGTCTTTGCCATTGGAGCGAAAGCCATGCCAGGCGTCCGCTTTTTGCCCTGGGCCATAGCCAAACCCTTGAGAATCCAATGGATCCGACCTGCATCCCTCCTGCATAAGTGCACCAAAACCCTGCACTGGCAACCTGAATGACGGCACATTGCCCCGTATCGGGGCATCTGTGCTCGGCGCTTCATCCAGAGGATTTTCTGTATAGCTAAGTCCTATGCAGAGGCCTGTAATTTGTTAATTGACGATAAGTCTGTCCATTGCCAATTCTGTAATTACCACGACCGAGCACCGCTCTTCGGTCACGTTCTTCCTATGAATGGCGACAGGCTCTCACGATGACTTTCGACTGGAACTACATGTTCGGCCTTATCGGCGACACTCAATTCTGGCTGGCAACCTGGACGGTCATCAAACTCAGTACCCTCACCTGGGTCATCAGTATCGCCCTGGGCTTCTTCATCGCCCTGGCCAAGCAGTCCCGGCACCCGGCACTGAGCCTGCCGGCCCGCGGCTACATCTGGTTCTTTCGCAGCGTGCCGCTGCTGGTGCTGCTGATCTTCATCTACAACCTGCCGCAAGCCTTGCCCTCCACCTCGGTGGTACTGGCCGATCCCTTCTGGGCGGGTCTCATCGGCATGGTCGTCAGCGAGACGGCCTATGTCGCCGAGATCCATCGCGGTGGGCTGCTGTCGATTCCCAAGGGCCAGGGCGAGGCGGCCCGGGCGCTGGGGCTGCGCTTTCTCGGCACCCAGTGGCGCATCGTCATCCCCCAGGCGCTGCGCGTGGCCCTGCCCTCGCTGGCCAACGAATACATCTCCATCGTCAAGCTCAGCTCCCTGGTGTCGGTGATCTCCCTCACCGAGATCCTCATGGTTGGCCAGCGGCTGTATTCGCAGAACTTCCTGGTCATGGAGACCATGGTGGCGGTGGCCTTCTACTACGTGCTGATCGTCACGCTGTTCGATTTCCTGCTCAAACGCCTGGAGCGCTTCCTCGACGTCACCCAGCGCAAGGTGGTGCGCACCCCCGACGCCCAGGTGCTGGCCCTGGCCACCCAGGCCTCCACCGCCAGCGCCAAGCCGCAATGGGACGCCGCCATCCCGGCCCTGCAGGCCGCCCGCCTGCACAAGGCCTACAACGACGTCGAGGTGCTGGGCTCGGTCAACCTGCAGATCAAGCCCGGGGAAGTGGTGTCGGTGATCGGCCCGTCGGGCTCCGGCAAGACCACCCTGATCCGCCTGCTCAACGGCCTGGAGCAACTGGACAACGGCGAGATCCGCATCAACGGCCAGCCCTTCATCCACCTGCAAAAGGATGGCGCCCAGAAGCCGCGCTTCGTCGAGCACAGCGAACATCGCCTGGACATCGGCATGGTGTTCCAGAGCTTCAACCTCTTCCCCCACCTCACGGTGCTGGACAACCTGCTGCTCGCGCCGCGCTATCACCGCCTGGATACGCCCGCCGCGCTGAAGCAA
>Ga0157371_10002981_pt1 | contig 15720 bp, 13 predicted proteins | sample C45metaG_FD_113462 | JGI IMG/M metagenome (GOLD analysis project Ga0157371, IMG submission 113462) | Corn rhizosphere microbial communities from Kellogg Biological Station, Michigan, USA - C4-5 metaG | ecosystem: Host-associated > Plants > Roots > Rhizosphere > Soil | place: USA: Michigan...
GGTCATGGCGGGCGCCGACAAGGCCTCCGCGCTGGGCCTCGCACTCGCCGGCGCGAGCATGTTCGAGGTGCCGGCTGCGGCCGCCGAAGGGCGCCAGCCGCCGGTCTTCTTCGTCGACAAGGATGCCGCTGCCGAGGTTCCCGGCGACCTCATCGCCACCGACTACTAGCGGACTCGGCACAGCCGATCCCGGTGCGGGTGACTCGGTGCTGACGGCCCGGATATAGCCGGTCGCCGCGAAGTGTTACTTGGCGGTCAGCTTGCCGCGCCGTGCGCGGAGCTGGGTGAGCGCCTCCTCGAGGAGGGTGACGGCCTCTTCCTCAGTGCGGCGCTCCTTGACGTAGGCGAGATGGGTCTTGTACGGCTCGAGCTTGGCGACCGACGGAGGGTTCTCCTTGTCCCGCCCCGCGGGCAAACCGCAGTTGGGGCAGTCGAGCTGTTCCGGAATCTCCTCGGGTTCGATGCTCGCGAGAAAGTACGGGCTCAGCTGATGCCCGTTGGCGCACCAGTAGAACACCTGGATACGCTCGGCATGGAATCCGCGATCCTGCTCGCCCATGGGCCCGGCACCGACGCGGGACCCGCGAATTGCACTACCACCTGAAGCCATTGTGTCTCCTAACCAGCCGTGTCGAACTTGGTGATGAGTCCGAGCACGATAATGCAGGCGATCCAGATCACTCCCAGAAGCACGGTGATCCGATTCAGGTTGCGTTCTGCGACACCCGATGCGCCGAGGTTTGAGGTGACCCCGCCGCCGAACATGTCGGACAGGCCACCGCCGTGACCGCGGTGCAGCAGGATCAAGAGGGTCAGCAGGAGGCTCGTGACGCCGAGCAGAACCTGCAAAACGACCTGGAGAATTTCCACGAAGTGCCTTTCTGGGGCCCGTGCCTTTCAGGGCACGACGCCGTGTGGGTTTGCGATAAACCGCTGTTCAGTATATCCGGGATCGCGGCTAGACTCCGACGTGCTTCTGATAGCGCGCGATGCTGGAGAATTCGGCGACGTCGAGACTCGCCCCGCCGACCAGCGCACCATCCAGATTCGGCTGGCGCATGAAGCCGGCGATGTTGTTCGCCTTGACCGAGCCGCCATAGAGGATCCGGGTTGCCGCGGCCGCATCCGCACCGATCGTCTCCGCGACGACCGCGCGGAGCTGTGCCGCGACCTGCTCGGCCTGTTCCGGCGTGGCCGGCTGGCCGGAGCCGATCGCCCAGACCGGTTCGTACGCCACCACCACACCGGCACCGGCCGCGACCGCGCCCAGCGCTGCCCGCAGCTGCGCGACGGGAACGGCGCTCTGTCCATGGATTTCGAGGTCTTCCGCCGTCTCGCCGACGCAGATGACCGGAGTCAGCGATCGGGCAAGGGCCGCGGTGACTTTCGCCGCCACGATCTCGTCGGTCTCGCCGTGCAGGGTGCGTCGCTCCGAATGCCCGATGATGACGTAGTCGCAGTCGAGGGCCTTCAGGAACGCCGCGGGGATCTCCCCGGTGAACGCCCCGGAGTCGTGAGCGGAGACATCCTGCCCGCCGTACTTCAGTGGCAGGCGGTCCGCGGAAACCAGCGTCTGGACCGAGCGCAGGTCGGTGAAGGGGGGGAATACCGCGACCTCGACCGCGTCGAAGTCGTGGTGGGCATCCTTCAGGCTCCAGGCCAGCTTCTGCACGAAGGCGATCGCTTGGAGATGATCGAGGTTCATCTTCCAGTTGCCGGCGATGAGCGGAACGCGTCCGCCCGATCGAGTCGTCACTGCCATCCGAGTACCTCCAGGCCTGGGAGGCGTTTGCCCTCGAGGAATTCGAGGCTGGCACCGCCTCCGGTAGAAATGTGTCCGAACTGATCGTCGGCGAAACCGAGTGCGCGCACCGCTGCGGCCGAGTCTCCCCCGCCGACGACGGACAAGCCGCGCACCTCGGTGAGGGCGGCGGCCACCGTCTTGGTGCCCGCGGCGAACGGGGCGAGCTCGAACACGCCCATCGGTCCGTTCCAGAAGACCGTCTCCGAGGCCCGGATGACCTCCGCGAAACGCGCGGCGGTGTCGGGACCGATATCGAGGCCGAGGCCGGAAGCGCCCCAGGGGCTGTCTTCGATCGAGTCCGCGGGGCGCACCTCGTGCTCCGCGTCTGCGCCGAACTTCGAGGCGACGACGACATCGGTGGGCAGGACGATCTGGACGCCCAGGCGTTTCGCCTCGTCGAGGTAGCCGCGCACCGCCTCGATCTGATCGCTTTCGAGCAGGCTCGCGCCGACCCGGTGCCCGAGGGCCGCCAGGAAGGTGAACAGCATGCCGCCGCCGATCAGCAGCGAGTCGACACGGGGCAGGAGATGCCCGATGACGCCCAGCTTGTCGGAGACCTTGGAACCGCCGAGGACGACCGCATACGGCTTCGCCGGCTTCTCGGTGAGCCGGTCGAGGACGTCGAGTTCTGCCGCGATGAGAAGCCCCGCAGCGCTGGGCAGCGCCCGGGCCAGCTCGTAGACGCTCGCCTGCTTGCGATGCACGACACCGAAGCCGTCCGAGACGAACGCATCCCCGAAAGCGGCGAGGCGCTCGGCGAATGCCGCCCGGTCCTCGTCGCTCTTCGAGGTCTCCCCCGCATTGAAGCGGAGATTCTCCAGGAGGGCGACGTCTCCGTCCTCCAACTCGTCGACCGCGGCCTTGGCCGCGGCGCCCACGGTGTCCGCGGCGAACGTCACCGGCTTGCCCAGCAACTCGCACAGCCGCTGCGCCACCGGGGCGAGGCTGTACTTCGCGTCGGGCGCGCCGTCCGGCCTGCCGAGGTGGGAGATCACCACGACGCGCGCGCCGGCATGGATCAGTGCGTTGAGCGTTGCCAGCGAAGCGCGGATGCGTCCGTCGTCCGTGATCTGCCCGTCCTTGAGCGGGACGTTCAGGTCACAGCGGACGATCACCCGCTTCCCGGCGAGCGGGCCGAGGCTGTCGATCGTGCGAAGGGTCATCGATCTGTCGTTCTGCCGCGGCAGCCCGGCTCAGGACAGACGCTCGGCGACGTACTCGGTGAAGTCGACGAGGCGGTTGGAGTAACCCCACTCGTTGTCGTACCAGCCGGCGACCTTGACCTGGTTGCCGATGACCTTGGTGAGGCCGGCATCGAAGATGCAGGAGTGCGGGTCGCCCTGGATGTCGCTGGAGACGATCGGGTCCTCGGTGTAGCTGAGGAATCCGGCCAGCGCTCCGCTCTCCGCCGCCTTCTTGTATGCCGCGTTGACCTCGGCGACGGTGACGTTGCGGCTGGCCTCGATGGTGAGGTCGGTGATCGAACCGGTGGGAACCGGAACCCGCAGCGCGTAGCCGTCGAGCTTGCCGAGGACTTCGGGGACGACAAGGCCGAGGGCCTTCGCCGCACCGGTGCTGGTCGGGATGATGTTGACCGCGGCGGCGCGTGCGCGACGCAGATCCTTGTGCGGGCCGTCCTGCAGGTTCTGGTCGGCCGTGTACGCGTGGATGGTCGTCATCAGACCGCGTTCGATGCCGAACTCGTCGAGGAACACCTTGACCAGCGGCGCGAGGCAGTTGGTGGTGCAGGATGCGTTGGACAGGATGTGCTGGGTCGCCGGGTCGTAGAGGTGCTCGTTGACGCCCATGACGAAGGTGCCGTCGTCGTCCGTCGCCGGAGCGGAGACGATGACCTTCTTGGCGCCGGCGTCGATGTGCTTGCGCGCATCCTTGGCGTTGGTGAAGAGGCCGGTCGACTCGATCACGATGTCGACGCCGAGCTCCGCCCACGGGAGTGCGGCGGGGTCGCGCTCGGCCAGGACCTTGATGCGCTTGCCCCCGACGACGACGAAGTCGCCGTCGACCGAGACATCCTGCGAGAGACGCCCGGCAACGGAGTCGTATTTGAGCAAGTGCGCGAGCGACTTGGGATCGGTGAGGTCGTTGACGGCAACGACTTCGAGGTCTGCACCCTGCGCGAGAGCCGCGCGAAGGTAGTTACGGCCAATGCGGCCGAAGCCGTTAATCCCGATCTTGACGGTCAAGAGAACTCCTGATGCTGAGGCGCCGCGAAGCGCAACTTGTGTTTGGGGATGATTGCGGGTCGACGTTGGCCCTGAGGGCGGTGCCCGGGACGGAAGCCCCGGGCAGGCCGCAGCTAAGAGAGTAGCAGCAGGCCGTTCGTCTTTTCGCGAGCGAGCTCGAAGCGCTCCTGCACGTTGGCCCAGTTGGCGATGTTCCAGAAGGCCTTGATGTAGTCGCCCTTGACGTTCACATAGTCGAGGTAGAAGGCGTGCTCCCACATGTCGAGCAGCAGGAGCGGAACGGTTCCGGTGGCGAAGTTGCCCTGGTGATCGTAGTACTGCTGGACGAGAAGCTTCTGGCCGAGCGAGTCCCAGACCAACGCACCCCATCCGGAACCCTGAATGCCTGCGGCGGCAGCGGTGAAGTGGGCGACGAACTTGTCGAAGGATCCGAAGTTGTCGTCGATCGCCGAGGCCAGCTCGCCGGTCGGCTTGTCGCCGCCGTCCGGGGACAGGTTGGTCCAGAAGATCGTGTGGTTGACGTGGCCGGCGAGGTTGAAGGCCAGGTCCTTTTCGAGCTTGTTGATGTTGCCGAAGTCGCCAGAGTCGCGAGCCTCGGCAAGCTTCTCAAGTGCGGTGTTCGCGCCCGTCACATAGCCCTGGTGGTGCTTGTCGTGATGCAACTGCATGATCTTGCCGCTGATGTGCGGCTCGAGCGCCGCGTAGTCGTAGCCCAGTTCGGGAAGCGTGTAGTCAGCCATTGATTTCTCTCCTTGCCTTGTGCCCCGGCGCGCGAAAGAGCGCGGATAACGGGTGACCTGTCCAGTCTAGTGGCGTCGGCCCCCGCGTCACCGGGTCTGTGTGCGCCTGATCCGGCCGATCAAACCTCGTCGTAGTCCGGGGGGAGATTGGCGTCCGTGCCCGGGATCCCGAGTTCGACGGCGCGCTTGTCCGCCATCGCCAGAAGCCGCCTGATCCGGCCGGCCACAGCATCCTTCGTCATCGGCGGATCGGCGTGATGGCCGAGTTCGTCGAGGCTGGAGTCCCTGAACCGGAGGCGCAGTTCCCCCGCGTATTTCAGGTGATCGGGGAGGTCGCCGTCGAGTATCTCCAGCGCCCGCTCGACCCTGGCGCAGGCGGCCACTGCGGCCTGCGCGGAGCGGCGCAGGTTGGCATCGTCGAAGTTGACGAGACGGTTTGCGGTCGCCCTGACCTCGCGGCGCTGACGCAACTCCTCCCAGTTGAGAAGGGTTGCGTGGGCGCCCATGTGAACGAGCATCGCGCTGATCGCCTCGCCGTCGCGGATGACGACACGGTGAACCCCGCGCACCTCGCGCGCCTTCGCGGAGATCTTGAGCCGTCCGGCCGCACCCACGAGTGCCATGGCGGACTCGTTGCCGGGGCAGGTGATCTCCAGCGCTGCGGAGCGGCCGGGATCGGTGAGCGAGCCGTGAGCGAGGAAGGCGCCCCGCCAGACCGCCGCGAGCTCTTCGCGGGAGCCGGTGGTGAGCTTGTTGGGAAGCCCGCGGATCGGACGGCGGCGAGCATCCAACAGGCCGGTCTGGCGCGCGAGGGTCTCACCGCCTTCCATGACGCGGACCAGGTAGTGGCTCGTCCGCCGCAACCCGGACGCGGAGATCACGGAGATCTCGCTGCGGACTCCGTACAGCTCGCCCAAGTCCTTGCGGACGCGGCGCGCCAACTGGGCGGTGTCGAGCTCGGATTCGACGGCGATGCGGCCCGAGATCAGGTGCAAGCCACCCGAGAAGCGAAGAATGGTGGCGAGCTCTGCGGCACGCACCGTGGTCTTGCTCACCTCGATACGGGCGAGTTCGTCTTTGACGTCGGCGGTTAAAGCCAATCGATTCTTCCTTCTGTTCGTAGGAGCCTGTTCGTGGACTGTCGCGATGGCCGCTATTCGCGGCCCAGATCATTCACGGCCCAGGTCGCGATGTTTGACGCTGACGACGACGCCCGATTGGGCTCGAAGGATGCCAGCCAGCTTCTCGGCGACCGCAACTGAACGGTGCTTGCCCCCGGTGCATCCAATGGCGATCGTAGCGTGTCTCTTGTTCTCGCGCTGGTAGCCGGCCAGCACCGGCGTCAGGGCCTTGACGTAGTTGTCCAGGAACTCCGAGGCACCCTCCTGCTCGAAGACGAAGTCGCTCACCACGGCATCGAGGCCGCTGTGCGTGCGCAGTTCGGGAACCCAGAAGGGGTTGGGCAGGAACCGCATGTCGGCGACCAGGTCCGCATCCGCAGGGACGCCGTATTTGAAGCCGAAGCTGAGTATCGTCAGTTGCAGTCCGGGGGTCTCCTCGGAGGCGAATGCGTCGTAGACGGTCGTCGCGAGCTGGTGGATGTTGAGGTTCGTGGTGTCGATGATGATGTCGCTGTCTTCGCGCATCGGAAGCATTCGCTCCCGTTCCGCTCCGATTCCGTCGAGCAGGGTCCCGTCCCCCTGCAGCGGGTGCGGGCGGCGCACCTGCTCGAAGCGACGGACGAGTTCGGCATCCGTGGCTTCGAGGAAGACGACGCGGACAGCAGGGCCGCTCCGAAGCTCCTTGACGATGTCCTGCAGGTCGGAGAACAGTCGACCGCCCCGCACATCCACTATCGCGGCGATCTTGGGGAGGGTGTCCCCCGCCTTCCCGGCCAGGTCGACGAGTGGTCTGAGCATCTGCGGAGGCAGGTTGTCGACCACGTACCAGCCCAGGTCTTCCAGCGCGTTGCCCACCGTGGAGCGGCCGGCACCGGACATCCCGGTGACGATCAGCACCTCCTGGCTGGGACTGTCGTCGTTCATGGGAGCCTCATACCTTTGCTCGATCCGCTCGTGTTTCACCAAAGCCTAGCGAGCCGACCCGCGCGGTTCAGCCGTGCAGGCGTTGGAACACCGCCGCAGCCGTCGCCGGGCCGATGCCGGTGACCTCCGCTATCGCCTCCTGCGGCGCGGAACGCAGCCGGGTCACCGAGCCGAAGTGCTTGAGGAGCTCTTTGACCCGGGCGGGGCCGACCCCGGGGATCTCGGACAGGACAGAGCCGAGATCCTTCTTGCGGCGTTGCCGCTGGTAGCTGATGGCGAAGCGATGCGCCTCGTCCCGGATCCGCTGGAACAGGAACAGCGCGTCGCTGTTCCTGGGCAGGATGACGGGGAAGTCGGAGTCCGGGAGCCAGATCTCCTCGAGCCGCTTGGCGATCCCGCACAATTGGATCCCGGTGATCCCCGCATCCTTGAGCGCTCGTTCCGCTGCGGCGACCTGAGGCTGGCCGCCGTCCACGATGAGCAGGTTGGGCCGGTAGGAGAACTTCTTCAGCGGGGCGCTGCCGTCCTCCGCGACCTCGGCCGGGGCGTCGTCGGCAAGGTAGGCCAGCCGCCTGCTGAGCGTCTGATAGATGGACTCCGTGTCGTCCGTCGACTCCGGGATGCTGAACCGGCGGTATTGGTCCTTGCGCGGCAACCCGTCCTCGAAGACCACCATCGAGGCGACGATGTTGGTGCCGCCGAGGTGGGACGCGTCGTAACACTCCATGCGCAGCGGCGCCTCGTCCATGCCGAGCGCCTCCTGGATGTCGGCCAGGGCCTGCGATCGGGCGACGAAGTCGCTGCTCCTCCTGGTCTTGTACAGCACGAGGGCGTTGTGCGCGTTGGTCGCCACGGTCTGCGCCAATGCGGCGAGGTCTCCGCGCTGGGCCACCCTGAGCACCACCTTGCCGGCGTGGCCGCTGTCCGAACGGACGGACCCGAGCCACAGTTCGAGCTCCGCGCTGGCGTACGGCAGCTCGGGGACGATGATCTGGCGAGGCGGGACCGCGTCGTCTTCGTAGGCGTTGTGCAGCACCGTCTCGACCAGATCGCCGAGATCCACATCGAGCTCCTTGTCGACGACCCAGCCCCTGACGCCCCTGATCCGCCCGCCGCGCACCGTGAACTGCTGCACGGCCGCCGCGAGCTCGTCGTGTGCGATGCCGAAGATGTCTGCATCCACGTCCTCCGCGAGGACGACGGTGCTCTTGGAGAGCGCCGCCTCCAGCGCGGCGATCTGGTCACGGAGTTTCGCCGCCCTCTCGTAGTCCTGCGACTGCGCGGCGGTCCTCATGTCCCGGCGGAGATCGTTCAGATACGTCGAGTCATTTCCCGCCATGAAGGAGGCGAAGTCGAGTGCGATCGACTTGTGCTCCTCCTTCGTGATGCGATTCACGCACGGCGCGGCACACTTGCCGATGTCTCCCAGCAGGCAGGGGCGCCCGGTCTGCTCCGCCCGGCGGTAGGTCGCGTCCGAGCAGCTGCGCATCGGAAACGCCTTCAGCATGAGGTCCACGGTCTCGCGGATGGCCCAGACCTTCGTGTACGGGCCGAAGTAACGGGCGCCGTTCAGCTTGCGATTGCGAGTGACGAGCACGCGCGGAACCGGATCCCCCAGGGTGATCGCAAGGTACGGGTAGGACTTGTCGTCCTTGAACTGCACGTTGAACGGCGGATTGAACTCGTTGATCCAGGTGAACTCGAGCTGGAGCGCCTCGAACTCGGTGCCCACCACCGTCCACTCGACGGAACTGGCGCTCAGCACCATCCTCCGGGTCCTCTCGTGCAGGCTGGGCAGCGGAGCGAAGTAATTGCTCAGCCTGGCCCGGAGGTTCTTCGCCTTGCCGACGTACAGCACCCGCCGGTTCTCGTCCCGGAACCGGTACACGCCCGGCTCGGTGGGGATCTCACCGGCCTTCGGGCGGTAACTGACTGTGTCGGCCATCGGACTCAGCTGACGGCGCGCAGATCGGTCGCCAGGAGCTCGGCGAGGAAGCGGCCCGTGTGGCTCCTCTTCACCTTCGCCAGCTGTTCGGGAGTGCCCGTGGCGAGCACCTCTCCCCCGCCGGCGCCGCCCTCGGGTCCGAGATCGATCAACCAGTCCGCCGACTTGATGACGTCGAGATTGTGTTCGATCACGATGACAGTATTGCCCTTGTCGACGAGACCGTTCAAGACCAGCAGCAGCTTGCGGACGTCCTCGAAATGCAGTCCCGTGGTCGGCTCGTCGAGCACGTAGACGCTGCGGCCCATCGACCGCTTCTGCAGCTCGGTCGCGAGCTTCACGCGCTGGGCCTCGCCTCCGGAGAGGGTCGTCGCGCTCTGCCCCAGGCGGACGTAGCCGAGGCCCACCTCGACGAGGGTGTGCAGGTAGCGGCTGATGGAGCCGATCGCCTCGAAGAACTCCGCCGCCTCGCTGATCGGCATGTCGAGCACCTCGGCGATGTTCTTGCCCTTGTAGCGCACGGCGAGGGTGTCGCGGTTGTAGCGCGCGCCTCCGCACACCTCGCAGGCGACATAGACGTCCGGCAGGAAGTTCATCTCGATCTTGATGGTTCCGTCGCCCGAGCAGTTCTCGCAGCGGCCGCCCTTGACGTTGAAGCTGAACCGGCCGGGCAGGTAGCCGCGCGCCTTGGCGTCCCCGGTCTCGGCGAAGAGGTTGCGGATCTTGTCGAAGACTCCGGTGTAGGTCGCCGGGTTCGAGCGCGGAGTGCGGCCGATCGGGTTCTGGTCGACGTGGATGACCTTGTCGAGATTGTCGAGCCCGGTGACCCTGGTGTGCTTGCCGGGGATCTGGCGGGCGCCGTTGAGCTCGTTGGCGAGGACCCGGTACAGGATGTCGTTGACCAGGGACGATTTGCCCGATCCGCTGACCCCGGTGACCCCGATGAACGTCCCGAGGGGGAATTCGACCGTGACGTTCTTGAGGTTGTTCGCCCGGGCGCCCTCGACGACGAGCTTGCGCTTCTTGTCGATCGGCCTGCGCGCGGCCGGCACCGGTATGGACCTGCGGCCGGACAGGTAGTCTCCGGTGACCGAGGACTTGTTCTTGATCAGCTCCGCGTACGATCCGGAGTGCACCACCGTTCCGCCGTGCTCCCCCGCGCCGGGGCCGATGTCGACGATCCAGTCCGCTGTGCGGATGGTGTCTTCGTCGTGCTCGACCACGATGAGGGTGTTCCCGAGGTTCTTGAGCTTGACCAGGGTCTCGATCAGCCGCCGGTTGTCGCGCTGATGCAGCCCGATGCTCGGCTCGTCGAGCACATACAGCACACCGGTGAGCCCGGAGCCGATCTGGGTGGCCAGGCGGATTCGCTGGGCCTCTCCGCCGGACAGCGAGCCCGCGGCCCTCCCCAGGTTCAGATAGTTGAGCCCCACCTCGATGAGGAACTCGAGTCGAACCCGGATCTCGCGCAGCACCTGCGCGGCGATCTTCGCCTCGCGCTCGGTGAGCTCCATGGAGTGCATGAACTCGTAGGCGTCGCTGAGGCTGAGCTCGGTCACCTCCGCAATGTTGTGTCCGTGCACCGTCACGGCCAGCACCTCGGGCTTCAACCGCTGGCCGCCGCAGACCTGGCAGTCGACCTCCCGCAGGTAGTTCGCGTAGCGCTGGCGGGCGGCATCCGTCTCCGCCTCGAGGTACTTCCGCTCGATGTAGGGGATGACGCCCTCGAACCCGGTCGAATACTTCATCTCGCGGCCGAAGCGGTTCTTCCACTTCACGGTCACCTTGAAGTTGTTGCCGCGCAGGATGGCTTCGCGGACCTCGTCGGAGAGCTCTCCCCACGGGGTGGAGAGGGAGAAGTCGAGATCGCCGGCGAGGCCCTCGAGCAGGCGTTGGAAGTAGTTGAACAGGCCCTTGCCCGACTGGGTCCAGGGCAGGATGACGCCGTCGGCCAGGCTCAGCGACGGGTCGCCGAGCAGCAGTTCCGAGTCCACGGACATCCGCGTCCCCAGCCCGGAACACTCGGGGCACGCACCGAACGGCGCGTTGAAGGAGAAGGTGCGGGGTTCGATCTCGGTGAGCTGCACGGGATGCCCGTTCGGGCAGGAGAGCTTCTCGGAGAAGTTGCGCCAGGCGGCGTCCCCCGTCTCGTCGACGAAGTTGATCGCCACCACGCCGTCCGTCAGCCGCAGCGCCGTCTCGAGGGAGTCGGTGAGCCGGGTCAGGATGTCGTCGCCTGCGACCAGCCGGTCGACGACAACCGAGATGTCGTGCTTGTACTGCTTCTTGAGGATGGGCGGGTCATTGAGCTGGATCTGCTCGCCGTCGGCGAGGGCGCGGGAGTAGCCGCTCGCGGCGAGGTCGCGGAACAGCTCGACGAACTCGCCCTTCTTCTGGGAGATGACGGGGCTCACGACCTGGTATCGGACGCCGGGTTCGAGCGTCATGAGCTGGTCGGCGATCTGCTGCACCGTCTGCCTCGAGATGACCTCGCCGCACTCGGCGCAGTGCGGGACGCCGATACGCGCCCACAACAGGCGCATGTAGTCGTAGATCTCGGTGATCGTGCCCACGGTGGAGCGGGGGTTGCGGTTCGTGGACTTCTGATCGATCGAAACAGCGGGGCTCAGGCCCTCGATGAAGTCGACATCCGGACGATCGACCTGTCCCAGGAACTGACGCGCGTATGCGGACAACGACTCGACGTAGCGCCTTTGGCCTTCCGCGAAGATCGTGTCGAACGCGAGACTCGACTTCCCGGATCCGGAGAGCCCCGTGAAAACCACGAGCGAATCGCGGGGGATCTCGAGGTCGACGTTCTTCAGATTGTGCACGCGCGCACCGCGGACACTGAGCTTTGCTTGGGAATCGACCCTCGTTACTGACACCAATCGAGTCTATGATCAGCCGCCGACATCGTGTGACCGGGGTCGTCTCAGGAGATGTGCCCGGCAGCCGCCATCTGGCGGAGCTCTTTCTTGAGGTCGGCGACCTCGTCGCGAAGCCTGGCCGCGAGCTCGAACTTCAGTTCGCCCGCCGCCGCGAGCATCTGTTCATTGAGGTCGCGGATGATCGACTCCAGGTCGTTGGCACCGCTTGCAGCGAGCCCCTCGCGGCGCAGGATCGGTGTCGGAGAACGCCTCCTCCCGTCGCGACCGGCCAGGAGCTCTGCCGTGTCGGCATCCTCCCGGGTGAGGGTGTCCGTGATGTCGGCGATCTTCTTCCGCAGCGGCTGCGGGTCGACCCCGCGTTCGAGGTTGTAGGCAACCTGCTTCTCGCGCCGCCGATTCGTCTCCTCGATGGCGATCTTCATCGAGTCGGTGAGCACATCGGCGTACATGTGAACCGCACCGGAGACGTTCCTGGCCGCGCGCCCGATCGTCTGGATGAGCGAGGTGGACGAGCGCAGGAAGCCCTCCTTGTCCGCATCCAGGATTGCCACGAGCGACACCTCGGGCAGGTCGAGCCCTTCTCGCAGGAGGTTGATGCCGACCAGCACGTCGTACACGCCCTGACGCAGCTCGGTGAGGAGCTCGACCCGACGCAGGGTGTCGACATCCGAGTGCAGGTAGCGCACCCGGACCCCGGCCTCGCCCAAGAACTCGGTGAGCTCCTCCGCCATCTTCTTGGTGAGGGTGGTGACCAGCACCCGCTCGTTCTTCTCGGTGCGGATGCGGATCTCCTCGAGCAGGTCGTCGATCTGCCCCTTGGTGGGCTTGACCACGATCTCGGGGTCGACCAGGCCGGTCGGACGGATGATCTGCTCCACCACGCTGTCGGTGATGCCCAGCTCGTACTTGCCGGGAGTCGCGGACAGGTAGACCTTCTGCCCCACCCGCTCGAGGAACTCGGAGAACTTGAGCGGGCGGTTGTCGAGCGCGCTCGGCAGACGGAAGCCGTGCTCGACGAGGGTGCGCTTGCGCGAGGCGTCGCCCTCGTACATCGCGCCGATCTGCGGCACGGTGACGTGCGACTCGTCGATGACGACCAGGAAGTCCTCGGGGAAGTAGTCGATCAGGCAGTGCGGCGCCTCGCCCGGCGCGCGCTGGTCGATGTGCCTGGATTAGTTCTCGATCCCGCTGCAGAAGCCGATCTGCTCCATCATCTCGATGTCGAAGGTCGTGCGCATGCGCAGTCGTTGCGCCTCGAGGAGTTTGCCCTCGCGTTCCAACTGCCCGAGCCGTTCGGCAAGCTCGACCTTGATGGTCTTGATGGCCGCGTGCATCCGCTCCGTGCCCGCCACGTAGTGCGAGCCGGGGAACACCGAGACGGCATCGAGTTTCTTGACCACCTCTCCGGTCAACGGGTGCAGGCTGTACAGCGCCTCGACCTCGTCGCCGAACATCTCGATGCGGATCGCGAGTTCCTCGTACATCGGGATGATCTCGATGGTGTCACCGCGGACGCGGAAGTGCCCGCGGGAGAAGTCGATGTCGTTGCGCTGGTACTGCATCGAGACGAACTTGCGGATGAGCGTCTCACGATTGATCCTCATGCCGACCTGGAGCGCCAGCATGGCCTCGAGGTACTCCTCCGAGCTGCCGAGGCCGTAGATGCAGGACACCGTGGAGACGACCACGACGTCGCGCCGGCTGAGCAGCGAGTTGGTGGTGGAATGCCGCAGCCGCTCGACCTCCGCGTTGATCGACGAGTCCTTCTCGATGAAGGTGTCCGTCTGCGGGACATAGGCCTCCGGCTGGTAGTAGTCGTAGTAGGAGACGAAGTACTCGACCGCGTTGTTGGGCATGAGCTCGCGGAACTCATTGGCGAGCTGTGCCGCGAGGGTCTTGTTGTGGGCGAGGACGAGGGTGGGGCGCTGCACCTGTTCGATGAGCCAGGCCGTGGTCGCCGACTTGCCGGTTCCGGTCGCGCCCAGGAGCACGACATCCGTCTCCCCAGCGTTGATCCGCGCCGTGAGCTCGGCGATCGCCGCAGGCTGGTCACCGCTCGGCGTGTAGTCGCTGATGACCTCGAAGGGGCGAACAGAGCGCGTCGGTTCCATGCTCCAAGTCTAGATTCGCCCTACGACACCGGCGTGGCGGCATCGCTTCAGGCGTAAGGCCGGTCCGCAGCGGAGAAGTCACCTCGTGGCCGACACGCGCTCCCAGAGCCGGTCGACCTGCGCCAGGGTGTCGGGCAGGGCGCCATTGTTGTCGATGACCACATCGGCGATGGCGAGCCGCTCGGTGTCGCTCGCCTGGGAGCCCATCCGGTGCAGCGCCTCGTCCCGCGTCATCCCGCGGTGCTCGACCATGCGCCGGATGCGAGTGCCGGTGTCGGCGTGCACCACCACGATCAGATCGAAATCGAGGTCGCGCTTGCCCGCGGCCTCGGCGAGGAGGGGGACGTCATAGACCACGACGGCGCCGGGATCGTGCTTCTCGGCGTCGGCGATGAGCTGCTTCGTCCGCCGCCAGATCTTCGGATGGGTTATCGCGTTGAGCCTCTCCCTCTTCTGCTCGTCGGAGAAGATCAGCGCGCCCAATGCCTTGCGGTCGAGCGAACCATCCTCGTTCACCATCTCCGGCCCGAACTCTGACACGATCTCTGCCAGCGCAGGGGTACCCGCGTCGACGATCTCCCGGGCGAGAACGTCCGCGTCGATGAGAACGGCACCCCGCTCGGCCAGCCTCTCGCTGACCACGGATTTTCCCGAGGCGATCCCGCCAGTCAGTCCGATGAGGTACACGTCGACAATGCTACTGGCCGAGTACCGGCCCCGAGACGCGCCGAACGCACGAGCGGCCGAACCCAGAGGGCCCGGCCGCTCGTGGCGAATCGGCTGTTAGGAGTTCGAGGAGAGCTTCTCGCGAAGAGCCGCGAGCGACTCGTCGTCCGCGAGGGTCCCGACCGAAGCAGAGTCGCTGGAGAACGACGATCCTGCAGCAGGAATATCGCCGATGACCTCGTTGGCCGCCGCGGCGACCTGCTTCTTGTGCGCTTCCCAGCGAGCCTGGGCTGCAGCGTAGTCCTGCTCCCACTTCTCGCGCTGGGTCTCGAAGCCCTCTTTCCACTCGTTGGTCTCCGGGTCGAAGCCGTCAGGGTACTTGTAGTTGCCCTGCTCGTCGTACTCGGTGAGCATTCCGTAGAGCGCCGGGTCGAACTCGGTGCCCTCGGGGTCGACACCCTCGTTGGCCTGCTTGAGGCTCAGCGAGATGCGGCGACGCTCGAGGTCGATGTCGATGACCTTGACGAAGACCTCTTCACCGACCGAGACGACCTGCTCGGCCAGCTCGACGTGCTTGCCGGAGAGCTCGGAGATGTGGACCAGGCCCTCGATGCCCTCTGCAACGCGAACGAACGCGCCGAAGGGGACGAGCTTGGTCACCTTGCCCGGTGCGACCTGCCCGATGGCGTGGGTGCGGGCGAAGACCTGCCACGGGTCCTCCTGCGTCGCCTTGAGCGACAGGGAGACGCGCTCGCGCTCGAGGTCGACCTCGAGGATCTCGACGGTGACCTCCTGGCCGACCTCGACGACCTCCGAGGCGTGCTCGATGTGCTTCCAGGACAGCTCGGACACGTGAACCAGGCCGTCGACGCCGCCGAGGTCCACGAAGGCACCGAAGTTGACGATGGACGACACGACGCCCTTGCGGACCTGGCCCTTGGCGAGATTGTTGAGGAAGGTGGTGCGGCTCTCGGACTGCGTCTGCTCGAGCAGTGCCCGACGGGACAGCACGACGTTGTTGCGGTTCTTGTCGAGCTCGAGGATCTTCGCCTCGATCTCCTGGCCGAGGTACGGCGTGAGGTCGCGGACGCGGCGCAGCTCGATGAGCGAAGCCGGGAGGAAGCCACGGAGGCCGATGTCGACGATGAGGCCACCCTTGACGACCTCGATGACCGAACCGGTGACGACGCCGTCGGATTCCTTGATCTTCTCCACGTCGCCCCAAGCACGCTCGTACTGCGCGCGCTTCTTCGACAGGATCAGACGGCCTTCCTTGTCCTCCTTCTGGAGAACCAGGGCCTCGATGTGGTCACC
>Ga0157371_10002982_pt1 | contig 15718 bp, 9 predicted proteins | sample C45metaG_FD_113462 | JGI IMG/M metagenome (GOLD analysis project Ga0157371, IMG submission 113462) | Corn rhizosphere microbial communities from Kellogg Biological Station, Michigan, USA - C4-5 metaG | ecosystem: Host-associated > Plants > Roots > Rhizosphere > Soil | place: USA: Michigan...
CGCTCTTAGATCCGAAATCCCAACCACAATTTGTAAATCCGCTTCCAATTCCTGCTGTAATTGATGCACGAAACGGCGGATTGTTCACTATTGGTATTTCACAGTTCGACCAATGGCTAGGACTGGTAGATCCAACGAACGGTCAATTAATGTATACCAAGGTCTATGGCTACAATAATTCCTACCCCGGACCAACTATACTTGCCAAAAAAAATATCCCTGTTGATATTTACTGGCGCAACAACCTGGTAGATGGGACTGGTAAGCCACTGAAACATCTGCTGCCTGTAGATTCAAGCATACACTGGGCGCTACAGCACAACCCTGACTGGCAAAAATATGGAGTTCCGGTGGTGACACACTTGCATGGGGGACATACAGAATCTGCTAGTGATGGACTTCCCGATCAATGGTTTACACCGAACTTTGCATTGAAAGGGCCTGGTTTCATTAAAGGAGATGTTGAGCCATTTCATTATGATAACACCCACGAAGCTGCAACTCTTTGGTATCATGATCACGCATTGGGAATTACCAGGTTAAATGTTTATGCAGGTCTTGCAGGCTTTTACCTACAAACAGATGATAATGAAATAAGTCTTCAGCAGGCTCGCAAACTGCCGGCTGCCCCTTATGACATGGGAATAGTGATCCAGGACAGGATGTTTACAAGCGATGGACAATTGTTTTATCCTTCAAAGTCCGAAGAAGGCAAAGCGCCCGATCCAAGTGCACTTCCGGAATTTTTCGGCGATTTTATTTTAGTGAATGGAAAGACCTGGCCAGTGCTGGAAGTTGAGCCAAGACAATACCGTTTTAGAGTATTGAATGGCTCCGATTCGCGCTTTTATAATTTATTCCTTTCTTCCAATCAAACCTTATTACAAATCGGTACAGATCAAGCACTCCTTCCTTCACCTGTTCAGTTAAGGCAGATGCTGGTAGCACCAGGAGAACGTAAAGATATCATACTGGATTTTTCAGATCCTTCTCTTTGGGGACAAACAGTCATTGTTCATAATAATGCAAAAACGCCTTATCCAAAAGGCTCTACCGTTATGCCACAAACCACTGGACGTATTATGGCATTTAAAGTAAATAAACCTTTAAATAATGATTATCCTCTTACCAGTTTACCGGCAACCTTACGCCCACCGATTGTTCCTTTACAAACCTCCCTTCCTTCACGAAAACTGATTCTGTTTGAATCAGAAGATGAATTTGACCGGCTTAAACCAATGCTCGGAACGGTGGACAAAGGAGTATTACAATGGCATGACCCTATTACTGAGAACCCGATGTTGAACAGTACAGAAATATGGGAGATCTACAATGAAACAGTAGATGCACATCCTATCCACCTTCACCAGGTGGCAATGCAATTACTGGACCGGCAAAAATTTATGGCTGATCTTGATCAGAATGGCAAACCTTCCAATATTCGGTTAATAGGACAACCCAAGAAGCCTTCGGCAGATGAACTGGGTTGGAAAGATACCTATGTGATGTATCCGGGAGAAGTTACCAGGATAATCGCACATTTCGATTTACCTGGATTATATGTTTGGCATTGCCACATTCTTTCTCATGAAGATCATGAAATGATGCGGCCATTTTTTGTCGGAAATATAGTTACCGCAGGCACTTTTGTTAAGACAGTTAAAGATGCAGATCCTTCCTTTGAACAACACCTGGACCTTCAGCTTTTGCCTAATCCATTCACAGATCGGTTTACCATGCGCTTTAAGCTGGATAAGGCTTCTGCGGTGATGGTAAACTTATATGACATTAAAGGAAGCCTTGTGAAGAAAGTGTTCAATGGTGTGCTTACTTCCGGTTTTCAACAGCTTAAGGTAGACGGAATAAATAGCACTAGTGGCGTGTATTATTGTGAAATTGTGGTAGATGGAAAACGTCTGTTGCGAAAAATGGTTTTGCAGAAATAAGATATTTTAGCTTCATTTGAACCTAAAACCCAACAACAATTGCCCACATTAGTTCCCTAAAGTTTGGCTATTATAGTAGGAAAAGGAAAAGTTGATCAGCGTGAAAGCTGAAATAGCTTGCATTTTATAACAATATAGAAAAAGCTATTTTTTCTTGGTCTGCTTGAATATTTGTATATGCTGTGATAAACGGCTTAGAGTCTATTGCCATGCACAATAATCTCTCTGAACCAATCCTTTAACTTTGATAAATTATGAAGATACACCAACAGCAAATTCGACTTAAAGAAAGAACAAGAGGTTTTCATCTCATCACATCTGAAATCGAACAATCACTTCCGGCACTCCAACAATTTTCGAAAGGATTCTGCCATGTTTTCATCCAACACACTTCAGCTTCACTGGCTTTAAATGAAGATGCCGATCCAACCGTAAGAAAAGATTTTGAAACTTTCTTCAATAAAACAGTTCCTGAAAATGACCCGGACTATATCCACAATTATGAAGGCGCCGATGATATGCCGGCTCACCTGAAAGCTGCTCTGATAGGAAGTTCTGTAACGATTCCAATTTCAAATGGGCGGCTAGCCCTTGGAACCTGGCAGGGAATTTATTTATGCGAACATCGCAACCATGGCGGAGCGAGAAACATTGTAATTACTGCAATGGGAGAATGATTGGATCAGCTTAAAGTTATCATGCATTCATAATTCTTAATTCTTTATTTTTAATTTGTAATTCTTCCACAACTCTGCTCACCGGCAGTCCCATTACATTATAAAAATCACCTTTGATACAATTGATGCCAATTGCACCAATCCATTCCTGGATGGCATAAGCACCAGCTTTGTCATATGGTTGATAATTGTCTACATAATACTCAATTTGCTTTTTTGAAAGCGGTTTGAATTCAACTTCCGTCTCTTCCGAAAAGATGATTCTATTGGAAGACGATAAAATACAAACACCTGTAATTACTTTATGAGTTTTTCCTGACAGCTTTTTCAGAATATTTATGGCTTCTTTACGATCAGCAGGTTTACCTAAAATTTCATCCTCGAGAACAACCAGCGTATCTGCTGCAAGGATCGTTTGTTTATTTGAATTATTTAAACTTCTTTGGACCGCGACGGCCTTATTTTCTGCTACATGCATTGCAGTTTGCGACGGTGAAAATTCCTGCGGGAAACTTTCCTCCACATACGAAACAATTATTTCAAAAGGTATTTCTGCCAGTTCAAGTAATTGTTTTCGACGTGGCGACCCGGAAGCTAAAATAATTTTTTCCATATTTATGTGATCAGAAAAATAACATCGACAATATTCCTGCCAGCATTATCAATTTAACAGCGGAACTCAATCTGCGAAAGTCAGAGGAAGTAGTGGCCTTATATAATTTTTGTAAAACCCAAAGCAAAGGCAATATAATGGCAACAAAACTATACAACGCCGACAACCACCACCCCAACTGCACCACATATATCAATATCGCGAATAAAACGCCAACGAGTACAGCGATCCAAACGGCAGCAAAAACTTTTGCCACCCGCATTCCCCATGCAATCGGCATTGTTCTGCAATCATATCGCACATCTCCTTCAATATCTTCCATATCTTTTATTACTTCCCGTATCAGGGAAATGATAAAGGCAAAACCGGCATACAAAAAAGACATTTTTAATAACCGTTGCCACACTATGTCTTGCGGTGAAATTCGAAACCGGTATTCTGCCATTGTGAGCACGAGAATAACCCAAGCCGTTAATAAGGAGATAAGAATATTGCCGATCAGGATTTTCTTTTTGAAAGTACTGGAGTAAACCAAAAGAATATTGATTGCCAAGAAATTAAAAAGCGGAATGAAAATATTCGTCAGTTTGTAGCCGATATAGATACTCAGTACCAATCCAATGAATGAAAGAAAAGCATGAAGTAAAATAGCAGAACGCCTATTAATAAACTTACCAATGATCACTTTGGAAGATTTATTTACCTGGTCAATATTTTCATCAAAGTAATCATTGATAATATAACCGGCCGCAGCTATGCAAACAGAAGCGAGAACCAAAAGGTAAAATAGCGGCTCGGAAAGTTTAATTCCTTCATTTGCCTGATGAGGATCCCGGTACACAAAAGGCAGGATAAAAAACCTGAACAGCATTTGGGTAAGTACAATAAAAAGAAGATTCGGCCATCTGATCAATCTGAAAAATGCTGAAAGCGTTTTCATTGTAAAATCTTAATTGTAAAATGATCAGGTTGAAGGAATATCATTCTTTAAAGGCCATTTATTATTGAGTTTCAAAACTTTTTCAATCACATCTCTTACACAACCCTCGCCTCCCTTAAAAGGCGAAATATAAGAAGCGATCTCTTTAATTTCGGAAGCGGCGTCAGCGGGGCAAGCAGCAATTCCGGCCATTTTCATGCAATAATAATCAGGAATATCATCGCCCATAAAAAGTAATTCATTGATCGATAAGTGCCTTCCATCAAGGTACTTTTTCAAAAATCCTTCTTTCTCGGTCACTTTCATAAAAACCTCGGTTACTCCAAGGCGATTCAAACGATCAAGCACCGCCGACGAATTGCTTCCTGAAATTACCAAAATCTCATAACCGGATTTTACAGCAAGCTGCAGCGCATAACCATCACGAATGTTCATACTCCTGAGCCAGTTATTTTCATTGTCAATCAAAACATTCCCATCAGTGAGCACGCCATCCATATCAAATGCAAACGTTTTTACCTGTTTAAAGCGTGAAAGAATTTGCATTTATAATAAGTAAAGATTTGTGAAAATAAATAAGTTCTGCAGTGATTTCTCCTGTTAAAATAATTTTTTCAAATATAGTTATAGAGAACTGAATAATAAATTATCAGTACAGTAACCGAAGTTTTAAAGCAAATTTATCTTTTGCCGTGGTGTTTAATAATGCTTTCAGAGAGCTTCAGGTAAATATATTTAAGCTCAGGATTTGCTGAAAGGGCCTGCAAATGACGGTTGAGTGTATAAATATCATCGCGGATTGCCGGGCCTGTTTGGGTAAGAAAGGGCGAAATCGATTTGGCCCTTATTGTGGTTTCATCAATAAGCGGAAATAATGCTTTGAAATCAATTCTCTCTTTTTCGCAAAATAATTCTGCCAGTGCATACAGGTGATTGGTGAAGTTGCTTACAAATACCGCAGCCACATGATAATTAAGCCTTTCCGTATCGTTGGCTTCAATTACTTTCTCGGAAAGTGTTTTCGCAAATCCCAATACACGGTGCATGATTTCGGGATTATTGCCGTCGACAAGAAAAGGTATCTCTGGAATATGGTCTGCGTATTTAGAAAGTGATTGCATTGGATACAATACGCCATAAGTAGAAGAAACATCCTTAAATACATTCATTGAAACAGCGCCGGCGGTATGAACCACAAACTTATGTTTAAGCGCGGATATATTTTCAATATGATCCAGGGCAGCATCATTCAAAGCAACTATATAAATATCGGCTTCTTCAAATTTTTCTGCATCAAGAGGTGCCGTCGAAGCCAGATAAGATGTGGCGAGTGATTTGGCATTTTCGACATTTCGGCTCACTACCTGTACAATATTGTGGTCCGCTTTCGCAATTAATTCAGATAAAACAGTAGCAGTATTTCCTGAGCCCAGCATTACAACTCTCATTGGCAATTTTTTTGACTAAATATTTTTAGTTTATCAACAACAGTTAATTAATATAACGGTTTTTTCTATAAAAAATATATTTAGGTAGTAAATTATTAGCTTTTTCAATATGCTTCACTTTTAAAAATTTAAAAGCCAAGCTTATGAAAGTGTTATTCAGCGGGCATTACGAAGATAAGGAACGATAGTTACAAAACAAATCGCCAATTAAAATTTGATTTTTAATTTTTACCCTAATATTGCAACCACATAAATTATTCCGACATTAGAACGTTTATAAGAATACAAAGAGCTTAGAATTGGAAAAATAAAGTTGATTATGGCAAAAAATTTATTGATAGTTGAGTCGCCTGCGAAAGCAAAAACTATTGAAAAAATCTTAGGAAAAGACTTCGAGGTAAAAAGTTGTTATGGCCATATCCGTGATCTTGAAAAAGATGATATGGGAATTGATGTAAACAACAATTTTGCTCCACGTTATAAGGTTCCGGATGATAAGGCTAAAGTGGTAAAGGAACTGAAACAGTATGCAAAAAAAGCCGACACCGTGTGGTTGGCTTCGGATGAAGACCGTGAAGGAGAAAGTATAAGCTGGCACCTGGCTGAGGTTTTGGGACTTGATGTGAATACGACCAAAAGAATCGTCTTTCATGAAATTACCAAACCGGCGATCAATGCGGCTGTTCAACATCCGCGGTTTATTGATATGAACCTGGTGAATTCACAGCAGGCAAGACGTGTGGTAGACCGGCTGGTTGGTTTTGAACTCTCTCCTGTATTATGGAGAAAAATAGGAATGAAAGGCGGCTTGAGCGCGGGAAGAGTGCAAAGTGTGGCCGTTAAATTGATCGCAGAAAGAGAAAGAGAAATTAACCAATTCCGGGTGAACAGCAGCTTTAAGATTGAAGCACTTTTAGCTTCTACAGACAGCTCCGGCAAAAGAATTTCTTTCAAAGCAGAAGATGGTGGTACAAGAACAATTGAAGAAGCTGAAAAGTTTTTAGAGCGGTGTAAAAATGCTGCTTATACTGTTAAAGATATTATTGTAAAGCCAGGTAAACGTACTTCAGCTGCTCCTTTCACGACATCCACACTCCAGCAGGAAGCCAGCAGGAAACTAGGTTACAGTGTAAGCAAGACCATGCTCATCGCACAAAGATTATATGAGAGCGGGAAGATCACGTACATGAGAACGGATAGTGTGAACCTGAGCAGCACCGCAAAGGATCAGATCAAAAGTGAGATATTGAAAAATTACGGCGAAAAGTATTTGCAGATGCGTAATTACAAAACTAAAAATGAGAGCGCTCAGGAAGCTCATGAAGCTATCAGGCCGACAGAAATGAGCGAAAGCCACATTCACGACGCGGAAATGAACAGGTTATATGAATTGATATGGAAACGAACTATTGCAAGCCAGATGAGCGATGCCATCCTCGAAAAGACCACCGCGAAAATAAAAATAAGTACCGTTGATGATGAACTGACTGCTACAGGCGAAGTGTTGAAGTTTGATGGTTTCCTTAAGATCTATAATGAAGGAAATGATGATGATGAAAACGAAAACACATCGTTTGGAAGTGAAAGCCGGCTGCCGGGATTAACAGTTAACCAGGAGCTGGAATTTCAAGAAATGACAGCGACGGAAAAATTCACTCGTCATGCACCGAGATACACAGAAGCCTCACTCGTAAAAAAACTCGAAGAACTTGGCATCGGCCGGCCAAGTACCTACGCTCCTACCATAAGCACGATCATTAAAAGAGAATACGTGGAAAAAAGAGATAAAGAAGGAATAAAGCGTGATATAAGGATCGTGAAACTCTCCAAAAATAATACCATTGAAAAAGTTACCACTTCAGAAATAACAGGGGCGGAAAAGGGAAAACTTTTTCCTACTGATCTGGGGCTTGTGGTTACTGATTTTTTAAACCAGCATTTTGATAAGGTAATGGATTATTCTTTTACTGCCAATATCGAAGAAGAGTTTGATAAGATTGCAGAAGGCGATCTTCAATGGAACAAAATGGTTGGCCATTTTTACAAACCATTCCATGAATCAGTAGAACATACCCTCGAAAATGCGGAGCGGGCGAAAGGTGAACGGGAATTAGGAACTGATCCCCAAACCGGCAAACCTATAATAGCAAGAATGGGAAGGTACGGCCCCATGGTGCAGATAGGAAATGTAGCAGATGAAGAAAAACCCAAATTTGCCAAATTAAAAGCTACGCAAAGTATTGAGACTATTTCGTTGGAGGAAGCTATGGATCTATTTAAACTTCCCCTGACTTTAGGAGAACATGAACACAAAGAAGTGTCTGTTAATGCCGGCAGATTTGGCCCTTATATAAAATGGGGAGAGCAATTTATTTCTCTTCCGAAAGGTGTAGAGCCAACTGAGGTTGACCTTCAGAGAGCGATCGAAATAATTAAAGCAAAACAGGTTGAAGATGCGCCAATTGGCTATTACGATGAAAAGCCAATCACAAAAGGCAAAGGCCGCTTCGGTCCTTTTATAAAATGGAATGATCTTTTCATCAATGTTCCGCGGGCCTATAATTTTGACAATCTTACTCAAAAAGATTGTAACGAACTGATTGAAAAAAAGGTCGAGAAAGAGGCAAACCGTTATATTCAACAGTGGCCCACAGAAAATATAGCGCTTGAAAATGGCCGCTGGGGTGCCTTTATACGTTTTGGAAAAAAAATGATGAAGATCACTGCAAAACCCGGAGGTGGAAAATATATGCCGGAAGAACTTGCTGAACTTTCCGTGGATGATGTAAAAAAAATGATCCTTCAACAAGATCCAAAAGCATTCGATAAGAAAACGAATAAAACGAAAGCAGCCCCAAAAAAGACAGCAGCGAAAAAAATCACCAAAAAGAAATAACGGTTTAGAATAAAAATTCTAATTATTTTTTTGTTACTGTTTTCTTTTCCTATTGAAAACAAAAACCTTTGCGGATTAACAATTTATCACCGCGTTAACGTATTAGTTAATTTGGCTTACCATGCCGTTTCTTTATTTTTGCTGATAATCATTTTTGTCTGAAAAAAATTGTAAAAATATTTCTCAAAGTCCTGTTGAGCATTTTGGTGCTGATCCTTGTGTTATGGATTTTGATTCAAACCAGTTTCTTCCAAACCTTCCTAATTCACAAGGTTGCACACCGTCTTTCAGAAAATCTTCATACAACCGTTTCTATAAAAAAAATAGACCTGGAACTTTTTGACAGAATGGATATGCAGGATCTCCTGGTGCTCGATCATCAAAAAGATACTTTATTGTTCGCCGGGGATGCAAAAGTCAATATTACAGATTGGTTTTTTTTCAAGAAAAATATTACGCTGAGGTATATCGGACTTACTGACGGATTTATCAACCTGCATCGTTCGGATTCTGTCTGGAATTACCAATTCCTGGTTGATTATTTTTCAAATCCGCAAAAGAAAAATTCCGATACTTCTGCCTCCACTATCAATCTCGATCTTAAAGTCGTGAATTTTAAAAACATTCGCATCTGGCAAAAGGACGAATGGCGTGGAGAAGATATATTGGTTTCAGGCGACAGGCTGAACATTCATGCAGATCAATTTGATCTGAATAAAAATGTAATAAGGATTAGTGAAATTCAGTTAGACAAACCTTCCTTTACCTTATACGATTACACCGGTAAACGGCCGCCTGACACAAGTTCTGCAGATGCCGAACCTGATATTCAAACGAAGGGATTACAATGGAATCCGGAAGGATGGAAAATTTCGGTTAATAAACTGAATATGAAGAATGGCTTGGTGGCAGTCGAATCAGCAGGATATTCGCCCCCGGTTATGAATCAGTTTGATGAAAATAATATTGTCATTTCTTCTTTGAACGGTACTTTTAAAAATATTAATCTCACCGCTGATACGTTAAAATCTGTTGTTTCAATTTCTGCAAAGGACCGCGGAGGTTTTGTCATAAAAAAAATAGCGACTGACTTCAAATTCACTCCTGAATTAATGGAGTTCAAAAATCTTGATATTGTCACTAATAAAAGTCATTTGCAGGATTATTATGCTATGCACTTCAAACATTTTAATGATGACATGCAGGATTTTATTCATGCTGTGACGCTCGATGGACATTTTAAGGACAGCAAAGTGAGTAGTGAAGACCTTGCTTATTTTGCACCGGACACCAGGACATGGAATACCGAATTTTATTTGTCAGGAACAGCACATGGAAAGATCGATAACCTGACAGCCCATAACATGATGATAACAGCCGGCGCCGATAATTATTTGAGTGGCGATGTAAGTTTAAGGGGCTTGCCTGATATTAATAAAACCTTTATAGACCTCCGGGCAAACGAACTAAAAACGAATTATTCTGAACTTTCAAGGCTTATTCCCTCCCTGAAAGATGTTACTAATCCTAATTTGAGTGCTTTCGGGGCAATTAATTTTTCAGGTAGCTATACAGGATATGTTAATGATTTCGTGACTTATGGAACGCTGACAACTGATATTGGGAAACTTCAAACAGATCTTCATCTTACCATTCCGGACAAGGGCCGCCCGGTTTATGAAGGAAATATTTCAACAACCAATTTTCAGTTGGGAAAATTTATTCAAAACAGCAATATCGGCAACATTGTTTTTAATGGAAAAATAAACGGAAAAGGATTTAATGCGAATAATGTTGACATAGCTGTCGACGGGAATATCAGCAAAGTACAATATAACGGTTATGATTATACGAATATAATCGCCCATGGCCAATTTGGGAACAAAGTCTTTACAGGTTCAGCAAGTATCAATGATCCGCATATCGTTATTGACACATTAGTTGGTTCAATCAATTTCAGTAAAACGAATCCTGAATTTGACCTTCAGGCCAATGTAAGAAAACTTCATCTTAAAAATTTAAAATTTACCAACGATAGTATTTCTCTCACAGGCAAGTTCAATTTAAATTTTACAGGGAATAATATTGATAATTTTCTGGGCTCCGCAAAATTATACAACGCTGTTTTATCAGACAACGGAAAGCAGTTATCTTTTGATTCATTGTATATCTCTTCAACTTTTGAGGATGGTAAAAAGTCTTTAAATCTTGCCAGCAATGAGCTCGAAGCAGGTATCCACGGGAGTTTCAAGATCATGGAACTTCCGGATGCCTTTCAACTATTTCTGAACAAATATTACCCTGCTTATATTAACAAGCCGAAAAAGAAAATAGACAACCAGGCATTTGATTTTTATGTAAAAACGAGAGATGTAAGTGACTATATCAATTTATTTGATAAAAGAGTCACCGGTTTAAACAATGCTGTCGTACAGGGAAATATTGATATTGCGGCGAACACCTTAAATCTGCAGGCCGATATTCCACAATTCAATTACAGCAATATCAATTTTAACGTAATAGATTTTACAGCTACAGGAAACAGTGATACGCTTATTTTAAATGGAGATGTGGATGATGTGGTAATCAATGACAGCCTGCATTCTCCCGAAGCAAGGTTCAGTGTAATTGCAGCTAACGATATTTCCGATATTTCTATAAAAGCCACCGGTAACCGCACATTCAACAATGCAGATCTTTCTGCAAAGATCCAGACAACAAAGAACGGATTTACCCTCACTTTCAACCCTTCAACTTTTGTTATTAATCAAAAACAATGGCAGATTGCTAAAGAAGGTGTACTTCAATTGAAGGATAGTATGCTGACGGCAAATAACATCCGCTTTTCGCAAAACGGCCAGGAAATTTATATTTCCACCCAGCCTTCACTTACATCCAAGAATAATGATATTATGGTTGCTGTTCAAAACCTGGTAGTCGGAGATTTTACCCCAATGTTTTTAAAATCACCGCAACTCAGAGGCTTACTGAATGGAAATATTCGGATAAACGATCCGTTCGGAAAAATGGCGGTTGAGTTTGATACAAAAATCGATCAGTTCAGATTTGAAAATGATTCTGTCGGTATCATTCTTGCCAACGGAGAATATGATGCCGATCCTGCCCAACTGAAAGTAAATATGATCTCCAATAACAACCTCTATAATTTTAGCGGCGATTTTGCTTATCGTTTCAAAGACACTACCACCAATCAATTGAGTGGCTCAGTTGTTTTTAATAACTCTGAAATTCATATTCTTCAAAATTATTTAATGACTGTTTTCAGCAGCCTCAATGGCAGGGCAACTGGTAAATTAAATATCTCCGGAAAAGCTTCTGCTCCTAAATTAACAGGCAGCATAAAGCTCGACAGTACAGCAATCACAATCGATTATACGCAATGCCATTATCATTTGGCTGATGGTTCTGTGATCACTTTCAACCCTGATGAAATTGATTTTGGTTCGCTAAAAATTCTTGACACACTTAATCATTCAGCAACACTTACCGGCAAAATTTATCATACTTTCTTTGACAACTTCTTCTTTAATGAACTTCATTTTAAAACTGATCCTGTTGGTAACGGACCTCCAAAATTCATTCTACTAAATACAACATCAAGCGATAACAATGAATTTTATGGGCATGTAATCGGTCGTGCTGAATTATCGCTAAATGGTTTCTTGTCAGATATGCAAATGGATATTTCCGGCGAGCCAACAGACAGCAGCCATATTTATTTGCCTACTGGTGAAACAGCCGAATCTGGTTCAATGGACTATTTGGAGTTCACAAAGTTTGGCCGTGAAATGAAGGCTGATCTTGTATCGCGACAAACTACGAATATCAAAGTGAATATGGAACTTACTGCTAATCCACTCGCGAAAATCGATGTGATACTCGACGAAACAACCGGTGATATAATTAAAGCGCAGGGAAGCGGCAAGCTAAATATTACTGCCGGAACAACCGAGCCGTTGACAATAAGAGGAAGATATAATATAGAGCAGGGACAATATACGTTCAACTTCCAGACCTTCTTAAAAACTCCTTTTACTTTACAACAGGGATTCATTGAGTGGCAGGGGGATCCCTATCTCGCCAACCTCAATATTGACGCCATTTACCGGGCCCAAAATGTGAGCATGAGCAATATTCCTACAACAACCGGTTATAGAAATATTAACGCAGATGTAGATATTATTTTTAAGTTGAGAGGAACATTGAAAGATCCGCAGCCTGAATTCGAATTCCAGTTTCCATTTGATAACCCTTTAAAATCTGATCCCATTGCGACAGAATATTTAAAGACAAGGTTCCAGGAAGATAAAACAGCTTTGATGAACCAGGTTGCTTCATTACTGTTGTTCAACCAGTTTATGAGCACGGATCAACCGTTGATCACAGGAAATAACACAGGTAATTTTGTGACAAGAAGTGTAGGCCAATTGCTTTCAGCCACTTTATCTTCATCGCTGAATTCATGGTTGCAAAAAGTGTTGAATACAAAATCGGTTAACCTGATCACTAACATCAACACAGGTGATTTGAATTTTCAAAAAGGTGCATCCCAAAAGGAACTTACCAACGTGGGAAACTTTGGTGTGAGAACAGCATTTTTGAACAATAAATTATTGGTAACAGTTGCCGGAAACGTGGACTACAGGCTGGGCCAGGCAGTTACTACTTCCAATTCCAATTTTCTGTTTACACCCGACGTGTCGTTCGAATATTTGATCTCACCAAATGGCCAGTTACGCGTGATCGGCTTCAACAGAAGCGATGCAGACATTGGTGATATCGCCGGCGTAACTCGTAGAAACAGGACAGGTATCCAACTTTCGTATCGGAAAGATTTTGATACATTCACCGAGTTTTTCACAAACGAAAATAAAAGAAGAAAAGTAAAGAAGAAGTAATTAGAGTGAAAGGATCAAGCCTTCTTCTTTCAAAAATGTTCTCATCAGGTTTAATGCCATTACAGTGGTTACCTCAATATTTTTTGTTCGTGCAAAACGTTGTTTGAATTTTCGTACCGATTGCTTTTCCTTATTTCCAACTGCAATCCAAACCGTTCCCACGGGTTTATCAGGAGTGCCACCAGCAGGACCCATAATTCCCGAAACTGCAATTCCATAATCGGTTTTCATTTTGTTTAATAATCCGGAAAGCATTTCTCTTACAGTCTCTTCACTAACCGCTCCAAACTTTTCGAGCGTTTCCTTTTTTACATTAAGCAAGCTTTCTTTTATTTGATAAGAATAACTTACAATGCTTCCTTCAAAGTAAGCTGAAGAACCCGCAACAGAAGTGATCAGACTTGCAATAGCGCCGCCTGTGCAGCTTTCAGCAGTAGAGATTGTTTTTTTATTTTGCAGCAATACTTTTCCAAGCACTTCCTGCATGGATTCATCTTCATCTGCAACCATATAATCTTTCACCAGCTTTTTCAATTCAGTAAATTGATTTTTTAAGGCATTTTCTGTTTTTGTTTTATCAAAACCGGTTGTAGTTAAACGCAATCTCACCATTCCACAATTCGGTAAATAAGCCAGCTTAATTTCTTTTGGTAACTTGTCTTCAAAATCCTTTATAATTTCTGCAAGGGCTGATTCTCCTATTCCGGCTGTGAGTATAGTTTTATGAACTATTACGGGAAGCTCAAAATGTTTTTGCAAATACGGAATTACTTCTTCCATAATGCCCATCATTTCGTATGGCACCCCTGGCATGCTGATAAAAATTGTTCCCTCTTTATGAAAGATCATTCCGGGCGCTGAGCCCCTTTTGTTCTGGATCACTTCGCATACATCCGGCACTTCAGCTTGCTTTAAATTTACTTCAGAAACAGCCTTATGATAAACCTGCTCAAAAAGATATTTTACATTTTCCAAAGCGGCTTTATCCACCGTCATTTTCGCTGAAAAATATTCACACATCACTTTCTTGGTAATGTCATCATTTGTAGGCCCTAGTCCGCCGGTAATTAAAACAACATTGCCATTCTTATTTTCAAAGTCCAGTGTATTTTTGATTTCTTCAGCATGGTCGCCAATAGCTACACGGTTCCTTACTGCAATACCGATCTTATTCAATTGTTGGGCTATCCAAGCGCTGTTCGTGTCAATCACTTGTCCTATCAGCAGTTCATCACCGATGGTAATTATCGAAGCATAAATATTTTTCATGCCGCAAAAATAAACAGAAAGAGATTAGTCAGGTTATTATCTGAAACTGTAATTGTATCCGTTTTTGTATTGGAACTGGTTCTATAAATTACAATAAAGCAATCAACACATAGATTTTTATTTGACTGAATCGATAGAAAAAAATCTGCATGACAAATGATTTTTTCGGAAAAACTATCTCTAAAGCTATATTATCAAACTGATTTATTTCTGTTCTTGCTTCAGTGAATTTTAAATTCAAGCCAAAGATCATTTTCTCAATAAGATGAGTCTGACGCTGAAGTGCCATTATTGCTTGCTGCAGACCGGCCACTTCTCCCCCATCTACCATTTCCGTAGGCAATTCAAAGTTAAGCGTGTGCATCTCGGGATCAGGAAAACGGGAAAAAAGGGATCATTATCTTTTAGAAAAGGCTCGTAAGCAGTTACTAAACAGCAAGGTTTTGGTTGGTTACTCATGTTGAATGAACTTTATGAATAACCGCATTCAGGAATAACTTTTGTCTGAAATATCATGAATTGCAAAATCTGATAACAATTCTTTTTTTATTCGATGAATAGGAATAAACACAGAATAGGACAGAAACCCGAAAGAATTCTACGTGTTTTTGTATAAATCTTTTAGTTTTGATTTCTTCAAGAATTTAAAAATTGACGTATTGAAAAAATTACTCCTTATCATTTTTATCTTTTCCTCCTTCCTTTCAGCTGCCCAAAAATCTGAAGAGCAATTTAATGCTGCCTTTAAAAATTTGCAGCATGATCCTTCATTCAAGCATGCTACTATCAGTTTGTATGTAATAAATACTTCCTCAGAAAAGACCATTACCGAAGAAAATACTGAAGTGGGGGTAGCGCCGGCAAGTTGCCAGAAAGTAATTACGGCGAGCACAGCCTTTAGCTTGCTGGGACAGGATTACAGGTATAAAAGTACTATCGGTTACACAGGAAAAATAGTAAACGGAGTTTTACATGGAAATCTTATTTTGAAAGGCAGCGGTGACCCGACA
>Ga0157371_10002983_pt1 | contig 15717 bp, 21 predicted proteins | sample C45metaG_FD_113462 | JGI IMG/M metagenome (GOLD analysis project Ga0157371, IMG submission 113462) | Corn rhizosphere microbial communities from Kellogg Biological Station, Michigan, USA - C4-5 metaG | ecosystem: Host-associated > Plants > Roots > Rhizosphere > Soil | place: USA: Michigan...
CCATCTACGATGGGACCGTTCTTCGCATTGTAATACTTTGCTTTCGCCTCGTGCATTTTCTTCTGGCGATAGCGAACGTCCATGCTGCTATCTTCCATGGACTGGCGCATGTTATGACCGACGTATGCACCACCTGCTGCACCTGCCGCCGCACCGTATGGTCCCGCAACCAACCCACCGGCCATTGCACCCAAAATCCCCATCGCAACTTCGGGATTTTGCCCCCAAAACTTGGCGAGTGCGCTTGTCACATTGGAAATTGCCGATACGAGTCCAGTGATCGCGCCTGCGTTAGCGGAGATATTCGCAGCCATTTGCGCGTTCAGGATCATCTTCATAGTATCAAGCTGATCGTTCGCCTGACCCGCGTTACGGATAATGCCGTCTTCAAGTACGATCCCTAGATCGCGAGCAGCCCTCGCTTGGAGTTCCAGACCTTCGGAACCAGCAGCAAGTGTCTGGGTCAATGTTCCTGCCTTCTTACCAAACAGGTCCATCGTTGCGGCCATCTGCTTGGTCGGATTATCCATCTTCTTGATGCCGTCAGCAGCTTGCTTGACTGCCGTGTCAACATCGAGCGCAGTGACGCCATATTCCTTTAGCTTCTTCTGAGCAGCTTCATTGCCGTTTGCAGCGTCACCAACGGTCTTCGCGTACTTTTCCAAACCAGCGCGAGCAGTATCAACATCCGATCCCTGCAACTGTGCAGCGTAACCAAACTCCTGAATGAACCTCAGTGAAGCGCCGGTTCGATCTGCCATGTCGGCAATTGCATCGGTGTAGTCGAGCGCGCTTTGTGTAAGCCCCGCGAGCATGTCCACGCCAACGGCAGCAGCCAATCCCTTTATTGCAAAGGTGGCTTTATCCATCGACCCCTTGATGATGTTCGATGTTTTGCTAGTCTCATTAGCAGCTTGCTTCATTCCACTTATGAATGATGCGCTGTTAAGTGAGAGGCTTGCGTATAGACTGCCGAATTGTGCCATAAAAATACTCCGTGGGGCTTACGGAGTATTTATGATTAGACTTGCTTCTTCCTGTTCTGGCGCTCTGTGTAAGCTGCAAAGAACCCCTTGATTTTGGTATGCAGATTGCCTTCTGGTTGCTTCTCTACCTTCTCTTCTTCGGGCCAACGCTGGTAGAATGTTGGTAGTGGCGTTCCCGGTTTGCTGTTGGCTTGATAGAACAAGCTCAACATATAGGCCGAGCGTTGATCTTCAACATGACAGCCCCAAGGTTCTAACTGGTAGAATGCACACCATGTAGCGAACTCGGAGACTGGCATTGCAGCAATCTCGCCAAGTGTCTTTCCCAGAGCCATTGCCAATCGACACATGAAAATCTGCTCCGGGTTATCCATCAGCCTTTTTTTTCGGCCTCAACCTCCTTCACAATGTCACCTGCTGAATAGGACAGTGACATAACGTGCAGATAGATGTGCTGAATCTGTGTGTATGGCAGTTTCCTCAATTCAGGAATGTCATCTACGGTGAACATAAGCTCGCCATTCTCGTCAACGATAGTGAAGACAATGCCTACCATTGCCTCATCTAACTCCTGAACAGCGGGATATTTTTCGGGATCAGCCTTGTGGTTTGCCACTGCCTTCGCATTCTCTTGAAGAAGCGAGGTGAAAGCTACGCGACGTTCCACATTGAACGCTTCCAGTCGAACTGTTGCATCCCACTCAGGAATGAACAGATCGACGGAACGTGGCTTCTGCGAAAGCAAGAACGACTTAGAAGCCAACTGAGCCATTAGGCACCTGCTGCAACAGTTACGTTGCCAGAGATTTCGATAGTAGCCGAGCCAGTAACAGCCGTTTCAACGCCACCGTTCAGCGACTTGCTCAGAACGAAGCCTGAGAACTCGAAAGTGGTGCTTGCGGTATCGTTTAGAACAAGTTCAAACTCGGTGAGAGCGCGAGAAGCCTTAGCAGCTTCAAGAGCAACCTGACCGGCATCGCTTGGAATTACGTTGAAGTTGATCGTTACCTGACCGAAGTCCTGTAGGCCCATCAACTTTTCTTTGGCAACGCTGTCGAGATTGGTAGTGTCAATCACCGATGCAGAACCGCTGAACGCGGAGAAGTCGGTAATCTGTGCGATTGCAGTGAAAGTAGCGCCGACTTTGATTGAAAGGACGGTGCCCTGAGTTTCGATGGCAGTTGACATTGTTATTATAGCCTCCAAATAGTAGGTAGCTCGCCACTCAGGGCTTGCTTCCGACTATTTATTGGTGGGAGGCTTGTTCGATTGTTCAGGCAGTAGTGAAGCGGGCTGTCACTTCTACAATCATACGGAACAACTTCGGATCGCCAGACAAGTCCGAAGCATCATGTTCATTGTCGATACCAATGTAGTTGATTGGTACTGCACTATGCTGAGCCAGTCCGGTTACAATCGTTTCAGCTAGTGTTTGCGCTGCCTTCAACGTGGTTGTGTAGATGTCGATGCGATATGAAGCTGCGACCAGTCCGATTAGTCCGTCAATGGCTGCGCCTCGCTGGGTGCTGGTGCGCTGATAGACAATGTAGGGTGCAACAGCAGTGTCAGGAGCAAGAACAGGATAGACTTTCGTTGATCCGGTTAATCCGCTTAATGCTGAGTAGAATGCGCTATCCATGTTCAGCGCCTCCCGTACTTACGTGCGAGGCGTTCCATCGCAGTGCTAAGCTGTGTCTTGATCTTTTCCAGCATTAGAACACTGGCATTGTCGAATGTCGGCTTAGCAAATGGCCTTGCTTTCATCTTCGACGTTCCATATTCTAGAAAGCGCGCCCAGAACGCTGCACCAAATGTCACCAAAGCCACGACATTGTGCGCATTCTTTGGTCGGGCCATTCGTACTTTGATGTTGTCGCGCAAGTGGCCGTAATCGACTGTTACGCTTTCACCGCTCTTTGTGCGGTAGCTTCGCGAGGTATCTTCGTCACCAACCGGAGCAGCTATCTTCAATTCATCGGCAAGGGTCTTCGCACCAGCGCGAGCGGCTGACTTACCTGCTTTAGTAGCAAGCTCCGGGCCTAGCTGTTCCAAACCTCTTTTGAGTTCGTCCCATCCCTTCAATTCAAATGTTACTTTGTCAGCCATTATGTTCTCTTTCTCGGCTTATGCAGTCATGCTACGGACCATGAGGAACAAGCCGTGGCCGTCCTCATATTCCTCCAGTCCAGTGATGGCGTAGGTTTTGCCTTTGTGCTGGACTGTCATGCTTGTGGTGATGTCGTCGCGGTAGCGAATGAGGAACTTAGCCTCTGCCTGTGCTACTTGAGCAGCGGCGCGAGTGATGTCCTTCACGGTAAGTTGCCACTTAGCTGCCCAAACGGTAGCGACAGTGACCGGCGTGCCTTCGACCACTTCGCCAATGTCGTTCGTGGTGCTGCTGCTCGTGAGGATCGTAACGCGGTGCTTTAGGTCGCCTGCTTTCATAGGCCACCGACGCGATATGGATTGAGTAGATTCTGGAACGTGACTGCTGCGGTGTCCTGGCCTTCACGACCGGCATAGGCAGAGCCGACATGGACAGCGATCGCTTGTCTAATGGGCTGTGGGATAGCAGCTGGATCGGTATAGCCCGCCTCACAGGTGACGATGAGCGTGCGACAGCCCCGCATTCCCCCTGCGAGCGTCAGCACAGCCCCGCTGTCCCGCAATAGCACCCAATAGCTGTCAGGGATCGGCAGGGCTTCTTTGACGCCCTCTGTGTCCATCAGCTCGACATCGCTAATAGCGATGACGGGCGCGGTGGGGATTACATAACGTTTGTTGCCCTCATCGAACGCATATTCAGCGGTTTCGGGAACGATGGTGCGGCCAGTATAGGCTTCTGCTGCGCTCTGAGCGGCAGCAATCAATCCTTCAACAAGAGTGTCGTCCTCGTCATTGTCGATCCGGCACCATTGCTTCGCCTCTTCAACCGAAATGGCGAGATAATCAGGGTCGCGTTCTATTGTTGTTTTCATCGGCATCCTCCCCGATATTTATGAGACAAGAAAGCCCGGCCATTGCTGACCGGGCTTCCTTGTTCTGTATCGCTGGCTTACGAAGCTGCGATCTTGAGCAGCTTGATAGCGTCCGTGTTAGTTGGAGTACCGCCAACGCGCGCAGTGACGTAGAACATCACATATGGCTTGTTGGTGTATGGATCGCGGACAAGAGTGATGCTCTTGCGGTCTGCGATTGTGTAACCAGCCTTGAAATCACCGAAGGCGATTGGGAAAGCGTTAGCAGCGATGACTGGCATATTTTCGTCATTGTAAACGTCGTAGCCAAGCAGGGTGCCACGCTGGCCGTTCAGACCCGGTGCCCACAAATAGTTGCCGGTGGTGTCCTTCAGCTTGCGCACTTCTGCCTCAGTAGCCGACGCCATCAGGAACTTAGCGTTCTGACGATGACCAGCCTTCAGACCGTAAACGAGGTCGAAAAGCTTGTCTGGGTTGGTGAAGGTTGAAGCTGCGCCACTAACTACAGTCCCGTAACCGTTGCCGGTTGCGAGCAGACCCTTAGGCTTGTCGGTGCCATCGCCGGTGATGAAAGCTGCGCCTTCTGCGACTGCGAATGCGTCGGCCACCTTAGAAGCAAGCCAAGCCTCGATGTTGATCGCGCTGTCATCGAGCATCTGCTGGGAAGCCGCGACATTGGCATAGATCTCGCCGTGCGGGATGGCTAGTTTGGTGATCTTTGGCGAAGTTGTCTCAGGGCGAGCAGCGGTCTCAGCGACCCAACCCGAAGCAGCGCCAGCACCGCTAAGCAGAACCGAGTAGCTGCCGGTGGTGGTGGTGATAACTTCGGCCAACTGACGCAGTGGCGAGAAATCAATCAGCTTTTCGCGGATTGCCATGTCGATAACGACCGGAACGGTGTGGCCGCCATCGTTGCCGCTGTCGCCGCCGATAGTAGCGGACTTCGCTTCTAGAGCTTCTTCACCGCGACCGGAGCGGAACCAAGTGCCGAACGCGTTCTTGTATTCTGCTTCTGCGGTATCAGCCGAAGTGCCGAGACGGCCCGACTTCTTTGCAAGCGACTTCTGCTCTTCTGCAACTTCTTCAACGACGCCAGTAAGCTTCTGGATTTCAGCTTCGAGCTTGTCCAGCTTGTCGGTTGCAACTGGATCAGTTACGTTAGCTTCAATAGCCTTTAGGCGCTCATCGTTTGCGGACTTGAACTGCTCCCAAACGCCCATTAGTTCTTCATTAGTGGCCATTATTATGGTCCTCCTGTCTGTCTTATGTTTTGTTATGTGACCTATTGACAGGATCGCCCCTGTAGCGGCTCACTCCCACTATTTATAAAGTTGGCTAGTCGGCTTACTTGGCCAACAGCCTCTTAATGCGAAGCTGCAAAGCTGCGTCGTCCTCTTGCTTGCGCTTTTGCTCTGCTATATACTTCTTACTCTCAAACTGGCTGGCGACAGTTTCAGCTTGCTTGCGTGACAAGCCTTGTTCGCGCAGCAGTCGTTCAAGATCGCGGATGCTCATGTCAGCAAGTGAGGACTTGACCTCATTGACCTGTGCCAGTTCGTTTGCAGCAATGGTGACTACGCTGATTTCGAGAAGGTCAACTTCCGATATGGTGCGGCTGTAATCATCTGCGCCGGTAGCCATGGCCCACTTGACCGGATAGAAGCCGATGGACAGTCCCTTGATGGCTCCTGCTTTAAGCGCGGTGTAAGTGTCACGCCCAGCGGTTGTGTCCAAAAGTTCGCCAGTGACCTTCAAGCCGTATTCGTCTTCTTCAATCGAAGTCCAACGACCGATAGGCAGCGCGTCAAAGACATTGTGGTTGAGGCACATGAGCGGGAACGTTCCCGCGCCTTTGTGCTTGTTTAGGGAGTTCGTGAACGCGCCGGGTTCAACAATATCGCCGTGAAAGTCCACATTGTCGAAGACCGAGCCGTAGCCGGTGAAGGCCATGGCAGTTGTGGTCTCACTGCTGACTTCGACAGCCAGCTTACATTCAATGCCAGTGATGGCCTTCTTCTCAATTAACATCGGTTGCCTCGTTGTTATTTTCTGTTGGCAATGGAGTTTCGGTCTGGCCGAAGAGGTTCGCTGCTGGCATTAGTTGGTCTGCCATTGGATCGTCGGAGCGTGGCAAATCCTCTAGTGCGCGGATTTCGTTGGTGGTGAGCCAGCCCTGAGTGCGGCCTGCGTTATAGTAGGCGAGGCGATCAGCATTGCTGCTTTCAAGCAGGGCCTTGCTATCCAGCTTAATGTAGAAGCCCTTTGCCTTGTCCTCTTTGGACAGCAGAGCTTTGTAAGCCGATTGCTCAATTCGTTCATACCATGGCATGAGAGTGTGAGTGAGGTGAGCAAGAAGAAGCTGCTCAACTGAATTGTAGGAAGTTGCGCCATCTGCCATTAACATGACGGGCTGAACACCGAACGCACGGCAGATTTCTTGTATCTGGAACTTGCGGCTTTCGGTCCATTGGGCTTCATTTGCGGTAGAAGCGATAGGCTGGAACTTCATACCGCCGCCAAGTACGGCTGTCTTGTGCGCGTTCTTGGTTCCCGATTGCTGCTCGTTCCACGCTCGCTTTAGTTCTGCGCGCTGATCTGCTGTTAGATTCGCGTCTGTGCTGAGGATGCCGCCGGGACGAGCGCCGTTCTTGTAGAGGTTCGCACCGAACTGTTCGCCAGCTAGCGACAGACCGATTGCCTGCCTTGCTAACTTGGTTGCATTAAGGCCCATCCATCCATTCCAAGACGGGCCTTTGATGTGCCACATATTCTCAGCGGGAACGTCGATGAAATCGATTGTCTTGCGCTTGCCGGTCTGTACGCGATAGCTGAGATTATATTCGCTATCCTGCGTGACTGTTACGCAACCGGGTTCATAGGCATATAGCTCTAGAATCTCGGCAGTGCGATTGTGTCGGTTGAGGAACACAAAGGCGTTGCCAGTCAAGATAAGATGAAAGGCAATCTGTTCTCTTAGTTCATATGAAGTCTGCCAATCATTAGGTTCATGACGCAGCACTTTGAAAAGCGGGTGAGCAGTAGCTTCTAAACCGCGATCATTCTTCTGCTTCTGTAACAGCTTGAATGGGACTTGCGCGATTCCCTGTGCAATAACGCGAACGGCACACAGAACAGCAGTGGCGTCTAGCGCCTCCTCATTCAATGCGTTAAAGTCGCCACTTGTATCTTGATCGGCTGCGATCTCTTGAATGACCTCTTGGAAAGGTCGAGCGGCTTTAGCTTCTGTATCGCCGCCGAAGAAGGAACTGAAAATGTTCATGTTTGATAGTCCTCGTTTTGGATATTTATCCGTCGGAGGACATCGGCACTTTAGACCCAGTCGATAGTTGGTGCGACCAGTTCTGCTTCATTCATCTTCATGCCGTAAGCCATCAACGCAGCAACAATGCCGTCTATCTTCAAGTGGTGCTGCTTGTCTGGCTTGTTAGGGAACAAGTGATTTGCGGAGTTCGCCTTAATGCTGACGTTCCCGGCCATCCAGTTCATGCAGGGATTGTCGGAATGACGGAGTTTGTTATCCGCAACTAACGCCTCAAACTCTAACATGACCGGATTGTAGTTACCTACGTTCTGCGCGAACTTACGAACGTCGATGTTTGGATACTGGTCTTGAATCTCTTGTGCGAGTTGATGCCCTTGCCATGGGTCATAAGCCACGCCCTTGATGTGGAATTGCCCTACTAGCTTTGCGAACTGCTCTTTGATTGAAGAGAAGTCGGTCGCATTGCCGGGTGTCAGCAAGATATGGCCGCTGCTCGACCAGCTACGATAAGCATCTGCGTTCTTGCTGCCCTGAACTGCACCCTCAGGCAGGAAGAAGAAGGGGAAGAAATGAGGCAAATTACCGTCCATGACGCACAGGACGAGCGCGGAAAGGTCAGTCTGTGTGGAAACGTCGATACCTACGAACGCAGGCTTGCCGGTTAAATCGGCCAGCGACTTGTCAGAACGGCATGCCGACCATGCGCGTATGTCCAGCCAACCGCTTGTGCTGTTTTCCCAGACATTGAGATGCTTGGTGAGCAGCGCGGCCTTCTTGGATGGCTGATTTAGCGCGTCCGCAAACTGGTCCTGAAGGTACCGTTCGCTTAGGGCTACGCCGAAATTCGGATTGGCCTTTTTCCAAACCTCAAAGTCCGTCCAGTCGTCGTCCTTGTCGATGGTGAAGATCGCGGCGAACAGGTTTGGCTTTCTGACATTGCCTGCCAGGACGTTTTCGGCATCGACCTGTAGCTGGCGACATGGGCCGGCCACGTTGAAGCCAGCTGTCGTGATCGTGAGAAGCAAGGGCTGCGTTCGCGCGCCCATGCCGGTCTTCATCGTGTCGTATTGTTCGCTGCTATCGTTCTCATGGGCTTCGTCCAAGATCGCGCAGTGAGGGTTGGAACCGTCGCCGGGCTTGCCGATCATCGACCGGACAAAGGAGCCATCACCGGGGCTGAATATCGACTTGGCAAGAACCTCAATGCCGGTTGCTTCGATGAGGTCAGGGGAGCGCAACGCCATTTGACGAGCTGGCTGGAAACAGGCGTCTGCTTGATCCATGCTATTCGCGCCGATCCAGACTTCCGCGCCCGCTTCTCCGTCGAGGAAGGCCATATAAAGGCCGATGCCAGCAGCAAAAGTTGACTTGCCGTTCTTACGTGGGATGAGCAGGAAGCCTTCTGTGACCTTGCGAAGCCCGGTTTCAGGATCGAGAAAGCCGAATATCCCGGCGAGTATCCATACCTGCCACGGCTCTAGCTTGATCGTCTCGCGCTTGCTGGCCCATGTGCCTTTGCTATGCGGCAGTAGCTGGATGAATTTGCAGACACGCTCGACAGCCTTCGGCTTGAACTCCCATTCGTCACCGTCAATGTCGTCTAGGAAAAGTTGGCAGGACTGCCGGATTTGCTCACAGGCAACGATACTGCCAGCGACTACGCCCTCAGCATAGTCAACCGCTATGGTTGTGAACGGACCTTCGCCTTGGAGCCACATCGGTTAGTCACCGAATAGCTTGGCGAACTCGTTCTTGTTAACGGGTTCGGCGACCTTGCCGCGCTGCGCCCTCGATGGAGCGCCGCCGATGCCTAAAAGTTCTCGCTGCTTCCTGAGTTCGACAAGCTGATTGCCCTTTGGCATTTCACCAGCTTTGAAAGTTGCGCGGACAATCGCGGCGAGGCAGCAATAATCTGCGAACAGTGAGCTATCTAGATTGCTGGTGCCGCTCTGCGTGACGCGATCCAGTTCCTCAAACCAGACAGCCTTTGCCTCATCGCTGAGGTAGTCTGGCATCTCTGGCGGTGCAGAATTTGCGGGGATGATGATGTTAGGATCGTCGCGGCACGGACGATAGGAACCGACTGCCTTTTTCTCTTCAATGGATTTCTTCTTGGGTCCACGCTGCATTCAGGTATTTAGCGAAGAGCAAACGCTTACAGGTGAGACGGGGTGCAGATGCAGGGGCAATGGATCGGCAATATCGACGGCGAGTATAAGGGCACGCTGCGGGTGGAGTTGGAAAAGAGAGGGGATCGTATATCCGGCAATGCCTATCTATTTTACGACCAGTCACACCAACTGCCAGGCTTCCGATTTCCGCTGAGCTTTAATGCGGTTGCGCCTTTTGTAACTGAAACGCAAACCATCTACTTGTTTACGGATGGTGGCGTCATGTCTCAGGAGGATCGTAATCGGATTGAAGCTGTTCTTGTACGGCGGTTTGATAAGCTACCTATACCTGCAAAGCTGAACGTCGAGTTTGTAAATGAGGGAGCGGATCTGATCGTTAAGTGGTGGTCCGATGAGTATGAACCGGAAACCCTTACCCTTACTCATTCCGATATTAAAGCAACTTCGGACTTAGTTGCACGACCTGATTTGACAACGTGGGATCAATTTCGACAGTGGGCAGTTAGCCAGCGGCCAAGGAACTATATTTTTCGTGGGCAATCACAGCCTCACAAGCTTGCGACCACATTTCATCGTACATGGCGCAAAGACCTCAACACTTGGATCGTTGACGATGTGAGAATGTTGTTCGGCGTGACCATAGAACGCCTGTCGTTCCCTCTTCAATTGGGCAACATGGAACACAATGCAGCGTTCTGGAATATCTTACAACATCATGGTTATCCGACACCGCTTCTTGATTGGACGCTGTCTCCCTTTGTCGCTGCCTACTTTGCCTTCTGCAACATCAAGCCAAACGATACCCGCGCACCGCGCATCTATATCTTTGATGCGAGCGCATGGAACGAGAAATACGGCAAGCTGGCATTCTTCGCTGACGTAGCGCCGCCACAGTTAATTGTTTTGGAAAGTATGCCAGCGGGAAATCCAAGAGCCGTGCCACAGCAGTCGGTTTCCACGGTATCGAACATAGCGGACATCGAAGCCTTCATCCGGCACAAGGAACAAGAGGATGATCGAACCTACCTGACCATTTGCGATCTTGCTGCTGATGAGGCTCCTAAGATCATGCGGGAGCTAGAGCTTATGGGCATTACATATGGCTCAGTGTTTCCGGGACTGGACGGCGTTTGTCGTGACATGAAGGATCGCCTGTTCACGGAGCAGGTCTGATCACCAAACTGTTTAATCTGCACAGGCAGAAAGAGTGTTGGGGGGTTGTTGCTATAGAGGCCCCTCAGCAGAAAAAGACACGCCCCCTTGAGCCTGCACCCATTCTACCCTCGGCCTTGTTGCAAACTGGCACCCACACTGTTCCGCATTGTCAACCAGATTTCGCAGTCAGTGATAGACGCGATGTGCAGCACGACGCTAAGTAGTGGACCTAGTTGTGCATAAGGAAGGGGTTCACAATGACTAAGTTCCAACGTATCTGTCTTGCTTTGTTTCTCATTGTCGCGCTTGGTCCGCAAGCCGTTCTCAACATCATGTCCATTCAACAGCTTTGGCATCAGAGTGGTTTGGTTTATGAAAGTGAACTGCTCGGCATTAGATTCTAAAGCGCATTCTATTCTCTTCTGCTGTCTTGGCTGAGTGGCATGGGCCGCATAGGCTCTGCGTATTCTCATATACATCTTGGCCGCCATCCGCCCTTGGCTTGATGTGGTCCACCTGCGTTGCTGGTGTAATGTTACCGTGTTCGAGACAGGTGCGGCATAGCGGTTCATCTGTTAGCCGCCTGGCTCTCAGCTTACGCCAGTTGTGGTCATAGACATACTGATCGCCTCTTATGGGCTTAAAGCCCTTGCTACCGTGGCTGAAGTTACGTGGCGTGGTGGGCATAATGGACTGGCGTTCGCTTAGCGCTCCTTATAGACGGCTACTATATAGTTATACGTCTAGGCCGGACTGCGATGCCCATCAAAATAGCTGATACGAATTTCCTTCGCGATGATAGAGCGCTGGCTTATCTCTCTACTTCACGGTCCAATCGCATCGGTCTCACCGATACAGTGCTTGTGGAGATGCACAAAAAGCGGCCGGACGTGACGGTTCCGAACTCCTTGGTTCATTTGTCTAGGTTCCCTAAGCAGGTCATCGTCATCAAGCAGTTTCCTCAGCTGTACCATTTTCCAATCAGATCGACGGCAGATGTCCGGCGCATGATAGATGGTAAGCAGACCGGAGCATTTCCGCGCTTCGTGGCTGAAATACTAAATCACGAGGATCGCGAGGTTGTCGAGCTGGCGCTAAAAAGTGGTCATCACGACGCTCAACTTCGTATGAAAGAGCTAGAACAAGAGACCAAGCTACTACCTGAAGTCTTTAAGCAAATTAACAGTCGATTTAGGTCGAGTGAGTTAGAGCAGTTGCGCCTCCGTGTTCCCTATGGCAGTGACACCCAACGAAAGTTGATTGACTTAGTTTTTGATATGTCGCGAGGCATGTTCAAGTCTGTTCGCATTGATCCTGCATACTATCCACGGGTCAACGCAGAAGTATTCCACTTTCTAGTATTTCGTTACGCTCTTTGTGTCGTGCTGCTCTACACAAGATGGGTTCATCATGGGCAGCAAATGGAGACTAAGATCAGCAAGCTGATCAACGATGTCAATGACGCACATATTGCTTCTATCGCGACATACTTTGGAGGTGTGTTAAGCGATGATGCAAAGTTGTGTGATATACACAGGGAAGCGCGATACCTTCTTCGGGTGGCGCCGTTCAAAGTTTTTGTAGGATAATGGAGTTAGATGACCGACGTTGTAGATTTTCAGAAGGCGATTAGAGACTGGGAGCAGTTCTGCGCGAACGACCCCGATGAATACGTTGAGAAGAATAGTACTGAACACCGTGCCGAGGTGGAACGGCAGAGGGCTAAGATGCGGGAGCACCCACTTTACGGCATTTTCTAAAATAGAGGCGTCTTAACTCTTTCTGATTGTCAACGCCAAAGAGTGGAAGACTTCTTGTTCAGGCGATGTCGTTAGTCCGTGACAGCAGAGCAATACCGCACTGCTTAGATCGGAGTTAAACAAATGACTGCATTCAACCCTTCGATGATTAAGCCAGCGAGCAAGTCCACCGAATTTGCGGCGGCGGTCGAGACCGAGCGCAGCGCGAAGACCATACTGCTCGAAGGCATCGCCAAGCAGATCAAGCTGTTTGATAACCCCAAGGAAGATGGTCGGCGTTGGTTCACGATGGGGCAGAAGGAAGTATGCCTTACGCTCCGGGTGAACAACAAGCCCATCAAGCTCGTCGGTGATGAGACGAAGGTGGTTGTGCCGGTTGAGCAGTTTGGCGCAGCGATGGACCACTTCAAAGCTGAGGTCGAGAAGGGCAGCTTTGGGACGCAGTTGGAAGAAGCCGATAAGGGCATGAATGTTCGGAGGGAGAAGCTGCGTACTACTCGCGCCGCCAACAAGGCCGCTCAGCCAGAAGCAGCTAAGACCAAGTAAGCTGCACAACCTACTAATCCAAGGGGGCCGCTTGTCGGTCACCTTTTTTATTGAACTGTTAATCCATGTGCGGCATGTGGGCTGCATGAAGAAGGAGGCGCAAGTGAACTATCTCGACCTTATCGACAACAGCTTGGAAGCGGATTTCAATAAGCCCGTCTATGATCCGGCCAAGGGTCGCAATCGGGCGATTGGCGTTATCGACAAAGCAGCTAAGCAACATGGGGAAGGGAAGACGCCTGCCATTCGTGCATGGAAGCTCGGCAATAACAACGCTATCAGCTTCACGCTAGCGCTGGACGGCCAAGCCATAAGCATCAACAAGCGGGAAACAAACTTTATCCCTGCTGAGCGTTTTCAGGACTTCCTCAAGAGTCTTAAAGCCGAGGTTGCAGCCGGTAAGCTGGACAAGGAAATTGAGGCTGTGCTGAGCAGTTCCGCAAAGAGCGGTAATGCTGCTAAGCCATCGTCGGGGAAGGCGAAAGACAAGTTCCCCGTTGAGCAGTGTTCCTATTATAGCACGCTCGACAATGGTGCGCGGAAGTCTGTCGGCAGCTTGTGGAACAAGGGTAAAAATCCCGATCACTCGTTGCGCGCAGAGGTCGGGGATAAGCCGAATGCGCCTTATGCTGGCTCGGCCAAGCCCAAGAAAAAGTGAGACGGAAAAGCCCTCTGCTTTAAGCGGAGGGCTTCCCATTGATCGAATTAAGGAGCGGAGGGGATCAAACCTCCACTCATATTTATATCAGGCGACTATCCGACCCTTTTGTCTGGCTTCGTCTGCATATTGTCCTAGCGTCTTTCCCGGCCGAAAGAACAAGTCCTGTTCCACATACAGACCGCCGATCCTGACGCTGAATATCTCTGGCAGGCTGATATAGCCCATTTCCGGCGCTGCAAAGCCTAGATCGGCCAGCCCGAACGCTAACCCATCGTCGTTACATTCCGTGATAAGCCATGTCATTGCACCGGCTGGCGCAAACAGCTTCACGACCGGCTTGTAATCTTGTTCGTTGCGCGTTCCCTTGAGCGGCTGCTGTTCTTCCCAATTTATGATTAGCTGCTGTAGATCAGTGGGGCGGATATGCGTTGTCCAGTCCATGTGCCATTCTCCTTTTCTAGCGGCACAAGAGCATCAAGAGCCTTCTGGATATAAGAGCAAGAAAAGAGTGGTCCTTTTTGTGGCCTTTTTCTGGTTCGGTAGGCAAGAAACTGGATGACTTCTAGATCAGGCGATGTCTTTTAGTTCTGGCACAACGCAAGGAGTGCAGAACATGGCAACGCAGATCGAGAAGTTGGACATTCGGGCTTACCGGGTAACTGGTAAGGCGACGTATATTGTTCGCCCTATGAAATCTGGTCGGTATCGCTGGGGCATGTTCTACGAGGGCGACGATGCTGATGACAGCTTGGTTGTCATGGAGCGAGACACGGAAAAGCAGATCGTCGCCGAAGCTGTAATGGCTGCGCTGTAAGGGAGAGGCGATATGGTCCGGACACTCGACCTTAGCGCGCTTGCAGACTTCCTCATTGAAGAAGTTGATTGTTCAGCCGACTATGAAGAAGACTGCTTTGGGCTGACATTTCGCGGGGTTCGGTTCTACGTAGAGCGTCATCGTTCGCACTTCCGTTTGGAACAGGGACAGAGGGTTTACGAACTGCCCCGCTGATCCCCTGAGAAGCCCATACAACGCGAAAGCGTCCCGACTTGTAGTTGGGGCGCTCTCTTTCTGTCTGGCGTTTGTAGGTGCTTAAATCGCTTGCCCCCCTATGCAGTTGCCTTCGCGGTCGAAGTGCCAAATAGCAATATCAGCATAAACGTAGAACGTGCCGTCAGGTAGGATGGTCACTTCCTCAATGACCCGCTTGAGTGCTGCGTTGGTTTTCGTCCTGGCATAAAGTCGAATGTCGGGGTCATCGCTGGTTAGCTCGTCCCGCAAGTTTCTGATGAATTCAGCATCATCGAACACCGAAGGTGAGGCCGAGACGATCAGCAGATGCTCGTTTGCGTTCCTGAGTTGCGATTGCAGGTGTTCAATCTCGTTTTCCAATGCAGCAACCCGGCTAACAATGGCTTTGGCTCCACCGTCTGCAAGGGCCTCAACAAGGTTATTCATCTGTAGGGTCTTGGCTGCAATGTCGCGCTCGATGGTTGCGACGTGATCACGAGCTTGCTGCTGCTCCGCGCTGTCCTGCTCATCATCGATGGTGAGGGAGAGGACGGTATCGAGGACGGCCTTTTCGACCACGCGATAATATAGCCTTTGGGCGTTATCGCATCCGTGCTTGCGACGGTATGCGTCGCATATCAGTGATTCGTGGTTGCCGGTGGTGACGCCATAAAAGCGAACCTCGCCGCCTTTCGTTACATAGCGGTGCTTGGAGTTTCCCTTGTTCTCGTAGCCTGCGACCTTCCCACATGCGCCGCAGCGAACCAAGCCTGATAGCAGGTTGTTCTTCCGCTTGCTGTCCCGACCGGCCAGCTTGGGTTTGCCGATCATCACCGATTGAGCGCGGTTATATTTTTCAAGCGTCACCGCTGCCGGATAGAAGTTTGTGGAAATCGTATCCGTGCCGTTTTTCTGGAACTCGCCTAAAACGGTGCGTCCGTTGATGAGCCGATGGACATAGGAGAACTGCCAGCCACCTTTCGGGTTTTTATATTCCTTGGTGTGCCAGACCGGCTCGTTGCGGTCGTTCAATCTTTGGACGATGGCCATGTAACCCAGCCCATCGATATACCAGTCGAATATGTCGTTGATGACCTTCGCCCGTTCCTCGTTTAGAACGTGCTTGCCGTCTTCAATTTCGATCCACGCTGGCTTGCCGCCGAAGGTGCCTTTGCCTTCCTGAATCTCCTTGTATTTCTTTTTCCAG
>Ga0157371_10002987_pt1 | contig 15709 bp, 16 predicted proteins | sample C45metaG_FD_113462 | JGI IMG/M metagenome (GOLD analysis project Ga0157371, IMG submission 113462) | Corn rhizosphere microbial communities from Kellogg Biological Station, Michigan, USA - C4-5 metaG | ecosystem: Host-associated > Plants > Roots > Rhizosphere > Soil | place: USA: Michigan...
ACCCGGTAATGAGTGTGTAAGCGACAGTCACCCGGGCTGCTGCAACCGGGGTAAAACGCCGGAATCCCCGGGGCATCAAAAGGGCATTTCCAGGGCGTTTAGCCCTAGCTGGGCCCTAGCGGTGCCCTAGCGATGCCGGAGCGATGCCCCAGCAGTGTCGAACCTGTTCCGGGGTGATTAGCCTCTTGCTCCGGTTCTGATTTCTAAGGAAAAAGTACTATGTTTATTACCGGGACCCGAGGAACATGGAGCAGTCATCAAGCGATTTTCTATACGGTAAAACAGAACACGCCCTGGGTCTGTTCGCCAGGCTGATCACCGAATTTGAAGCGATCGGCGAAGTAAAGGTTCATGCGGCCAAATCGATGATCTGTATCGCGCGGAAGCGAAACTTTGCTTATGTAATTTACCTGGGAAAGGATTTTCTCGACCTGGTTTTGCCGTTCAAGCAAACATTTGAGAATAATTTATGTTTTAAAAAGATAAAACCCGTACCCGGCAGTGATGACTTTAACCATCACATCAGGATACAAAGCCTGGATGACTTCAATGAAGAGGTGGTCAAATACATGAAAATGGCTTGGAAAGGCGCATGTTGAACGACGTACGCCTTGTCATTTAAATATTCACATGGGCTGCCGCGGGATGGATGGGGCGAAGAGAAGGGAAGTAGTTGTTAATTTAACGTTAATTCTGATAAGGTGCTCAGCCTGGAAGGCTTACCTGCAGTGTTAACGGTTAATCTAAAATGTAAAAAGTATAATGAAGCGTGTTATCATATTTGGTGGGACGGGAGAAGCCATGGCAATTGCTGCGGCCATCATCGACGCCAATAAAAGAGGAAGTACAGAGTATGAATTTGCCGGTTATCTGAATGACACCTGTATAGGAAGTAGCTTTGACAACTATCCGGTACTTGGCGGAAGAGAAGATATTCCACGGCTTATTGAAGAAGGTTACTACTTTATCAACACGGTTTACAAGATGGATCACCAGCGGGAAAGAAAGGCATTGTTCGAGTCGCTGAACATTCCTCTGGACCGACTGGCTATTTTTGTTCATCCACTAGCCAACCTGGCTCCAAGTGTTCAACTGTCACCAGGATGCGCCATCATGTCAGATGTTACGATCTTAAGTGACACCAAACTCGGTATTTCTTGCCGGGTGGGCCACGGGGTCTTCATCGGACACGATACCAACATCGGCGATCATGCTTATTTTGCTCCCCACGCTTGTATCGGTTCGGATACCACCATCGGCGACTGTGCCTATTTCGGTTTTAACTGCACCACCCGGGGCAATCTGAGCTTCGGTAATTTTTCGGTTGTCGGACTGGGAAGTGTTGCCCTGAAGAACGTGAATGATTACGAGATTGTCACAGGAAATCCGGCAACGTTTCAGCGCCACGTACGCGACAAGCCAGAATAGGCCTTTTGTACTATATCTCCTGCCGTTTATGGCTAACGTGTAATTTTTAATGCGCTGGCTTGCCTTAGGCGGTAATTTGCATTCGTTTTCACCGTTTAAGATGTTACTTCGTTTGTGATAAAGTGTGCTCACAAAAGGAGCAATAATGTTGTTATTTTAGTGTTCGTTTTATAAAAGGATCCGGCTGTTTTGAATAGCTTCCTTGAGGATTGAACGCTCAAACGCAATCTAAATTAATAAAATATATACATGAAACGTGTTTTGATATTCGGCGGGGTTGGTGAAGCCACGGCGATCGGTGCGGCAATTGTTGACGCAAATAAGAGAGGTAGTACGGAATATGAATTAGCCGGTTACATCAACGATACCTGTATTGGTGAAATGTTGGACGGCTACCCGGTACTTGGTGGAAGAAAAGATATCCCCAGGTTTATTGAGGAAGGCTACTACTTCCTGAATACGGTGTACAAAGTAGACCATCAGCAGGCCAGAAAGGCCCTTTTTGATTCCCTGAACATTCCTTTAGAGCGATTGGCTATTTTCATTCACCCGATGGCCTATATCTCGCATAACGTTACGCTCTCACCAGGCTGCGTGGTTATGCCGGGTGTAACGATCTCCAGCGCCAGTACCTTTGGTATTTGCTGCCGGATCATGGCCGGTGCATTTGTGGGGCATGATACCCATGTGGGCGACCATGTTTTCTTTGCGGCTAACTCCTGCGTGGGTTCAAACAGCATTGTAGAAGATGTGGTTTACTTTGGTTTTAACTGCACAACAAAGGGCAAGCTAAAGTTCAGCAAGTATGCTGTTGTGGGCATGGGCAGTGTGGTGGTGAAAAGCGTAAATGAATTCGAGATTGTCAAAGGCAATCCGGCTAAATTCCACCGCTATGTACACGATAAAGATGCTGTAGCAGCTGCATGTTAATTCATGCAGTTGCCACTAGAACACTTTTGCAGTCCGGATATATTTTGAAAAGCGGGCGGGCAGCAATCTTTTGAACAGCACGCCTTTCACTTCCTTTCCACCAATATACACTTCTTCTTTTTTCGCTGCGATGGCCTTCACGATCTCCGCGGCACATTCTACAGGCGACATGCCATTTTCGATGGCTTCATCTGAACTGCCTTTTGCAGAACCATTACCCGTATAGGCATTGACAGCTACATTGGTTTTGATAAAGCCCGGACAAACCAGTGTAATGCTGATGTTCTGCTTGTAAACCTCTGAACGCAACGAATCGAAATAACCATGCAAAGCGTGCTTGGATGCCGAGTACGTGATGCGGAAAGGCGTTCCGAACTTGCCCACCAGGCTGCTGATGCAGACCACCTGGCCGCCACCCTGATTGATCATCGTCGGGATTACCCCCTTGCTTAACGCTACCGTACCCCAGAAATTCGTATTCATGATCTTCTGTTCTGTTTCTAATGAAGTTTCAAGTGCCAAAGCACGTTGGGAAACTCCACCGCAGTTGATCAGCAGGTCAATGGTACCAAAGATACGAATCGCATCAAGGGCTTTATCCGCCAGTGCTGTGGTGTTCTGCAGGTCAAGGGAAAGGACATGCACCAGGGCCGGCGTCTTACAATTACTCTTTACCCGGAAAAGTTCGTCCCGGTTTCTGGAAGATATGATCAGTTTAGCGCCTTGCCGGCTGTAAGCATATACGAGCTGTTCGCCAATTCCGGAGGAGGCACCGGTGATCCATACAACTTTATTTTTCATGTTCATTTCTTTAATGATCGGGAACGGTCGATTGTTTGAGTTCCGCGCTAAGGAGGTTCCTGGCGGCAAAGATAAAGCTTTGTGCGAAGCTGTTATACCCTAGCCGTTCTTTCTGCTTTTTTTAGCGATGCTTTTAAGGCCTGGGTGCGGGCTTATTACCTATGGTCTTCCGGGATCAAAAATAACTCAGAAGCGATGTAATCTGCAAAGAACTTTCCATCATGTGTCAGGCGGATGATGTCTTTTTCGTGCTGCAGCCAGTTGCGTTCCAGAAAGGGCTTGATGTTTTTTAACGTGTCAGCCACAAAGTAGGGCCCGTATACCTGGGCGATGTGATTAACATCTGCGCCCCACATCGTACGCAGGGAGGTCATCATGTATTCGTTAAAACGGTCGTACTGATCCAGCTCTTCGATGGTTTCTGCCAGCTTTCCATCCGCCAGTAAGCTCATGTAAGTCGCGTTATTGGCGATATTCAGATAGCGGTTGGTCCCGTCGAAGCCATGTGCGGAAGGTCCAATGCCCAGATAGGGAACGCCGCGCCAGTAATTCGTATTGTGTACGGCATATTGGCCCGGCTGGGCAAAGTTGGAGATCTCGTACTGCTGAAATCCCGCCAGGGCGCTTTTGTTGATCAGTGTTTCGAATTGATCGGCACTTTGCTCATCATTTAAAGGCACCTGCTTGCCGCGCTTGATGGCATGAGCAAGTGCGGTTCTGGGTTCCACCGTTAAGGAATAGGCAGAGATATGCGGGGTTTGCAGTTCTATGGCTTTAGTGATGTTGCGCAGCCATTTATCGTTGGTCAGCAGCGGGTAGCCGTAGATCAGGTCGATACTCAGGTTCTCAAAGCCGGCATCCTGACTTCGCTTCACACAGGTTTCTGCTTCAGTTGCATTGTGGGCACGGTTCATCCAGATCAGGTCTTCATTAAAGAACGACTGGATCCCGATGCTGAAGCGATTGATTGGAAACTGCCGGAACTCGGCAATCTTCTTTGCATCCAGGTCATCAGGATTGGCCTCCAGCGTAATTTCCGCATCATGCGCAATGGAGAAATGCCGGGTTAGCGTATCGAAGATCTTCTGTAATGCCGGAGGCGGCAGAACAGAGGGTGTGCCTCCGCCGAAGTAGATGCTTCCGATCTGTTGGCCCGCTAAGCGATCTTTCTTCAGTATGATTTCCTTGCATATGGTGTCGACCATTTCGTCTACATACTTGAGGGAAGTAGAGAAGTGGAAGTCGCAATAGGTGCAGGCTTTTTTGCAAAATGGAATGTGGATGTATATGCCGGCCATGTTATCAAGCTATGTTAAATAAGCATCGATCAATATAGAGGAATGTTGTCAGTTGCCTCAATCTCAGCCTATAAAGCATCTTCTTTTTCTCTTCGTCTATTGATTTTTAGCATCTTGTTCTTGTTGCCCGTTCTACCTTTTGGGCAACACGAGTAAGAAATCGCCGTAAAACTAAGAACAATCCAGGCAAATTGTATGGAGAGATGACCATTGAAGATCTGAATAAGGATGCTTATGCCGCAAAGTTGCGAAATAAATTGATAGCTGGATCATTTTACTTGTGCAAAGGTGTCCAGCGCTATGGGAAGGGCTTTTTTAGGAAGTCGAAAAGAGATAATGGTTAAGCCTGCGAGGGGATTCTATGATGAGGAGCAGGTTGACGAATTTGCAGAGTTGGGGGAAAGGCTTATTCTATTGTTAATAAGGAAACAATATAAAAGGCTCAAAACCCTCCAGATTTTCCTGGAGAATTTTGAGCCTTTTGGTAGGCCTATATGTCTTTCTCGACTTTCTTTAAATCATATTCATCTTTTTTGTAGCTCCATCCTGTAGCCAGGCCAATCACAAAAATGGCAAGTGCTACTGACCCCAAGGCAAAGATGGTATCACCAAATATGCGCATCCAACGTAAGGTGCTCATCAGAGGCTGTTGCATAAATTCGGCAGACCTGGCATACCACATTCCGTGGTTCACACTCGCGATCGTTTGGAGTAATCCGATTGGTAATAAGCTCAATAAAAGCATCAGCATTAAGCCAATATTAATACTCCAGAATGCAAAGCTAATCCAGGCATCTTTCCATACATTTTGGCGATATAATCCTTTCAAAACAAAGAGCATTAGGCCCATTCCCAGAACGCCATATACACCAAATAATGCGGCATGACCGTGTAGAGGGGTCGTGTTTAAGCCTTGCATATAATATAAGGCGATTGGAGGATTGATTAAGAAACCGAAGATACCCGCGCCCAGAAAGTTCCAAAAGGCAACTGCAATGAAGCAGTAAATTGGCCATTTATATGCCATTATCCAGGGCTTTAGCTTGCTGATCTTGTAGTTATGAAAAGCCTCAATGCCTATAAAGACCAAAGGAACAACCTCCAGAGCGCTAAATGAAGAGCCCACGGCCAGGATTGCCGTTGGTGTACCGGAGAAATACAGGTGGTGGAATGTTCCCAGGATACCTCCTGATAGGAAAATAATGGTGGAGAACAGAACGTTTAAGGTTGCAAATTTCTCGTTCAGCAGTTTCATTCTTGTGAAAATGAATGCCATTACTACGGTTGCAAAAACTTCAAAAAAGCCTTCAACCCATAGGTGTACGACCCACCATCTCCAGTATTCGGCAACCGCGAGGTTCGTTCTTCGTCCCCACATTAAACCGGCTGCATAGAATAAGGTAATGGCCACAGAAGAAACGATAAACATGATCAGTAAATGCCTGCTGTTATTTTTACTGCGTAAAGCAGGCATAATTGCTCTGGTCATTAATATCAACCATAAAATTAGCCCTATAAACAAGAATATCTGCCAAAACCTCCCTAAGTCAACATATTCATAGCCCTGGTGTCCGAACCAGAAGTTGTTCACATAACCCAATTTCTGCATAATGGAATACCATTGGCCGACCATTGAACCTCCAACGATTATCAAAAGACAAATAAACAGGAAGTTCACCCCGAGTTTCTGGAATTTGGGTTCATAGCCGGTCACTGCAGGCGCAATATATAATCCTGTTGCCAGCCAAGATGTAGCGATCCAAAAAATGGCGATTTGCACATGCCAAGTTCGACTTAATGAATAGGGCATATACTCAGCTAATGGAAATCCGTAAAATGCACTTCCTTCAACCCCATAATGTGCCGTAACAATTCCGAGAAGAACCTGAACAACAATTAACGCGGTCACAATCCAAAAGTATTTGATTGTTGCGCGCATGGATGGAGTTGGTGTAATAGAAAGTAAAGGATCTTCTGTTGGAATTTCATCTGCATCATGATCTCCTTCCGTGTTTTGGGCATTGTAAAATGCTAGAATTCCAATTCCAAGCAGTAAGATAATGATACTGAAACCTGTCCATAACATTAAGTCGGCCGTAGCAACATTTCCAATCAGATTATCATTTGGCCAGTTGTGAGTATAGGAAACATTTTCGCCTGGTCTTTCGGTAACACAGGCCCAACTTGCCCAAAAGAAGAATGTACCTATCAATCTCGCTCTCGCCGGATCCTTAATGGCGTTTTTGGAAATCGCATACTGATCTCTCAGTTTATCAAATTCACTATTGTTCCCAAAAATGTCCGCATAATATTTGTTTAGATATTCAAATGCCTGCAACCGAACATCAGAGAGTTTTAACGTCTTGGTGCTGGCGTCATAGGTGTTTTTGCGGAGCTCTTTTTTCAATCTGGTCTGCAAGACCGTTTGTTGCTCATCAGTTATCTTATCATAAGGCAAATGGTAATTTGTATTTGCCCAGACATCCAAAATAAACAAAGCCTCTCTGTGCAGGTAATCAGCAGTCCAATCAGGTGCTACATAAGCGCCATGCCCCCATATGGATCCAACCTCCTGACCTCCGATACTTTGCCAGACATTTTGCCCATCGCTGATATCTTCACCAGTAAACAAAACATCGCCTTTAGTTGATACGATCTTCTCCGGAATGGGCGGTGAATTTTGATAAATTTTTACACCAAAATAAAGTAGAACCGCAAAGGATAAGCTCATGACAATGGCAAAGGTTATCCACAAGTTTTTGGGATTTTTCATGAAAATTGATTTTTAGGATTTCGGATACATATATAATATTGAAGAGTTATTTAAGAGAAAAATTGCACCGGTCTTATTGAGTACTCCTGCTTGTATCTACAGGACTTTCGACTTTTATATAAACCAAATTAGTTATCTTTTAGTAAATATGTTTGAGAAACCACACCTAATTAGTTGATAAAGATCACTTTTTCGATCGTTAACCAATTCGTTCGACAATTAAGTTTTTCATTAAGTTAATTTTTAATATTCCTGGTAGTAGAACAAGCGACACATCATTCGGTGCATTTTTGCCTGTCATATACTTTATTCCGGGTTCTTCGTCATATAAAAAACTTGTGGGTTCTGGCTTTTACGAAATCAATAAGAGCGTGACTACGATGACAAAGCTAGTAAAATAAATAAAAGATAAAAAACTCTTTTATTATCGTAATATGTTATAGATTTGTTCTTGTTATGGGAATCTTCTCTAAAACTTGTAATGGAATTACAGCACTAAAGAAATAAAAATCAACTGATAAAAGTTAAAAACGTCTCAATACATTAAATAAACTAAACATCTTAAAAAAGCCAACAGCTTTCCGGTCGTGATCATTTTACTTCTTCATCGGTCAGCTTAACACCAAATAAAAATACAATGGAAACAAAGAAAGATATTAAAGGACTTGATGATATCATCTTATTCGTAGATGAATTCTATGGTAAGGTTCAGCAAGATAGTCTCATTGGTCCCATCTTTAATGACGTGATAAAGGACTGGGGGCCGCATCTGCAAAAGATGTACACCTTTTGGAATGCCGTGTTGTTTGGGGTGCCCGGATTTACGGGAAATCCTTTTGCCAGGCATGCGCCACTACCCATAGAAGGCAAACATTTTGAACGTTGGATCGAGCTTTTTTATCAAACCATCGATATGTTATTTGCAGGAGAAATGGCGGATAATACTAAGAAAAGAGCAGAGACTATGGCTATTATGTTCTTAAGTAAGCTGGAAGCCATGCGGGGAGGACCTGGAAGAGTGATCGTGTAATTATCAATAATATAATGAGTCTCGTTAATAGAAAACTAGAAGTACTTAGAAGCACGGTAGCCATATTCTGGCTTGGCTTCTTTATGTCGATAAGCTTTATGGAAGCTCCCCTGAAGTTCACTGTATTAAGTTTGCCACAGGGACTGTCTGTCGGACGGCTAATTTTTAAGACTTTGAATACTTGTGAGTGGATGTTTCTTGTAATTCTTGGAATCACTTTGCTGTTTCAAGCTGCGTCCCGTCGGACTACAACATTGATCTTATTGATGTGTGTAATTTTAATACTGGAGTCCATATGGTTATTACCGCTTTTAGACGCACGGGCATCACAGATCATTAATGGCATAACCCCCACAGGAAATTCGGTTCATGTCGTGTACGTCGTGCTTGAAATCCTTAAAGTCCCGGTTTTGCTGTGGATAGCCTGGCAGGGGATTAACGAATGCTTAAAAAATACAGCAAGTTGAAAATAGGTTTAAGATTAACCCGGCCGAAAGGATCATTAATGCAGTATCTAACTAAATCATGATAAAATGAAAACACAACCCATTAAACGAAGTGATGAACTGAAGATACTTTCCCGGGAACATCATCTGGGACTGCTGTTTTGTTGGAAAATAAAAGAGGGGCTGAAGTTACAGGCGGAGACCTCCAGGCTGAATGGTTATCTGAATTATTTTTGGAATGCCCATCTTAAAGATCATTTTCTGAGTGAAGAAGGATTGTTGTTTGACCGGATTGACGACCCTGTTTGCGAACAAGCCAAGGCCGACCACCTGGCCATCACCACGCAGATTGAAAAAATAAACAGTACCGAAGCGGGGACAGAGGCCTATATAATGCTAACCGAAATGTTGACTAACCACATCCGGTTTGAAGAAAGGGTTGCGTTTCCCGCTTTGGAAGAACACCTTGCGGCTTCACCATTATCTGGACTGGAACGCCTTTTAGAAAAGGATCATCAAGAAAAATTTAAAGACGAGTATCCCGATGAATTTTGGGTGAAACCAAAAGGAACTGCGTAACAAATAATCGTCGAGCATCATCGCATTCGGCGCCGCTATCAATCATTAAAAAGTATCAGAAATTTTAAGAATAAATATCATGAACATCACAAAAGAAAGTAACATTGGCGAATTGGTCGCACAAGATTACCGCACCGCTTCTGTTTTTAAGCAAAATGGAATTGATTTTTGCTGCAATGGTAACAGGACTATTCAGGAAGCCTGTGATAAGAGTAAAATAGAAAGCGAGGATTTAATTGCTCAGCTTGGCGCCTCCGCCTATCAAACCAATGGCTCGTCAGTTAATTACAATGCCTGGCCTCTGGACTTATTAGCAGATTATATTGAAAAAACCCATCACCGCTATGTAACAGCGAAAATTGAGGAGATCTTACCATTTTTGGAAAAGATCGTAAACGTACACGGGAAAAATCACCCTGAACTTGCAGAAATAAAGCAGCTGTTTGTTGATTCCGCGGGGGAATTGACGTCGCACATGAAAAAGGAGGAACTCGTACTTTTCCCTTACATCCGTAAGATGGAACAGACAAAACAATCTGTGGCAAGTTTACATCCCCCTTTTGGCACTGTACAAAACCCGATCCGAATGATGATGCATGAACATGATAACGAAGGCGAGCGCTTCCGTAAAATAGCTGCATTGTCGAACGACTATACCCCTCCCGAAGATGCCTGCAATACGTACAAGGTTACCTTTGCTTTATTGAAAGAGTTCGAAGATGATCTGCACCTGCACATACATTTGGAGAATAATATCCTGTTCCCCAAATCAATTGCCCTGGAAGAGCATTTGCTTACGTTATAAATAATCTGGAGAAAACATTAATTCGAAAACCAATTAGGAGATCATGAATAATCAAACGCCACCACACAACTATGATACACTTAGTAAAGCTGTTAATGATTTGATCAAAAGAGGATATACAACAGATTTTCTTTTGCACGAAGAAAAAGAATGCCTGCTGTGTAAAAACAATTCCTTTGAACTATCGCCGGAAGAGTTCTGTATTGACGAGGTTTATCGTTTTGAAGGAATGACAGATCCATCCGATGAAAGCATTGTCTACGCCATTTCGTCCCTACAACATGATATCAAAGGAATAGTAATAAACAGCTATGGAGCAGATTTTGGCTACCGGTCATCCAAGTTAGTCGAGCATCTGCAAAAACATCATTAACAAAGAAGGCAATGAAAAAATCCGAGACCGAAGCGTAACAGAACAGGGAGTTTAGCTCGCAACCTATGGTATTAACCGGAAAAATATTTAACTTTTACCGAGTACCATCTATTGCACTATGAACCAAACTACTACTGAGTCCCATTCCGGTGGATTAACAACGGCGTTAAACGCTGATTCCGTTCAGAACGCCCATCATCAGGTTGAATATTTGCCCTCATTAACCGCCCTCCGCGGCATCGCCGCCTTGCTGGTCGCAATCTTTCACTTTGAAATGGCTGCGGCCCGCTTTATTCCACAGGCGCAAAGTATGTTCTTTGAAAAGTGCTACCTGATGGTTGACCTGTTCTTCATTATGAGTGGCTTTATCATGATGCATGTTTACAGCAAGAATTTTCTCCATAAGATCGAGGGCAGGTCATTGAAGGGCTTTATGGTTGCGCGCTTCGCGCGGGTTTATCCTTTGCACCTGTTTTCGCTCTTGCTGTTGGTGATCATCGTTCGCTGGATCACCGACTGGGGCAATCCACCCATTGTTTTTGAACAACCATCCGATATACTACCGAATGTCTTTTTACTTCAGTCATTTGGGGTCATGAATATCTACTCCTGGAATATTCCCTCCTGGAGCATCAGCGCGGAAGCTGCGGCTTACCTGCTGTTTCCACTACTGGTACTTGCATTGGGCAAGAACAGGCCGTTATTTGTGGTGGTACTCACGGTGCTGGTTGTCGTGGCTTATTACTCCATCATGTTTGTGTTGCCGCGGGTTAATCCCTTGCATCCTGAAATACCTGTTCCGCATAACCTGAACACAACGTTCGATTATGGCTATATCCGGGGTATTGCTGGATTTACAGCCGGTATGCTCGTTTACCTGGCTTATGGTGTACGTGCCGTCAGGAAGGCTTTTTCAAGTGATGTTGTTGCATTCCTGATTATCCTTGCGGTGATAGTATGCATGCATTTCGCCTGGAATGATGGTCTGACTGTCGCGCTTTTTGCGGCACTGGTCCTGAGCTTTACGGCAAACAATGGTTCAATTGCACGCGTTTGCAAGGGGAAGTTCCTGCAGTTCCTGGGAGACATCTCTTATTCCATTTACCTGATGCAAATCTTTCTGCAGGAGCCATTTTCGCATGGGATTCAGCTGCCAGGAACCATTGGGGAAGGAAGAGGAAAACAGAATATTGAATTCTTCAGCGGACTGGGGTATTGCCTGATCTACGTTGTTTTGCTGATCTTGATCTCTTATGTGACCTATACCTGGGTGGAACGTCCGAGCAGGCGCTTTATAAATCGTATTTTCAGGCCGCATTGAATTCTACATTGGAAATGTTAAGTAAGCCTAATTCAGTCGTTCATAGTAGGGCAGGCGACTAAGCGGAACCTGGATGTCCAATGTCCGGCCGCCTTTAACAACCTTGCCTTGATCGTCCTTCCAATTACCTTTGGGAAGCTTAACCTTCCGCTTGTTGCCCTTAACAACCATGGGTGCGACCATGTATTTATCACCCAACATAAACTGATCCTTACAGTCGGTAAAGCCCTGGTGTGGAAACGTATATTCCATATGGCGAAGTATCGGTTCTCCGGTTTTCGCGGTGTTCTGTGCCACCTGAAGGATATAGTTGCCGATTTTCTGGTGGAACAAGGCAATATCCTTCGTGATCTTCAGGTTTTCCGGGCTTAGTATCCGCCAGGGTGCAACTGAAAATTGCATCATGGGCATCATGGCGTGTACCTGTGCGGAGCGGACGATCAACTCCTGATCAAACGCTGCGGGATCTATGTCCAGAAAGGTGGCAAAGGAGCCACCACCGATCATATCCGGGCAGACGTAACTGTAGCCCAGTAAACCGGCCGTTGCAGCTTGTGGGATGAGCGACTGTAGTGCTGCCCAGGAATAATCTTTATCGCCAAGCCGTTGGACCAGTTCAGTCCCACCCATCTTCCAACTGGCGCGGTATTCATTATAGGGAAAGTCCAGCCCGATCTCTGCCCACTTTTTACAGAGGTCCACGGCAGTTGCAGTTTTTTCAAAAAGGTTATAGTCGCCATTAAAGTAGTTCATATCACCTGCGTCGAACTTAAAGCCGTCGACACCATACTTTTCCTGTACCTGATGCAACTTGTTCTTAAGGTATTTAACCGCTTCCGGGTTTGTCAGATCATAGGAAGCGCTCACACCATTCCACCAGGTGATCATGGCCGGTGCATTTGTTCCTCTGGCTTTGATCAAAAATCCTTTCTGTTCCAGATCCCGGTATTCCGGACTGTCGGCACTCACAAAAGGGCAGATCCACAACATGATCTTAAACCCCATTTGATGCAGTTCATTGATCATTGCCTTGGGATTTGGAAATTTATCCGGCTTGAAGTCGAAATTGCCGTAATACTTCTGCCAGTTATCATCGATCATAAAGACCCCTTGTGGGAACCCGTGCTCTTTAACATCGTGTGCGTATTTAAGAACATCCGGCTGATTCTGGTTGTACATCAGTTCGATCCAGGTATTGTATTGTGGCATGGAAAAGAAGAGGGGCTGAGGCATTTTACCGGAGGTCGGAAAGTGCAACCTGGATGCATGCAGGAAGGCATCTCTTAATGATTTTCCAGACTGGACGACTTTTAATTCTTCCACTTCAGAGTAGGTGCGAAGTTTGTTACCCTGGATTGAAAACTTAAATGGAGAATCACTCCAGATATAGCGACCGTTGGAGGAGATCAACAAGGGCGCATTTTGGTTGTTGTAATTTTGTGTCGCCAGGTCTTGTAGCTTGAGGTCTGCAAAAGGCATTTCCTGCCCTAATCCAACAAAGGCGCCCCACCATTTTTCATCGCTTTGAATTGTGGTTTCTGTGGTGTACTTCCCTTGGGCGAGGCTTAGGAGGGGAGCAAGCAGGAGTATCAGGAGTGACTTTCTCATTATTTGTGATTACTGGAGTCTGGCATTCAAGCCTTTCTGTACCTAAGATAAACTTTCACCCTGCAGTTTGCATGCGCAAACGTTTGCCTAATCTTTAGAGATCAGATCACCCGAGCTGATTGTTAGTTCGCAGGTCGACCATAAGGGTTACCTGACTGCGGGTATCTGGGTGTTGATTTCCCTCGGGGCCTTACCGAACTTCTTTTTAAAGGAATGTGAAAAATGTGAAAGGCTTTCAAATCCCAGGTCCAGGTAGATGGCGGAAGCCTTCTTGTGGTGTTTTTCGATCAGGTGTCTGGCTTCAGCAAGCCTGCGCTCCAGCAGCCAATGCCGTGGAGAAGTTCCAAAAGCCACTTTGAAGTCTCGCTTAAACGCCGCCAGGCTCCTTCCGGTCAGTTGTGCAAATTTTTCAATGGGCACATTATAATGGAAGTTACTTAGCATAAACTTCTTCAGGTCGATCTTGTAAGGATCAGAAAAGTCGAACAAGAAAGGCTTGAGATCTGGCATACCATACAGAAGCAGTTGTACAGCCTCCTTAACCTTTAAAAGGCCCAGGTCTGAATTGAGCTGTTCGGAGGAACTCCTACCGTAAGGCAAAACGGATTGAAAATAGCCTTTAAGGAAGTCGTTGGGAGGAATTATGATGTTCGACGGGCCGGTATACTTATCTGAAATTTCTATTTTTTCCTCCAAAGCGATTTTTCTGAGCAGGTTCTCCTGCAAAGAAATGATGATCGCTTCATAGTTTTCATTGGGCGGTTTGGGTGTTTTTGTAAGTTGTGCCAGTTGGTTTTTGCCAATGAGCAACATCTCGCCCGTTTGCAAAGCAACAAATTGGTTGGAAGTTTCCAGGCTAAATTGCCCGGAAACCAGCATGACGAGTGTATTGTGCGTCAGGAAGCATGTCTTTTCCTTGCGCATCGTTGATAGATACGAGTGGAAGATTACGCCTGAAAGTATTTCGGTTGGATTAATCACCTTATAAAGATAGGTATCTACACGATTAAAAAACTTTGCGCCTAACGATTCAGATAGGTACCGCCAAGTATGTTGCCCGGAGCAAACGTCGTGTTCAGTGTATTCATTTCCTCGTTGCTAAAAGTAATTGCCATAGCGGCCATATTTTCTGGTAAACGTGATCTACTGCTCATGCTAACCAATGGCATTATGTGATCGCCTTGCGCATTGACCCAGGCAATAGCAAGTTGCGTCGGGCTAATGCCTTTCTGTTTAGCTATTGACTTGAGTACTTCTACTTTTTCGAGGTTCTTAATCAGATTTTCTCCTTGAAAACGCGGGAACTGATTCTGATAGGCTTCTGGCGGAAGCGGCACTTTGAGGTCTCCGCTAAGCAGCCCTTCTGCCGTATTGGCAAACGCGACGACACCAATACCTAGTTCTTTGGCAGCGGGCAGCAGATCGCTTTCGATCTGACGGTCAGCAAGGGAATAGCCGATCTCCAATGCGGTCACCTGATGAATCTTGTTCGCTTCTTTTAATTGTTCCGGTGTGATTTCCGATACGCCTAAATAGCGAACTTTTCCCTCCTGAATCAGATCAGCAACAGTGCCGATCACATCTTCGATCGGCACACGATCATCTATCCGGCAGGGTTGATATAGGTCTATTGTGTCAACACCCAAACGAACCAAAGAATAGTTAATGAAGTTTTTAATGGCTATCGGACGTATATCCAGACCCAGCCATTGTCCGTTGTGGAACATGGCTCCAAACTTGACGCTAATAAATGCCTGTTCGCGGCGTCCTTCGATGGCCTTGCCGATAAGCAGTTCATTATGTCCGCTACCATAGAAATCTCCGGTATTCAAAAAATTTATGCCATTGTCCAAAGCCATCTGAATCGTTGCGATGCTTTCACGCTCGTCTCTCCTAGGGAAGCCCCAAAATGGTGACATCCGCATACAACCCAGTCCGAGTTTGGACACCAGTGGTCCATTTTTACCCAGGTTTATCTTTGTTCCTGTTTCCATAATCATTTGCATTTAAGTTGTTTGACAAATATGGATGGTTTAGGGGGCCAAGAATTTCCTAAGAGGCTCAGTTTACTTGCCTATATGGCTCATGATGGATGGGTATTTAGAATTTTGAAAGTGCACCGGTTGGCAGGTGCCTTGACTTGGCCAAATACGGTTTGTCTCTTGAACTATTTTATTGCTCTGATGGAGGGGGCAATTTGACACCCCATTGCTTATTTGGCTGGTTTCCCATCGTTAAAATCAGTCTTCCTCCTTTCATCAGTTCGTCGCGGTAAAGCCAGCAATTGTTTAAAGGTCGCCCATTAAACTCAGCGGAC
>Ga0157371_10002992_pt1 | contig 15691 bp, 14 predicted proteins | sample C45metaG_FD_113462 | JGI IMG/M metagenome (GOLD analysis project Ga0157371, IMG submission 113462) | Corn rhizosphere microbial communities from Kellogg Biological Station, Michigan, USA - C4-5 metaG | ecosystem: Host-associated > Plants > Roots > Rhizosphere > Soil | place: USA: Michigan...
CTGCCTCCAGTCCCTGAAGTCAGGCATTCTAGCCGGACGCTTACTCCAGCCGAACTTTCCAGTAGTGGCAATTTGATTTACGATCCTGGCAATCGGGGATGTCGTAATTAAGGAGTACGCATGGCAAGGAAGACGCTGATTTTTGGCAACGGTCTAGGGATGGCTCTGGACCATCGGCATTTCTCGTTAGAGCGGGCGCTTGAGGAGGTTTGGGACCATCCGCGTCATCTACCGGACCACCAAAAAACGTTGGTAGGTCGCTGTGTTAATAACGACGGTGAAGCGCCGCAGGGCGAGGAACAGCTCGACACCCTCCACGTCGTCGTCGCGGCTTGTAATATGCTGAACAAAATTGGCGATGAAGACGTTCATTGGTTGTCCGCCGAAGGACAGGAGTTTCCGACAGCCGTAGCGAAGTACATACATAGGGTCGCGTCCAATCTGCATTTGTACGACGCATCACTACCAAATACTTTTCTTGATCCGCTTTTCGATTTCATTCGTGATACTAAATCGAATATCGCGACCTTGAATTACGACCGGCTGCTCTATGGAGCCCTTATCGACAACGGCTTTATGGACGGCGGCTACAGGGCCTATCTGGTCGATGGCATGATAGACGGTGGATTCGGGGCGGAGACGCTTGAGCGTCGATACGGGAACGATTTCGGCTATTACCTGCACCTGCATGGGTCTCCTCTTTTCTATGATGACAGGCGCGGCGCTGCTCGTAAGATGACGCGGGACATGTTAACCATGAATTCGGCGGAGATTTCAAACCATATCGTCTTGACGCACGTTACCCATAAACGATCCGTAATTGGCACCTCCAAAGTCCTTTCAACTTATTGGGATTACCTCCACGATTGCTGTCATGAGGTAGAGGAGATAATTGTATTCGGGTACTCGGGCGGCGATGTTCACCTCAACGAGGTACTTGCGGCCTATGCCCGAACGGCGGCAATCAGGGTAGTGGAATGGCGTGGGGCGGGCACTCGAACGCAGCGTGAGCGATTTTGGGAACGGATTCTGCGTACTGAGCATTTCGATCTGGTTCGGAAAGCCAACGTCCTAGACTTCACTGACTGGTGACAGACCTAGCCAGCGGTTGGGTCGATCCTTTGGGCTCGGGTTGCGCTAGGAGGTGAGTTCGCCGTACGGTTACCAACTTTCCGCCTATAGAATCACTAATAGCTAACGCTTGCGCCCCCGGGCATGGCGCTTCCCCATATCGATAAAGACTATTCACATACTCGGAAAAGGGGCAAGATTGCGCGGCTAATAACCTTCTTGATCACTCATCTAAAATGACGCTAGCCTCTCATACAAAAACCGACGGCGCCGCTGCTGCACGATATGCAGCAGGCCTACTGGGAATTGCTACCTGCGCTGAAACCACAGCTACTACGATGGCTGAGGACGCAGGGAAAGTTGACGTTAAGCTTTCGTTCCGACACATCGCACTAACGAATAAGCTTATAACTGCACACGCACAAGTGAAAGCAGGCCCGTCTTATCGTAGAACCTCAGATGCAGATTCAATTACGTTAGCGATCGATAGAAAAACGCTTGAAGCACTGTCAGGGACAGGAATGCCCGGTCTGGTGATTTGGGTGCCACCGCCGCCAATGGATCGACTCTATTGGTATGTTACCGACCCGCGCACCCCGCTCAAGACTCCTACCAAAATACCAAAAACACAGTATTTACGACCCTCCCTTCGGTACGATCTGACTCGACTTTACGACTACGCGTCATGGTCATATCGCAGCACTGCACAAACGATTGCTCCGCTTTCCACCCAAGTGCTGCCGAAAGCAAGGTGTGCATACAAAGCGCTGAAATTAAAGGAGTGGAGCAACCCTTTGGTAGGCCGCCTTCAAGTCACCCGCTTGGCTTGGCGACACATCACAAGACGCTCAAAGTCAGAGGCAAGACGTACATTGTCGCTTAGGGCTGTTCCCTACTTGAAAGCATTCCTCGGAAAACCGCCAGATCGTTACACATGTAATTTCGTCGGTTTAGAAGTCAATGGCTCGGTGACGAAGGAATCAAGGTACCTGATGTGCTGGTATCGGCAGGCACTTACGATTGACGGAGAGAGCCACTCTCTCCTGGTTCGCATTCGAGAAGAAATTACCTATCCAACGGAGTGGACAAAGCGCCCGCTTAGTGCAGGAGACATCACTCAAGTAGCCACGTTGGCGGCTTGGTGGTGCAAAAAAGACAAGTGACGCACCCGCCTCGGATTTCCGTACTGACGCATTGCCGAAACAACGAGTCGCTTAAACTCCGCGTCATCTAACCGGGATGGTTGAGACGGGTACGCCGGCCCGAATCGTACAGAATCCACAGCACTAGTTTCAAGTTCATTTCCATCGGCAGCTTTCTGGCTGTTGGCGCCGACGCCGAATTGAACCAGTCGCCGAGATGTCACTGATCCAGTCTGACTCCTCGCGAACCATTGTCTGTGTGGGATTTCGTCGGTACGTGGGTCAGTTCTGTGTCGGCGTCTACAGTGCCCACTTAAATTTAAGTGCGCACCATGTCTTGGCCTTGCGGGGCCAGGTAGGTGACTTGGCCGGACGATTACGGATGAACTCACGCCGTCATCGCTTAGATTCTACGTCCCCCTCCTCGCTCCGTATCGTAGTAAATGCTTTTCTAATCGAAGGCCACGCTCGGTCGAAACCAGCAAAACAACGAACCTCTCACACCTGAGCGACTGAGGTGGTGCTCTATCGGTGCGATTTTCCTAGATCAAGTGGACGCCATAGAAGAATGAGCTACTCTGGGTGCTAGATGGTAGCTATTCGCCACCAATCACCCGAAAGGATGTACGCGTGATAACTGAGCTAAGCATTGATGGAGTCACCAGTTACAAACTCCCTACACTGATCAAGCCCACGAATAAAACCTCTCTGATGTATGGTCTGAACGGAGCAGGAAAAAGCACAATATCTGAATTTCTTTACAACCCTAAAGGGCTTATGTATAGGAAATGTAGATTTACGACAAGTAAAGACTGTGAAATATTAGTTTACAATCAAAGCTTCCTTAATGACTACTTTTATGAAGAGGACGGCCTGAAGGGAATATTTACACTATCGAAAGAAAACAAGGAAGTAATTCAATTAATCGAGAGCGAGACCAAAAAACTCGAAACACTGAATAAATCTCACGCGGACAAATCGGACGCAAAACTTGCGATTGCCGAACGCATCGAGAAGGAAAAATCGAAAGCTAGTGCCAAGACATGGGAAATCAAAACTAAATATTCTGGAGGGGATAGAGTACTGGAATTTTGCCTTGAAGGTTTGAAGCGAATAGAACCGCTATTCCTGCACATTAGCAGCTTACCGCTACCAGCAGAGCCCCCGACCTACACAGTTGACGAGCTTAAGTCAGAAATGGCTTTAGTTGAGGGCGATACGGCGATTCAGCTATCGACCATTACCGCGATAAACGCCGACTGGCTAGAGGTCGAGACAGATCCAATATTCAACAAAATAATTGTAGGTAGTCAAGAAGGCTCAGTAGCCCAGTTCATTGGACGACTAGGTAATACCGACTGGGTTAAGTTAGGCCTAGAATACATTGATCCTAACGAAGAAACCTCTCTACAATCGTGCCCATTTTGCCAAGAACAAACCATAACACAAAAACTCGTGCAATCGATTAACGATGTGTTCGATGAGGCATACGAACTAGACATGGCCGCGCTAGGACGCCTTAAAAACCAATATGAGCTTTGCGCCTCACAAGTCAATCTACAAGATATTACCTCCCTCCCTGTATGCGATAAGGAACTGGAAGATTCTTGGACTTTAGCAACGGAGTCTCTAAAGGCCACATTCCGAGAAAACATCCTGCAAATTATCAACAAAACAAAAACGCCAAGCATGCCTATTACGCTTAAAAGCAGCCGAGACGCAATAGTTTTAATAAATGAGACAATCGCGACACTAAACAATTATATCGCCACGCACAACGACAAGCTGTCCAACAAGAAAAGAACTACTGACAATATCAAAGCTAGGTTTTGGTCCCTAATGCGATGGGAATATGCGCAAACGCTTTCATCCTATACCGAGTCATTAAAAGACCTGGAGACAGAATCCTCCGCTGCGAATAAAGCAGTGCTCGACATCGAGCTGGCCGTCAATGCTACCACTGTGAAGATATCAAGCCTGAGAAAACAAACTGTAAATATAGACGAGTCCATTCAGAGCATAAATGAGGCTTTACTGGAAATAGGAATTGATGGTTTTACAGTATTAAAACACGGGGAGAACCTTTACAGAATTGCGCGATCTGGAGAGAGCAAGAATGCATTCCATTCCCTTAGCGAAGGCGAAAAAACCGTAATTAGTTTTTTGTACTTCGTTGAACTGTGCAAGGGACAGAAAACTGCATCAGCGGTCCCCCTGGATAAGATAGTGGTAATTGATGACCCGATATCCAGCCTATCCCATATATACGTATTCAACATCGGACAGCTTATAAACAGAATCTTCATAAATAGCTCAACATACAAACAAGTCTTCGTACTGACCCATAGCCTTTACTTTTTTTATGAGCTTACGTTAACCAATAAAGAACAACGCGACGAAAAGCAACATCTTTTCAGAGTAATAAAAAATGGCATGGGCAGCAGCATAACGCCTATGAAATACGAAGAAATCCAGAACGACTATCAATCATACTGGTCAATCGTAAAAGACCCGGCTACACCGCCGGCGCTGATCGCCAACTGCATGCGGAACATCATAGAATATTTCTTCAACTTTGTTCAAAAGAAAGACTTCAACAACGTATTCCAAATACCGGCTTTATCCGCAGATAAATTTAAAACTTTCTACAGATACATGAACAGAGAGTCACATTCTTTAGGCCAGAACATATTTGACATTAAGGAATTCGACCACCAAGTTTTCAAAGACGGATTAAAAATCATATTCTCTGAGTGCGGATATCTGGAGCATTACAATGCAATGACCAAATAGATCGTCGCTCCACAGGAAAAAATGATTCTCCTTGATTTCCGGGTAGCCGTCGCAGGCCTCGCGGCAGCTACGCCGGTCCTTGCCTACGCAAGGATCGGACAGTACAAATTAGCGCTACCCACCTCGGTCATCACTTAAACGTGAGACCTGCTCTCACATCTACTACATGGTGTAACCGTGCGAAATCCTGGGCGGCAGAAATCGCCGACAAGCTGCCATCCTGATAGAGCTTGCGTCACAGGATAAGCAGACTGGCATTGACGCAGATGTGCTGAGCCCCCCACCGAAACACTCTGCCCAAGCTCAAGGTTCCCGCGAACCCTGGCCAGTTTCTACTCTGGGTTCCAGCGGCGCTGACGCTCCTAGCCCAAAAACCTTGCCACTCGTGTCGTTGTGACAAGTAATGAACTAGCCGTTTCCCTATCCTTTATCGTAAGGGAAACAGTGTCTTGTCTTTCATGGGGCTAGCTTAAGTATGTACACCCTCCCCATAAAGTGACAACCACACAAACACCAATGATGATTTTTTTGTAAAAAAAACAGCAAATACGAATATCAAAGAACAATAAATCAGATGATTTTCAGGCAGTTAAGACAAGAACAAAAAACCAAAAACAAAAACATATAATAAAGAACCAAATACGCAATTAAATCAGACACTTGCGCGGCTTATCACAATCATCTATGTTCCCCTCTAGGACTAGGAGATTAATGATGCAGTACTTCACTCTGATAAGTGCCCAACCTAATAACTGGCGAAATGCGTCGCTGATAACAGACGCTGGCGAGCCACTGATTTTATTTGATCGGTACAAACGGCACTTAGTTAAAAGAGGAGTATCAAATGGAACAGGTGCTGCTTATATAGGACACGGCAGCCGATTCATCGATTTCTGCGAATCAAAATCGCAGACGGGATTTCTTTTGCCAACATCAATATATGACCTGGCACTTGATTATGAACAGTACCTACTCCACAGCAGTGTCGACCTGGAACGACTTCCACGAAAGCGGACGACTCCTTCTTCTTTGCCGGTAATTGAAGCCGCACTAAAACACTTCGTACACGTGTACGAAGCCGCTCCGAATATTGACTTCCTAACAATAACAACCAAAGAATTAAGCGCGAATTACTCCCCTCAAGCACAGACGCTGATGAAGCAACACAGCCTTCTCGGAAGTGTAATAAGAGGAAGAGGAGCGAACCGTGACAGAAGCAAAAAAAGTTTGTTCATTACTGTAAAATCGCGTCGCTCGCAAGATACTAACAAAGTCAAGTCATTCGAACTTAATAACATACACAAATTATTCGAAGGCGCAAAGACATATCGCGATAAGTGCTTTTATGCACTAATGAGCAGCGGAGGAGTTAGAACATTTGAGGCGGAGCAGTTGCGACTTCACAAAGATCATATAGATGTTAATGAAAAAAAGGTCTTTATTCGCAACCCCTTCCTGGAGCTAATTCCAGCATTAACACTTGACGAATGGGAGCGATTACACTGGAAAGGTCGAAGCATAAACGAAGTATTCTTAGTCGCGCCTTGGAAAGAACTTTTTTTCAAGTATTTGGATGATTATCTGACACACGAATACAACCCCAATGTAGACCATGACTTTCTATTTCAGATTGCTAAAGGTCCCCGAAAATCCAGACCTCTGTTTACTAGATGTCGAAGTTCAAAAATTGATAATTTTGATGCTGCGTGCCGAAGGGTGGGCATCAAGCCCACCAAGCAAAGCAAACTTCACTCCCTACGCCACAGCTATGGTGATTACTTATACAATTGGATTCCTACGCCTTCTGGTCTAGGAATGCCCGAAACATACGTCTGGCACAACCTCGGGCATGCAGATGCGCGGCAAATGCCCCGCTATGCAAAGCTAAATATAGACAATATGAATTCTATTTTACGAGAATCTGAGGCGCTTATCGGCTCCTCGGAGGAAATTGATATCGATATGATCAGAATCGAACACTACGAGCGAGAAATAAAGAAGATCAGAGCCAAAAAGCTGGGTGATAAACTTTGATCAATATCACAGAAGAGATCGTTTTGCTGACAACGAAGCCGGAGGTACTACATCTGGCCTGCGTGGAGGCGCTTGATGCAACCAGCGCCCTGTATCGTAAAACATTTGACCCACGAGGTATTCATCTACATGACATACCCACCGCCTCTAGCAAATGTAATTATAAAGAACTGGCGTTTCCTTCTCTTATCAACATGGAACAGGTATTCGATAAGCGCTGGGTTGAAAACTTATTCTCTTGCGCGAAAGCTGAACACACAGATATGGACTCAGCAGCCATCAGCCGAATCCTGGGATATCGAAGTATACTACCTGATACCCTTGCAAAAGCGTGCGTGACAGCCCTTCGAACTGTTCTGCTTTACCTATGGTCAAAAAAGCATCTACTCCTACCAATGAGCTTCCCACTGCCGAGGCGGGTGGTTGATAACAAAAGGGTTGAATTTGCCACAGAGTTCTATACCGAGGTGCTCGCATTTTTTAGAGCGCCTTTTTGTGGAACCGAACTGGAACAACCTGACATTATTATGCATATGCGGGGAGCATCACCCGACAATCTTAACTGGTATGGCTATAAACCGATTTTGGGTTCCGACTGGCATACTCCTTCTGACGTTACAGTGGAAGACCTCAACAAACTAAATATCTTTCTAGCTAGTCAGAGAAGGCAGACAGATAATGTAAAAAGGAAAGTCTATTCAATAAGCGCACTCGCGATTTCGGAACCATTGCTTTCTGCTTTCCCTGAAAGAGTTAGTTTTACTGCGTCAGACATCACGACCTTCCCAGTTAACTACGTGACACCAGATATCATTCTAAGAGAGGCTGAAGCCACAGATAATCCAGCTTTTGCTGACCAAAAGAAAGCGTGGGTGGCCGCCGAGGAACTTTTTATCGAATTCAAACGCCGCTCAAAGATTAAGAACATTCGTGATATTACACATAGCATCGGCGTCTTTAACAAGTACATCTTTGAAGAGCTTCCTAGAGCTGGACTGACCCCACCACTACCTGTCGAATTTACAGACAGATACATTTCAGCCAATGAGAATATCCCTTCCACTATCGAGTTCTTGGGTACAAAGGCGATAGTCAATACAATACGGCAAATGTTTGAATTTTTTGAGGACCAAAATCATCGCCATGATTTTCTGAAGAACTTCAAAAATCCCATTACAAAAATGGATATACCTATTGGCAAGTCCCGTAGGGTCACGACTAAAAGTGTCTTCCGCCTGTCAATTTTTCGCAGCTTTCACGCATTTATTGGCGCCCTTCAACAGCTTACTTGCAAGTTGTTTCATCTGCTTCATGACAACGCAGGCGATCCTGAATTTACAAAAAGGTTCCTCAACGACATGAAAGATGGAATCATCAACATCGCGGACTGGTGTGAGTGTCCTACTGTTGTGTATGTTGATCCTCGCAAAGGAAAGATGACTTACCAATTAAAATGGATTCCAGTATCACTACTTCAAATTGGCAAATATCGACTGACTAATGCTCCGACTACAAAAGTGCGGGTGCCCAGACCCCACGCAATAACGGTCGTGAGGGTAATTATTGAAACTGGTTTGCGTGCTATTACCGCGCGCTGGTTGGACCGTGCACGTCATGCGGCAATTCCAACACCGGACTCAGACGATCTGTTGTACTCTATGTACGTCTCAACTGACAAAGTAAACGGGCCTTGGGAACGTCCTACCTCGACATCTGTGTACTATATGCTTGAAGAGTTCATTCGTGTTCAAGATCATTACTTAGATACAAATACTAAAATCCTGTTGGACTACGATAACTTTAAGGATTCGCCGTTCGCACCAATTAACGCCATGTTCGTGCTGCCAGAAAAAGACGATGTCTTGCCGGAGCATGTTCTTGCAAAATTTTATCGAACGTTGATGTACACGTTCAACTTGTATCTTAAAGCACAGGAAATCCCCACCGTAGACCAACTACCTGTCGAGTTGGCCGAACTAAAATTTGATCAAGAGTCTGATTTTGTATTAGCGCATAAATTTCGGACAGCCTTCAAAACTTGTTACACGCCCCATGGTATGCGTGCTACTGTGATTTCCTCACACGCTCCATTTTTACCGCCTGAACTTATAGGACGTCGTGTGTCAGGTCAACAAGCCGTCGCCAGTGTTGGTTACTATACAAAGTTAGATCAAGAATATCACAATGAAGTAAGTGATCTCGGCAATGTGCATCCAACCCGGCTACTTGCTAACATTAATGCGGTATTCAACCCCGATGATTGCACCTTAGCGACTTGGTTAACCGACCCCAATGACCTACCTCGAAAGCTACATGATCTGGGTGCAATTGCTTTGCACGCTGATGCGCCTCCTAGCGGGTCTCTAATCAATGTTACTGAAATCACTGATCTTCGTTTCGACTTTACACACGTATGCAAGAATGGCCAAATTTGCACGCCAGAAATTATCGCGACCATCGGTGAATTTTCCTGCGGAAGATGCTATGCGGCTATAAAAACAATCCACCACTTACCTGCGATAGCAGCCAAGTGTAGATTTTTAGCTCGTCGGATAGATGATACGAAAGAGCACCTACTATCTACCGCAAAAATTACCGATAACGAACGAGTGCTCCGACAACTGGAGATCGACTTAGAAAAAGACTGTGCCGAATTATCTGCATGGATTGCATCAGCGGAAATGCTAGCTGCCAACAAAGAACGGCTAAAGAGTCAGTCCGTCATCTATCGCTCTGAAATCCTTAGCTCTGGAATAGTTAAGATTGAGCCTGCTAGCGATCAGTTAAGCCAGCTAATACTGGCGTCGATTGACGCAGATCATTATCCGGAATTTCTTGACGAGTCTCTTCAGCGAAAACTCCGCGAGCTATCAACCCGACTGATGGTCTACAAAGGAGAAATTTCTGGAATTTTGGATATTCCGCCAGGACCTTCGCTACCAAGCTATTTGAGAGGAATTGTAGGGTCCATATGCCTCGCAGCCAACATCGCTCTAGAGGACCTATCTAGCATGTTGACCGGAGAGGTCGATACGACAATTAGCTTGCAAAACATTCTCACCAGAATTGGAGGCTGACCTATGGGTGCACAACCAGGAGAAAACCGCTTTGAAGCCTTTCAGAATCATCGAGCTGAATCAGCAGCGAGAAGCATCAACGAAACTGTAAATCAGCTTCAGAAGATGAATATATCGTTTCCCAATATCCACAGTGCTAGCTTATGCGTGTCTGAACACTTAAAGAAACTTGAGGACCGGTCTGTACACCGCTCTCCATCGACACTGCTGAAAAACTCCAATTTCCGTCTTTGCATTCAATCACTGGTTAGGAAAAGCTCGGTGAACGCTAGTGATGATCGCAGCAGTATCATTGCTCAGATTAAAATTAAAAGGCTTGAGGACGAAGTCAAACGGCTCACGAAAGCTTTGGCGATCCGGCCCACAGGCGCAGCGCAGGCTCAACCAGCCATTGAGTCAGCCGTGGACACTGCCGAGGCCAACAAACTGTGCATTCTAATCAGCGAGATGTTAAAGCACGCTGATTTCCTCTTTGACATCGACCATCAAAAACGCATCATCACCAAGGCCGGCAAATATTCTTCTGACCGATTTATCACTCCTTCAGAGAATATCTCCCCTTACTTTAGTTGGCTTGAGCAGAAGGCTTCCTTACTACGTAGCATTGGTGCGGATAGAGGCATCATCTCCTAGAGCGACGATGAGAAAACATTGTCGGCCCCTATTAGAAAGGAGTGATTCCCCTATGGGCAAAAACGGCCCTATACGGGAAACCGCTTCGGTTTACCCTGAATAAATAGAAGAATGACTAACTGAAAAATTATTTTCCAACCATTCCAGAAGTCCTCGTTTATCTTTGAACACTCTTTCGCAACTTTGGCTGATCATTGGATTATTTCCAGTTGGCAACGCCTGCCGAACATCCTCTTGTAATGCAATGCACCGTTTCCCATGAGCGAAGCAGTAACCTAATTCGAAGGCCACACCTTCATCAATATGAGCACCATGAAGCACAGCCAGTATGATATCGGCCTCGGTCATTGCTTGCACATCTGCATCAAAAACCATTCTTGCAGCTACATCTTGAGATATGCCACCTTTGACGAGATCTCGCATCAGAAGGCCATCCTTTTGAGGTAAAAAAACATCAAAAAATGGCGAAATATCCTCTGCTAGTGATAGGTTGTAAGCAAGCTCCATCTTATTGAACAGTGGAGCGGCAAAATAAAGACTCATTTTCTTAGACATTGGCAATTTTACTCATTTCAGCATCAAGGTTGACTGGAGAATATACTGGCGAAAAAATAATCTTCGCCACATCGCGGACTACGTCAACTTCTCGCCTACTGGTTGAATGAATAATTTTTGGCATTAGTGGCTCATAAAGTTCCAGACTCTTGGACTGAAGCTTTGCAATCTTTTCCGGAGGCCAGCTACTTTCTTTTCTCTTAGTAATCAACCTAGACCAGATTTCGATTGGTTCGCCTACCATGTGAATGATTTCGCCACTTTCAATAAGCTTCGATGATTTCCCAGGTCTGATGCCCTCATTAAGCATCGAGCGAGCCCGTTCTTCTTCAGTCACGTCAACCACAAATGTGAGCGGATCGATTGGGGATCTGTCGATGAGAAATAGTCCAACCGCCTTTCCTATCAAGTAACTGTTCTTTTTTCCAAACTGCTCGTTTGTCCAAGAGTCGATTGTCATCGTTTTTTGAGTCGATAAATCTTCTGGAGAATTCGCCATTTCAGAAGGGCGCTCGTCAAACCACTCATCGAGTGTTATCAAATTACCAAATTGACTCAAAACTGTAGACTTTCCAATACCTATGGAACCTACCATATAATAGCAATATTTGGTGGGAAGCCCGAGGATATCTGACTGTTGTAAAAATTCATCTTCTGGAATAGTTATTGCCAGTAAAAACTCTTTAATGTCGGAGTTCTTAAAAAACAAAGTTATTAAATTATAGTTGTTGAAATTCGCCTCAAAAATAGCTGACTTTGACTGGGCATCTAGAACCTCACCATCGTTCATATACCTGATGAAATAATTGTAATTTCCAGGACTTATAGCTGCTGCCTTACGCAACAAATGCAATAAAGTTGAGTCGGTGAGTGAATGCCCTAACAAGATGCTCGTTTTTTTTGTTAAGACATGAAGCAGCGTTGAAAGCCCACCGCCTATTCCGTCGAGTAATTGATCAGCGAAGGCACCGTCTGAAAATATAAGATTCTCACTTTGGAATTTTTTCTTATCAAAGGGCAAAAATCCATTTGGATGGTAAATCACACATTTATCTTTAGTGAACTGAGCATGATGTGACCAAACGGTCTGGTAAGGGCGTTCATGTTTAGTCGGATTTAGATCCGTACGTGACAACCCGTACTCCACATAGTCGTCAAAATTGTAATTCACAGTCAGCTCTGACTGCTTTATAAAGGCTATCATCTCCTCGAAATATGGATGATTATCTATCGTGCCACGACGTTCATTCTCCTTCGTTTCACCATATAAAGCATCATGAATTAACTCACGCCAATCAGATAGAATTTTTCTTTCGACCAAGTTAGCATTCGCGTAAAGCCCTCCTTCTAGTATTTCAGCTTTTTTATAAGAGTGAAATATCTCAAAAAGAACTAGAGCTGCTTTGCCTGGCGCATCCGTGACCAACATAGATTCAGGCGCCTTCGACTGCATGGCATTCCTGATTTTTTCAATCAGGCTCCCCCAAAGAGGTAACTTTAGATCCCAACTGATGCCAGCCCCTAGCACTAAGCTTGCTTTGTTTTTATTTAATTGCACTCGAAGTTGACAGATATACTTCCAGGCCGATATGACTTCGCCAGACTGAAATTTTGATTTGGCAGAGGCCATTGGTCTCATCCCTAGGTGGTGAAAAACAACAACATAGTCTAGATGGCTGTGGGTATGATAAATACTCAACGAGAGGCTTTACCATCTCAATATCAATGATGCCAGTATATTCGACATTTCTAACATGACGACAGCGCAATTCGAGGTTCTCGCCCTTGCAACCGACAGCTGCCAGCAGACGTAGGGTGTTCGATGATTGGGGGTGAATGCGCTACATTTGCCTATTGCCACCAAGCAGGCTGCTCATTGTGAGCAGAAGCTTCGGAAGGTCCACAGCTGTATGGATAGCATTGGTCTCCTAAACCTCTTCCACGCAGTGGCCCTGGATACGCAAGGCGCCGGGCGCGGCAGGCGGTGTTCGGCGTCCCACTGGGCCACGATGAGCCTTAACCACGGAAAGATCCAAATGACCAACCAAGCCAACGCAAACGAAGACCGCGTTTACATCAATCTGATCAGTTCACTTGGAGATCCAGTTGTTTCCGATCCTGCGTATCAACAGGAGTTGCGAAACGTTAGTTCTTCGCTGCATGAGGCTGGCATTAGCTTCTCTCAGCGTGGCATAGCCTTCGATTCGGCGCATGCGGTTGGATATCCGCTAGGAGAGTATTTCATTTCCCTCGCTCAGATTGCGGCCCCCATCGTAACTGCTGCCCTAGTCGCCTGGATTCATGGGCGGGCTGGCCGAAAGGTAAAATTAAAGGTTGGTGATATAGAAATCGAAGCGACTACCCAAGACGAGGTTGATGCATTGCTTAAGAAGGCTCTCAAGGCAAAGGCCAAAGGCTCCTGATACTGACAAGCTGATCTTATACCCCCTGTTCGAGGAAATATGCTGCGCCACCAGCCCATTGGGCCTTTACAGTATTAGGGGAGATCTCCTTTAACTCGACCGAGGATTGAGCATGCAACACAAAGGCGATTTGATCGTTACGGAGCATCAAAAAACATCAGGTCAGGTTACTGGCACCACTTACGTTCGTTCCGGTGGGTTTCTGGTTGCCCATGGCCAGCTTGCTGGTGGGTTGATTATCGACGAGGGCGGCCATGCAATTGTTCACGGCCAGGTATCACGCAATGTAGTGAACCAAGGAACGCTTGAGCTGCTAGGCCAAGTGGCAGGGAAAGTTATCGGGAATCCACCGATTAACTCGGTCAAGCCAGTCCAGATTGTCGGGACAGATCTTGAAGTTCCCTTTCGTGGGACAACTACCTCCTGGACATACACCGGTTAGTCTAGGAATTGCCAATGCAGCCCCTACGGGACTGCATCGGAAAGCGTTCATTGCCCAATCAAGCTGGTCAGGGACAGTCATTGAGCGCTTTACCAATGCAGCTACGACACGAAGGAAATCACGATGCTCAAGCCCCCTTCAATCCTCCCATTCGTGGCAGCACTTTTGTTTACGTTCGGCATCGCCGAAAATTCACAAGCTAGTGAAGACTACCAGTGCACGATTGAGCGCTACTCCCGTGCAGAGGGCGATTCCGGCCCAAACTACAAAATGGTGCAGGATGCTTTTGTGGGGAAGCAATTCACCGTCGACCGATCTTCAGGGATCACCGTAGGTGCGTTGAAGAACGCTGTTGACTCGAAGCCTCAGGTGGTTGACCGAGGAAGCGACTATAACTCCTTTAAGGTGGTCTCGGCCGCAGGCTCAGATGAATTTCATCCTGGGTCAATTGTGTCAGCGTTGAATGTGATGGAATTCGTTACAGGCGAAATAAAGCCTTTCAACTTCATGGTCGATGACGGCGTGTTTTTTGGAACGTGCAAACATTTCTAACAGATCGATAGGAAAGACGACGATGATGAACGAGGCTGAATGGTCAGAACTGAAAGTGCGGCGCATTGCATCAATCCGGACCAGCATCGAAGCCTTGCGGGTTAATGCCGAGCCGAAATTGCGTCGGCATCGTTTTGGCAAGTTGCACGGGCAAATCAATGAACTGCGCATCGTTGGGCTGTTCAGTTCAGTGGAAGCGAAGGAGCTATCCCGCGCGACTGAGGACGCCAATCGCGAGGCCTATCAATCGGAGCAAGCAGCCGCACTTATTCAAGCCAGCGTCGATGAGTGATAGGAAAAGCAAATGACTGATCGTGCTGCTCTGGAGGTCATCGCCGAAGCTTCCCGTCGCGGGCTTGAGGGCCTGAAAGGCAATGCGGGTTCTATGTTCCATCGCTTCCCGAGGGGAGCTTGCGGCCCTGCTGCTGAAATTTTAGGCCGGATTCTTAAAGAAATGCTCAATTGCAATGGGGTGTATGTATGCGGCCAAGGCCATCCGGGTCTTAGCCCCGAACAATCTCATGCGTGGTTTGAGGTAGGGGACTTCATCCTGGATATAACCTATGACCAATTTGAAGGTACAGGGCTCAGTGGGTGGGTTTTTGAGCGGGAAGGTGGTTGGCACTCCCAATTCTCTGACCAGGACCAAAGGGAAGGCTACTGCACACCTGAAGGGTGGCCTTGCTACCCCTATGATGGGTACGAGGCGGCAATGACGGAGCTGGCTACATAGGAAGTCGCTAACGAACCTGAGATGGAAGGACTCAGTGACAAGCATCTGCTCTAGAACCTGTGGACTTTTTACCGAGCAACTCTTCGATCTACTCCACTCGGCTAATCGGTGCTGCCTTTGTCACACTGATGACGTACTGCTCGTTACTCACCCTCCAATATTCAACCAGATCAGTGTTTTTGAGTCCTTTGCGAACGCCGCCAGCCAGTACGATGCGGCCGGCGTCGTCGACGCGA